>AACY020555678.1_pt1 | contig 11097 bp, 11 predicted proteins | sample 267378 | NCBI WGS metagenome assembly AACY02 (sample SAMN02954345, study PRJNA13694) | marine metagenome | biome: aquatic; feature: ocean; material: water; isolation source: isolated as part of a large dataset composed predominantly from surface... | reverse complement strand
AAGCTATTCATGTTGGCGATTGCCCAGTAAATGATATTGGGGGCGCAAGAAATTGCAATATAAACACCATATGGTTTAATTGTGAGAAGCATAAATGGGATGAAATATTTCCCTGTGATCTTCAGGCAAAAAACTGGAAAGATCTTTATGAAATAATAAATAAGAATTTTATTTTGGAGAAAGAAAATGTTTAATCCGTTTAGTATGGGTAAAGATATGAAAGGCATGGAGAAAATGGTTAAACCAGCCTTAGAAAAATTTATGAAAGATTCTGGTTTTGTGAAAAAAGAGGAGCTCGATAGTGCTTTACAAAGAATTGATTCATTAGAGAAAAAAGTTAACGAGTTAGAGAGAAGATAATTTATTCAACCACAGTTAATGCATCAAGCATGTACTGTACTGATCTTTCAATTTCAATTTCTGAACAATCCATACACATGCCTTTTGCTGGCATGGCATTGTATCCGCTGTAGGCGTTCACCGTAAGCATATCAAGCCCCTTGTCTGATCTGCCTTCCCATTGTGCTATATTTCCAAGCATTGGCGCTCCGGCCAAACCTGCCGTATGGCATGCAGCGCAGCCTTGGTTGTATACAGCCTCTCCAGACCTGCCTGCATTTTCGTCAGCTACTGCTGTTTCCATACCAGGCATTGAAACTACTGGCACATCCTTTAACAAGCCAAGTCTTTTTCTTACTTCATCCTCATAAGAATCAGCCAAAACAATAAAAGATATTGCAGCTGTTAGAAGAAAAGGTAAAAAGTTTTTCATGTCTTATTTGTTGTTACTAGGCAAAAAATTTCAAGTTAATTGTCATAGAGATATAGCATATTATCAATATTTTTTTGAACATCCGCTGTTCTTCGGAATTTGTATTTTCCGTTGATGATAATAGTTGGAACGCCCTCTAGAACACCTGCATTGCCTAAATCTCTTACAGTTCTTAACGCGTTATTGGCCTTTATTCCGATACCAAAAGAATTGTATACATTCATAAATTTAGTTAGGTCATAGTTATGTCTTGCTGCAAATTTTTCTACATCAGTTACGCTGTTTAAGTTTTTTCTAAGCAACTGAATGTCTTTGTATACATTCAAGTGTGCTTCCTTACCCAGATTTAATGCTTGTATTGTATAAAAGAGTCTAGCGTATACTTCATTTCCAGCAGGGATCTGTACTACTTTTGCATCGGGTCTTTGTTCCTTAAGCTTCATTACTGTCGTTTCAAAACTAAAACATGCGTTACACCAGTAGCCAAAGACTTCTGTAATTGATCCTTCTTCTACTAGATCAGAAGGAATAAGTTGATAGTCTCTGCCTTGTTGAGGTTCTGCTACAACAGACAAAGATAAAAAAAGCAATAATGCTTTAATGTTAAAAATTTTATATATCATAAGTATGCGAGAATGATTATATAACAAGTTGGATATAATTTATTAATGAAAATTGATTTTAAATACCTTGGTCTTGAGTTTGTTGAAAGCGCAGCAGAATACGATCAATGCCTTCTCCATGAAAAACCAGAGATAGCCTTTGTTGGGGCCTCTAATGCTGGCAAGTCTTCAGCAATAAATGCCATTTCAAACCAAAAAAAACTAGCAAAAATTAGCAAGACACCAGGCAAAACAAAGCTTTTTAATTTTTTTAGACTTAGCGCTGGTTATATTGTTGATTTTCCAGGCTATGGGTATTCAAAAGTCTCAAAATCTCAAAAAAAAGAATGGGCTGTTGAGCTTCCAAAATATTTTGATTCACGTGAAGCTCTTGTAGGGGCTATTCTGTTTACTGATATTAGAAATCCTATGCGAGAACATGACATTTCTATGTTTGAGATGCTTCATGCAAGACAAATCCCTGTTCTAATAGTGCTAACAAAAAGCGATAAGGTCGCTGAAAAAGAAGCTTTAGAAATTAAAAATACATTGCAAGATGCTTATGGGTTTGTTTTAAATTTTTCAATTAAAGATCGTGAATCTATAGGCAGCTTGATAAGCCTAATCAATGAGCTTCTCTCCAATTAGCTCCAAAACCATATTCTACTTTCAGAGGGACAGCTATTTCAGTGGTGTTCTCCATTAATTGCAATATTGGTGCCATATCAGACTCACCAAAGTCATCAGGAACCTCAAATACTAGTTCATCATGAACTTGCAGAATCATTTTTATATCGAACTGATTATCATTAATCCATTTATTTATTTCTACCATTGCATATTTAATAATATCTGCAGCGCTCCCTTGTAGTGGACCATTAATAGCAGCTCTTTCTGCTGCTTGTCTAACCATATAATTGCTAGCAGTAATATTGGGGACATGAATTTTTCGCCCATATAAAGTTTCCACATATTTTGTTGGTTTGGAGTTTTCAACAATATCATGCATAAATTGTTTAACGCCGCTATATCTATCAAAGTAATTGTTTAAGAAAATTTCTGCTTCTGGCCTGGAGACACCAAGTTGGTTTGATAAGCCAAAAGCACTCATACCATAGAGAAGACCAAAATTAATTGTTTTTGCTCTTCTACGCATTTCGCTATCGACATCATCTATATTAACTTCGAAAATTTCTGAAGCTGTCCTCTTATGAATATCTTCATCGTTTTTAAAAGACTTCAACATTATCTCATCTTCAGAGTAGTGCGCCATCAATCTCAATTCGATCTGAGAGTAATCCATAGCTAGAATTTTCTTATTTTTTGGTGCAATAAATGCCTCTCTTATTGTTATGCCCTCTTTGGTTCTAATTGGAATGTTTTGCAAATTTGGGTCAGAAGAAGAAAGCCTGCCTGTAGATGTTACCGCTTGATGATAAGAGGTATGAACTCGAGAATGCTGATCACAAATCTCAGAAATCTTATCCGTATAAGTGCTTTTTAATTTTGCAAGAGAGCGATATTCAAGAATATCAGCAATTATTTCGTTGTCTCCTGATAATTTTTGTAGCACTGATTCAGAGGTTGAGAAATAACCTGTTGATGTTTTCTTTAATCCTTTAGAGTCAATGTTAAGTTTTTCAAACAAAACCTCACTAAGCTGCTTTGGTGAATCTATGTTAAAGACAACCCCTGAGATATTATGAATTTTTTGAACTAAGCTCATCAATTTAGCTCCGAATTTTTTCGACAGGTTGTTTAGATGACTTATATCAATTAATGTGCCTCTTTCTTCCATTTCAAGAAGCACAAAAAGCAACTTGTAATCTAATTCTTTTAAAAGTTTTTTTGTTTTGTCATCAAGGAGGTTGTTCATCTTCTCGAATAACTGAAGAGTTATATCTGAATCCTCTGCTGCATAATTTGTAGCATCTTTAATTGGAACTTCACTGAAGTTTTTATATTTATTTACTCCTTTGCCAATTACATCTTCATATTTAATTGTCGTTATATTTAAATAGTGTTCTGACATTGCATCCATATTATGGCGAGTAGCAGTACTATTCAGTGAATAAGACATGAGCATAGTGTCTGCATAAAACTCCATAATATTTATGTCATACTTCTTAAGAACACCAATGTCATATTTTAGATTTTGACCTATTATCTTGTTTTGATTTTTTTCAAGGACCCTCTTTAACCAAGATATCACCTCATTTGCATTAAGCTCGGTTTGTTCAACGTGATTAATTGGAATATACACCCCAGTATCTTTTTTAAAAGAAAAGGATGCCCCAACTAGTTCTGCTTCATATGCATTCAACGAAGTCGTTTCAGTATCAAAAGCAAAATAACTTGCATGCTCAATTTCATCTTCAATCTTCTTCAGCTCGTCTATGTCTTTTATACTTCTATACTGAGTTACTCTTTTTTCGTTTGATTCACCAATAAAGGAATTAAATTCAAGCTCTTTATAAAAGCTTTTGAGCTCTTCGCTACTGGTTAATGGGGTGCTTATATCTTTGAATTCAACATTTAGATCAATATCCTTCTTTAAGGAAACTAAAAAAAGATTGCGCTGAAGTAAGTCTTGTTCTTCTCGTAAATTTTGCCCAACTACACCGGTAATTTCATTTATATTTTTTAGAATATTTTCAATAGTGCCATATTGGTTTAACCACTTTGATGCTGTCTTATTACCAACCTTTGTGATTCCTGGGATGTTGTCTGCTTTATCACCAACTAATGCCAAAAGCTCTGCAATCTTATTAGGCTCAACGCCAAATTTTTCTTTTACATGTTCATTATTAAAAAATTCATTTGACATGGAATTGTGCTGAATAACGTTTTCCTCTACCAATTGTGTAAGATCTTTATCAGGAGAAGAAATAAGAATTTTTTTGCCACTTTTAAATTTATTTGCAAGTGTTGCTATAACATCGTCAGCCTCAACACCTTCAACTTCTTCAACTGAAAAATTGAATAAATTTGAGAGTCGCTTAATGTCTTCAATCTGAACTCTTAGCTCATTTGGCATTGGAGGCCTATTTGCTTTATATGGGCTGTAGTAGTCATTTCGAAAATTAGGGCCCTTTGCATCAAACACCATTACCATTGGCACGCCTGGATACTTTGAAATTAGTTTTCTTAACATAGATGCAAAGCCTCTGGTAGCTCCAGTTGGTTTGCCAGTGGAAGTTGTTAAGGGAGGAAGTGCATGAAATGCACGATATATATAGGAAGTTCCGTCAATTAAAATTAAATCTGGTCTAAATATCATTGGACTATATATATAATACTTAATAGTGAAAGAAATAATTAAACATTATGGTGATTTCCTAATCACTTTTTGCGCAACGATAGTGATGGTAGGCCAATACTACCTTGAAAATATTGTTGGGCTACAGCCATGCAACCTGTGCATGCTTCAAAAGTATTCAGTACAAGCAGTTTTTCTTATTTTTCTAATTAAGATGGTCATTCCTAAATTTAAAATTGTTTTTGATGTATTAGGTTTAGCTGCACTTTTATTTGGCTCTTCAGCAAGTATTAGACAAATATATTTACAGAACCTTCCATCAGATCAACTATCTGGTGGTTACTGTGATATACCTTTTGACTTCCTCTTTAACATGTACCCATTTTTTGATGCACTTGGAAAAGTTTTTCAAGGCAGCAGTAAATGTGCTGAGGAATCGTGGGTCTTTCTGGGGCTAAATATCCCTGAATGGGCCCTTCTATTTTTTGCTTCTATGATTTCATTATTATTGGTAAGATACGTTTTAATAAATTTTAAGGGCCAAAAAAATTAAATGTCTAGATCTCTAGTTCTTACTAATTCTGAATTAATAGAAAAATCTGTTGCCAATAATGAAAGTGAGCTTACCCATACTGGGGCCTTGCTTTCGCTGACGGGAAACAGAACAGGAAGAAGCCCAAAAGATAGATTTATTGTTGAGGAAAGCAGCACCAAAGATAAAATCGATTGGGGTGAAGTTAATAGGCCGTTTGATGCAAATCATTTTGATAAATTATGGGATAAGGTTAATAACTACCTAGACGATAGAGATAACTATGTTTCAAATGTGCATGTTGGCTCCAACAAAGATCATTACATCCCAGTTGAAGTTAAGTCTGAACTCGCATGGCACTCACTTTTTTCAAAATTAATCTTCATCTCTCCTGAAAGTTTTAATGAAGAGAATAAAGAGGTTTGGAAAATTGTTACAGCCGCAAATTATGTATGCGACCCTGAAGAAGACCATACAAATTCAGAGTCATGTGTTGTTATTAATTTTTTAAGAAGAAAGGTCCTTATTGCTGGAATGAAGTACGCAGGCGAAATGAAAAAATCAATGTTTGCTGTTCAAAATTTTTTATTGCCCGAGAAGGGTGTTCTGCCAATGCACTGTTCTGCAAACCAAACATCCGATAACAGAACAACATTATTTTTTGGTTTGTCAGGCACAGGGAAAACAACCCTTTCAGCAGATCCAAAGTGTTCACTGATTGGAGATGATGAACATGGTTGGGGCGATGGAACGGTATTTAATTTTGAAGGCGGATGTTACGCTAAATGCATTAATCTCTCAAAGGAAAATGAGCCTTTGATTTGGGATGCCATCAAATTTGGTAGCATTCTTGAGAATGTAGTAATCGATGATGCAGGTGTTCCAGATTATTCTGATAGCAAATATACAGAGAACACTAGAGTCTGCTATCCTCGAAATTTCATTGAAGGGGCAGTACCAGAAAATGAGGGCGCAGAGCCAGATAATATAATTTTTTTAACATGCGACCTATCAGGTGTATTGCCACCAGTAAGTGTGCTTAGTGAAAATGCTGCAGCTTATCATTTTTTAAGCGGTTATACCGCTAAAGTTGGCTCAACTGAAATGGGGGCATCCAAATCTATGGATTTTACTTTTTCAACTTGTTTTGGAGCACCATTTTTTCCAAGACCTGCTGGTGTTTATGCAGATCTGCTTATTAAGAGAGCCAAAAACAACAACACAAAAATATTTCTGGTTAACACAGGCTGGACAGGCGGTGGTTTTGGTGTTGGGTCTAGATTTCCTATACCTGTAACAAGGGCAATAATAAATGCTATCCAAGACAATAAAATAGATACAGATAATTTAGATTATCTAGATAAACTTAACCTATATATTCCAAAAGAATTAGAGGGCGTAGATACTAGCTACCTTAATCCAAGGGCTTGTTGGGAATCAGAAGATGCTTATGACCAAGAGTGTGAGGCACTATGTCATAGGTTTAAAGAAAACTTTAAAAGGTTCGATGTACCGCAAGAGATTATAGACTCTGGGCCTAAATAATTAATATGGTTGCACCCAACCAATCAAAAATTAAAAAATTTCTTAAGTCTGATAAGGTGACTTATAAAGGCTTAGAAAAAGAAAACCTCAGATCAGACAAAGAAGGAAAAATATCAAATAAAACATTTCCTGATGAATTTGGAGTGCATAATTATAATAGATATATTACTTTAGACTACTCTGAGCCCCATTTAGAAATTGTTACACCTCCTTTTTCAAGCAACCTTGATGCTCTTAATTTTCTACATGATCTTCATGCTCATGTAGAAGAAAATTTAGATGGAGATCTGTTGTGGAACTACTCAATGCCGCCAAAATTTAAAAGCAAATATATTAAACTTCCTCCTCATAGAGAAACCAACAAAACTAAGCTTGCACATCTTTATAGGCTTGGCCTAAGAAATAGATATGGGGATAAAATGCAAAGCACCGCAGGCATACATTTTAATTTTTCATTCTCAGATTCAGTGCTAGCCGAATTGGACTGCACAAAAACAAATCTTTATTTAGGAACTTGTAGAAATTTCTTGAGACTATTTCCAATAGTTCTGAGGTTAATGGGTTGTTCGCCAATAGCCCATAAATCTTTTTTAAAAGGCAGAAATATTAATATTGAAGCTCTAAATGCGGAAGATTGTTATTTGCCAAAGTCAACATCGCTGCGTGTAAGCCGCCTTGGATATTATTCTGAGGAGCAAGATGAAAAATTTATCACCTTTAATACACTCGATGACTACCTCGATACTATTAAGAGCTATATCAATCAACCAAATGAAAAATTCAAGGATATTTCTTTAGACCTAAAGCAGCAAGTAAACAATGGGACCATTCAGATGGAAAGTGAACTTTATAATCACATAAGGCCTAAGGGAATAATTTCAAAAGATATTCGTGCCTATAATCAGCTTAAAAAAGGTGGAATTGAGTATTTAGAAATAAGATCAATTGATTTAAATCCTTATTCAGATATCGGAATAAGCATCGAAGATATAGAGTTTCTTGAGCTTGTTTCAATGTATTGTGCTCTGTCTGACTCACCTGAAATAAACAATACTGAAAGTGTGTATATAAAAGAAAATATTCGAAGAGCATCAGAATCTGGACAAAATTGTAACTTCATTATGAGCCTAGATGGTGAGGAAGGTGAGATCTCAGCTCAGGCCCAAACTCAAATATTTTTAAATAACCTTAAAGATTTTGCTGATCAAACTAACAGTTCAAATGGAAAAGAAAAAATGTTTGCTGAGTTCGAAAGCAGAAATAAAGACCCGCTATCTTCAAGATTTATAGCTGATGCAAGCAAAGCTGGTGGGGTTCTTCCACTTATTCTAGAAAAATCTCAGCAAAGCAATAAAAAGGTTGATGCTTCAAATTTATCAATATTTATGAAAGAAAAAGAATTATCAGAAAAGGAATATAAGAGAGAAATGAATGAAGATGAGATATCATTTGAAGAATACTTAGATGCTTTCAGGGGAGAAATTAAATGAAAATATTACATTGTAAAGAATATGGGCCCATTGATAACCTTGTGTGGGAAGACATAGATTCAAAAGAGCCAGAAGATAATGAAGTATTAGTTAGCATAAAAGCTGCTGCACTTAATTTTCCAGATTTTCTTATAGTTCAAGGTCTTTATCAGTTTAAACCAGAACTTCCATTTGCTCCTGGCAATGAAGGTGCTGGAATTATTAAGAAAGTTGGTAAAAATGTTACAAGATTTAAAGAAGGCGATAGGGTTTATTTCATGGCACCTTATGGGGCATTTGCTGAGGAAGCATGTTTGAATGAATTCCAAGTATTTTCAATTTCTGATGATGTTTCATTTGAACTGGCTGCTTCTTACCAAATGGCTTATGGGACAAGCTACCATGCTTTGATGCAAAGAGGCGAACTAAAAACAGATGACGAAATTTTAGTGCTAGGTGCATCAGGAGGGGTTGGCTTAGCAGCTGTTGATATTGCAAAAGCAAAGGGAGCAAGAGTAGTTGCTGGGGTCTCAACAGAGGAAAAGGCTGTAATCTGCAGAGAATATGGAGCAGATGAAGTAATAATTTATGGCGAGGGACCAAAAGATAAAGATGCATCAAAAGCATTTTCCGCAGAACTAAAATCTAAAAGCACTAAAGGTGGATTTGATATTATATATGACCCAATAGGTGACTGTTATGCTGAGCCAGCATTTAGATCAATAGGTTGGAAAGGCAAGTATTTGGTGGTTGGCTTTGCAGCAGGAGAAATACCAAAACTACCTATAAACCTAACTCTCCTTAAAGGTGCTTCAATAGTAGGTGTGTTCTGGGGAGCATATACAGGAAGAGAGTCTGAAGAAAATCAAAAAAATATAGCAGATATAAACAACATGCTTCAGACAGGCCAAATAAAACCACTTATTTCCAAAGAAATTCCATGGAGCATGCAATAGACGCAATAAAGCTTATAGGGAGCAGAGGTGTTATCGGCAAAGTGGTTCTAGTAAACAAGTAAAAACGTCAACTTCTATTGTGATGACAATAGAGATTTAATAACTAAGGTCATAGATGAGCTTTCAAATGGAGCCTTAAATATTCCTATTACTTCAGCATCTGAGTTAACAACAATTAAATGATTGGTGTGAGAAATTATTCTTTGGTTCATATGGTTTTCCATAGGTGCCAATTTTTCAACACCCAATTGATAGCCTAATTTAACAACTTCTGAGATTTCTCCAGAAACTCCCATAAATTCTGGATTGAATGCAGTAACATAACTTTTCAACCTATCAATAGTGTCTATTTCTGGGTCAAAGCTTATAAGATAGTAAGCAATTTCATCTGTCTCCATTTTGTCATAAACCTGTCTCATCACAGACATCATAACTGGACACTCTGTTGGGCAGCTAGAGTAACCAAAATATAAAAAACTTAAACTATTAGCCTTTAGATCCTCTTTTGAAAAGGCTTCATTATTGTGGTTGATAAGCTGAAAATCTCTAAGTTCTTCAAAAGAACCATATTGATAAAAGCCATTAACTTTCATTTCTTCTGGGGACAAGATTCTAGGCTGACTAATTCTCCAAACAGAATAAACAGATAAGAATAAAACAACACTAAAAAGAATGAAGGTAAGTAAGTTTTTAGACATAAAGTTTTATTAGGAAGTCTATATATGTGGCTAGGAAAAATAAAAGCATATATTGGACTGAGAAATTAAAAATCTTCATTGATAGAGTGTTCTCTTTGTCTCCTAAGTAAGCGATACAAAGATAAATAAAATATAAATTAAGAGCTGTTGTTGAGATTAAATAAAATAGTCCTGTTAGGCCATAAAAGAATGGTGCCAAAGAGGCACCTAAAAGCAATACAGCGTAAACAACCATTTCTTTTTTTGTCCTAGTAACCCCTTTTGCTATTGGCATCATTGGTACCCCTTCTTTTTTATACTCTTCTAGCCTATCTATAGCTAGCGGCCAAAAGTGAGGTGGGGTCCAAAGAAAAATAACTAAAACCAAAATTAGTGGCAATAAAGAAATTTCATTAGTAACAGCTGTCCATCCTATCAATGGTGGCAAGGCTCCTGAAAGACCACCAATTACAATATTCTGAGGGGTGGCCCATTTTAAATAAATGGTATAAACCAAACTATAAAAAATAAAGCCAAAAGTAGTGATCATTAGAGTCATCAAATTAGAAAAATATAACAATAAACTAGAACCAACAAACAACAATATGGCTGTAAAAGTAAGTGCCTGAAACAAAGATATTTCACCAGATGCTAGCGGCCTTCCTTTTGTTCTAGCCATGTTCTTATCAGACTCTCTGTCAAAAATTTGATTTAAAGCAGCAGATGATGCGGCAAGAAGAGCAAAACCTAATAAGCTTGCCATGCTATCAAATACATTTGAATAAAATTCAACTGTTAGCAACATCCCAACAAGTGCTGTTACTGTTAATAACAGGACTATTTTTGGCTTGCAAAGCTCAATAAAGCTAGACATTCCCATTGGTTCTCCTAAAGCCTAAAAAAGTCATTATCACGAAAGATAAAAACAACATCACCCCCACTATATTGTGCGCAACTGCGTTCCATAAAGGAAGGGAGCTTAGTACATTATTCACTCCTAAAAAGACTTGTATAAATAAAACTGCTAAAAATCCAACAATGATTGGTTTGGTTTGCTCTGACCAAAGCTTCACCGCCAAAAATAATGAATAAAAGAAAACAACTATTGCTCCTATTCTGTGTGTAAGATGGATGGCTACTCTAGCCTCATAACTCATTTGGCCATAAAGATAGTTGGGACCAATAGATTGAAATAAATTAAATCCTTCTTTGAAGTCAGTTTCTGGTATTAGTTGGCCTTGGCAGTAAGGAAGATCTAAACAGGCTCTTGCTGCATAATTGGTTG
>AACY020554914.1_pt1 | contig 11099 bp, 10 predicted proteins | sample 267378 | NCBI WGS metagenome assembly AACY02 (sample SAMN02954345, study PRJNA13694) | marine metagenome | biome: aquatic; feature: ocean; material: water; isolation source: isolated as part of a large dataset composed predominantly from surface... | reverse complement strand
TCTCGAGAAGCTAACGTTCTCTTGTTCGAATCAAATATCCACGTTGCATCTGACTGACCTTCGCGTGAAGGATAGGAGAGAACTAGCTGCCACGTTCCATCATCAAGCCGCCAGGTATTCCAAGAAATTTGATTCATATTTACTCCGCGCGGAGCCAGTCTTTGAATAACGAGTTCGGAGAGTGGAAGCGAAGTTCCTTTAGGTGACGCTTTTTCTGCAAGTTCGATAATCCACGCTCTTTCTTGAAGAATCGGACTGGCATAACGTTCAATCTTTTCTAGAGAAAGTCCAGATATCCGTGAAACTTCGGCATAACTTTCACCGGCACGCAATCTTGCTTGAATCTCTTTGATTGATACTTGCGGGGCTGATTCCACAACCGTTACAAGACGTTTCTCGTTGACTGCAGATCGAAGTGAATCGTCAATACGAACTGAGAAGTTGTGTCCTTCACCGTCGGTGAGTTCAACACGATCACCATCGCCTGATTTACCAAGGACACGTAATTCCGTCACGGGTAAAGATTGCCACACAGAACTTCGAATTTAGTGGAGCCAAAACTGGGATTTATCTAACTTTCTCTTTCCACAGGTGAATAAATGGCACAAAAGACAGTACAGAGAGCGCCATACACGCCAATGGAATCGAAAAGGCGACAGATGCACCGTATGTGTCAATGATGTAGCCCGTAATTGCGGTCGGTATTGCGCTTCCCAAATTGAGAGCAGATATCGCCCACGCTAAAACTTCGGTAGTTTTCTTTGGCGAAACTGAGCGTTCGGCAAGTGCAAAACCCGCTGTGAGTAGGGGAGCAATTGCCAAACCATTGAGAAATAGCGCAGCCGCAAAAATCCATAAATTTCCTGGTGAAAACAGCGCCGAAATCACAATCGGAATTGTGAGAATGAAAAGCGCAACTGTGGAATTAAAAAATCTACGGGCTTCATTTAATTTCCAATGTATCGAACCGCTCACGAACGCTGAAATTCCTGAGCTCAAGGACCAGACTGCAACATAAAATCCACTGTTGTTACGGTTACCAAACTCATCGAGATATCCAACAATGACAAGCCCGGTCGCGCTAAAGAATGAACCACAGAGCATGAGTGGAATAAAGAGTGCTTGAATGAATTTGTCTCGAATTAATAATGAGTGATCGTCACCAGGTTCTTTGGGATGAGGCGGTGGCTGTGTTGCACGTTGAGAGGAAAATAGGAGTGCGCCAACAACTATGAACCCCATCGCAGTAAATATGGAGGCCGCCGGAAAGAAATACGAAGCGACCAGAGTCGCTACAACGGGGCCAGTTGTGAATATGACTTCATCGACGAAGGCTTCGAAGGAGTAAGCAGTGTCAATAAGTTTTCTATCTTCGCCAATTACATGAATCCAACGGCGCCGGACCATTTGTCCAGAACCTATGACAAAGGCTTCAAAGATGATGGCTGCAAGGAACCAGCTCCATATTGGAAAATCATTCTTTACTAAATACACGAATGCGCCCAGTGAAATGACATGAATAGGAACAGTGATGGAAAGGACTCGATTTTGTCCGTATTGATCGGCGACTCGTGACCATAGTGGAGTTGCAATTGATAGAACTACTGAAGACACCATGGAAATCGCGCCAGCTAATGCATAAGAGTCAGTTTCGGAAACTACAAAAAGAACAATGGCGAGATAGAGCATTGAAATTGGTAGACGCAAAATAAACCCAGAGAATGAGAATTTGGCCCCGCCTTGTACGGCAAAAAGTCTCCTATATGCGTCTAACACAGCACGAGTGTACTTCTGGAATAAGAATTGTGATTAGATTGGAAAATGGCGGACGTAACGCAGCTTCTCGATCTTGCAGAATCAATTGCACGAAAAGCGGGCCAATTACTTACCAATAGACCATCGAAATTTGAGCTCGACCAGAAGAGTGGCGTCTTTGATTTTGCAACTCAAATGGATCACGAAAGTGAAAAACTTATCGTTGGAGAAATTCTTAAAAACCGACCAGACGATGGTTTAGTGGGAGAAGAGGGATCTAATCAACCCAGTACATCTGGAATTACGTGGGTAATTGATCCCATTGATGGAACAGTCAATTATCTATATGACATTCCAGGCTGGTGCATATCAATTGCCGCCAAGGATTCACAAGGTCCGATTGTTGGTGTGGTTTATTCACCTGCAACGAACTCTTTATGGAAAGCAAGCCGAGGAAATGGCGCGTTTCTCAATGATCAACCAATTTCATGCAATGAACCGGTAGCCCTTGATCGTGCACTTGTTGGATCGGGATTTGCCTATGACATCGAGAAACGAAAGATTCAGGCATCCCTTATTGCACGGTTGTTACCCCAGATTCGAGATCTTCGACGACTTGGTGCATGTGCTGTTGATATCTGCCATGTTGCAACAGGATCACTTGATGCGTATTTCGAAGCTGGTGTCAATGAATGGGATTACGCTGCTGCAGGACTCATTGCCACCGAAGCCGGAGCGGTTATCTCGATCGACAAAGGTATTTGGAACGGTGAGAAAAATATGGTCATCGTTGCTGGCCCTTCTCTCCACCCAGCCCTGAGCACTCACATTCACTCTGGCCAGGCCTACTAGAGTCCGGCCACTAGAGTCCGACCAATAGGCTCAGCTCCCGCGTGATTTAGCGCTTCGTGGGTCAGTGTGGCAAGATACGCCGAGTTATTGAGCGTTAAACGCAGAATCTAGTTGTGAGGACAAACCATGAACGTGCTCGATGCGGTAGATGCCGCCTCCCTCCGCAAGGACCTACCTAACTTCCGTCCTGGAGACGAACTTAAGGTTCATGTCCGCGTTATCGAAGGTAACAAGAGTCGTATCCAGGTCTTCCAAGGCCTCGTCATCGCCCGTCAAGGTTCTGGCATTCGCGAAACATTTACCGTCCGCAAGATTTCATACGGCGTTGGTGTTGAAAGAATTTTCCCCGTACATGCTCCAGTTATTGAGAAGATTGAATTAGTTCGCAAAGGCGAAGTTCGTCGCGCCAAGCTTTATTACCTCCGTGATCTCCGCGGAAAAGCTGCCAAGATTCGCGAGCGTCGCGGCGCCGATGATCTAGAGACGTTATATGCCGCAGCTCCTGCTGTTGTTGCAGAAGAGGCTGTGTTGCCAGAAGTTCACGAGACACCTGAAGTTGTCGAAGCGCCAGTCGCTGAAACAGCAGTCGAAACAGCAGAAGTTGCTGAATCAACTCCGGCTGACTCAGAGAACAAGTAATCCTTCAAACGACCGACAATGTCGCGTAAAGCGAAAGGCTCGAGCCTTCGCGAACTTCCCATACTCATTGTCTCGGCTCTCATTCTCTCTATTGTTGTTAAAACTTTTCTAGTTCAATTTTTCTATATCCCTTCTGGGTCAATGGAAAATACGCTTCAAGTCAATGACCGAGTTGGAGTAAATAAACTCGGAGCTCTCTTCAGTGACATCAAGCGCGGAGAGGTCGTCGTATTTCGTGATCCCGCCGAATGGCTATCGGCCCCTTATGACGAAAGCAAAGGGATTGCAAAAGTCGTAAAAGATAGTTTGGTATTCGTTGGAATCCTGCCGGATCCTGCAAAGCAATATCTCATCAAACGCGTCATCGGAGTTAGCGGAGATCGTGTTGTATGTTGTAGCACTTCCGGGAAGCTCGAAGTCAATGGCGTTGAGGTTGATGAACCCTATATTTTCGCTGGCAATAAACCTTCTGACTCAACATTTGATGTCACAGTTCCCAAGGGATTTATCTGGGTGATGGGTGACCATCGCGGCGCTAGTGCAGACTCTCGATTCCATACCGATGATCCAAATAAAGGAATGGTCCCCTTAGAAAAAGTGACGGGGCGAGCGCTATTTGTCATTTGGCCTTTACAACACCTCGGGGTTCTCGATGCTGGAAAGGATCTCTCGCAGATCCCAATTAAAAAATGATTGAAACTCAACTCATCGCTTCCGGAATACGGTCAATTGCTGGAGTTGATGAAGCAGGACGAGGAGCATGTGCCGGACCGCTTGTTGTTGCTGCAGTAATTTTGAAAGATCCACATCATTCCAGCTTGAATGGCGTGAAAGATTCCAAAGCCCTCACAGCCATGCAGAGAGAAACTCTCTACGAAAGAATTCTTGAGAACGCTTCAAGTTATTCCATCATTGAAATTTCACCGAGTGAGATTGATGAGATCGGCCTTCATAAATCCAATCTGGAAGGTATGCGGCGAGCGATCAGCGCATTGACTATTGAACCGGAATACATACTGACCGATGGCTATGAGATTGAAGGCCTGAGCAATCCATCACTAGCGGTGTGGAAAGGCGATCAGGTAGCCCTATCAATTTCGGCAGCATCCATTCTGGCAAAAGTTTTCCGAGACCATGTGATGGAAAATCTCGATATGAAATACCCAGGGTATGGCCTTGCTGAACATAAAGGATATGTAACGCGGGTCCATCAGCGCGCGCTCGAAAAACTAGGTGTATCTGAAATTCATCGTAGGTCGTATGCAAATATCTCCGCTTTGTTAAACGATTAGATTTATTCACAGAATATGAGGAGATTGCCCCGCGCGCAATTTTCATTCCTACCATCGCGCCGTGGCTCTTAATAAAAAGGCATCAGAACTAGGAAGTCGAGGGGAAGAGTTCACATCTTCCTATTTGTTACAAAACGGGTATCGAATATTGGATCGAAACTGGAGGATCAAAGAGGGTGAGATAGATATTGTTGCTCGAAGTGCAAGCAACGAGATCGTTTTTGTTGAGGTCAAGACGAGAAGCACTCCTGCGTTTGGGGATCCATTGGAGTCCATATCCGCTGAAAAACTACACCGACTGCAGAGGCTGGCTCTCGCCTGGCTGGCTACGCATCAATTATTGGGTAGCCCTTATCGCATCGATGTCGCAGGAATCATGCTGGGTCGATCCGGAGAACTCTCTATTGATTATCGAATTGGCATCTCGTGAGCGTTGCGAAAACGCGCGGTATTTCTCTCTCGGGGCTTGAAGGCCACATCATTGATATTGAAGTTGATGTGTCTCAAGGTCTACCAGGTTATCTATTACTTGGGCTGCCGGATGCAGCACTCAATGAAGCAAGAGATCGAATTCGCTCAGCTATCCATAATTCTTCGCGGCGTTGGCCACAATCAAAAATTACGGTATCGCTATCACCGGCATGGCTTCCGAAGAGTGGATCGAGCTTTGATCTCTCCATATGTATTGCAATTCTTCATGCCAGCGCCCAAATCCCAGAATTAGAACTTCACGACACTCTATTCATCGGAGAATTGTCTCTAGAAGGCTCTTTGAAGCCCATTCGTGGATTGCTGCCAATGTTGCTTGCGGCGGAAAAATATGGAATGCGTAGAGCATTTATTCCATACGGAAATATCAATGAAGCACAACTTACTTCTAACATTCAAATAATTCCGGTCCACTCTTTAAGCCATGTCATTGCAATTATTTCAGGAGTTGAACAACCAGAGGAATATCCACTTATAGAAAAATCACTAAGCCACGAAAACCTTGATTTTTCAGATGTTGCTGGACAGAGTGAAGCAAAACGTGGTTTAGAAGTTGCGGCAACAGGAGGGCATCACCTTTTTATGGTTGGGCCGCCGGGAACAGGCAAGACGATGTTGGCAGAAAGAATCCCAACCATTCTTCCCGCACTGACAGATGACCAGGTTCGTGAAGTAGCTGCAATACATTCGATCGCAGGCACGCCACAATTAGCAGGCATCCTTCAAGGAACTCCACCGATTATCGCTCCGCATCACACAACAACAACTGCGGGAATGGTTGGTGGAGGCGCTCGAACAATTCGTCCTGGTGCGTGCTCATTGGCCCACCATGGAGTGCTCTTTATCGATGAAGCTCCAGAATGTGCTTCTGGAATTTTGGATTCACTGCGACAACCTTTGGAATCTGGTTCTGTCGACATCACGCGCGCTATTGGAACAATCCGCTTTCCCGCGAGATTTCTCTTAGTGCTTGCAGCAAATCCTTGTCCCTGTGGACGTTTTTCTGGGAAAGGGCGAGCCTGTCAATGTTCTTCGATTCAAGTACGTCGATATCTCAATCGTTTATCAGGACCGCTTCTCGATCGCATCGATATCAAACTCACAGTTGAAAATCCCACCCGAGCAGAACTTGCAAGCACCGAACCCGTTATCAGTAGCGCCGAAGTGCGAACTCGAGTCGAATCCGCGCGAAGCCTTGCGCGAGAGAGATTTGCAGGTTTGGGATTTTCTCTCAACTCCCAAATTCCATCTAATCTTCTACGTTCTCAATTTAAAGCTGGGCCACGGGCCATGAGCACACTTCATCAATTGTTGGATAAAGATGAAATCACGGCACGGGGATTTCACAAACTCCTGAGGTTAGCGTGGAGTATTGCTGATTTGAGAGAGAGCGAAATTCCTGATCTAGATGATGTGGAGTTTGCTCTTCAACTACGGACAGAGAACGCACAGTAAATGTCGGTAGGTGCATCGCTAAGACTATTTCAAGCAATTGAAGGTGGCTCACGTTTTTGGAGCTCCGAACTCAACAAGCATGGCGCTGAAGAACTTATCTCTCGAATTAGCGCTGGTGTCTACGACGCAGAAAAACCTTCAGCACCGAGAATTAGACGAGAATTAATCGACCATAACGAAGATCAACTTCAATCTGAAATTGAGGAATCTGGAGCACGATTCATAACTTCAGAATCATCTGAGTGGCCAGTTTCTCTGAATGACCTTATCGCGCCACCGTTTGGCCTTATTGTGAAAGGAGTAGAGCTAGGTATGCGTAACGTTGCAATCGTCGGCACTCGTAATCCAACAACCTATGGCGCTCGGATCGCAAGTGAATTCGCCTCGGGTTTTGCCGATCGACAATGGGCCGTGACAAGCGGTGGAGCTTATGGAATCGATACACACGCACATCGAGGCGCTATTGCCGCAGAAGGAAAAACTTTTGCAGTTTTAGCATCTGGTGTAAGTGTGGAATACCCCGCAGGTAATTCCCGACTTTTCTCCGAAATTCAAGAATCTGGCGCTCTCATCTCCGAAGTAATGCCGACAATCAAAGCTCGACCAGAAAGATTTCTTACTCGCAATCGAATTATTGCCGCAATGTCGCGCGCGACAATTGTGGTTGAAGCTGCTTTTAGAAGTGGATCACTGCGCACAGCGCGAGATGCTTCAGAGTTGATGCGCCTTGTAATGGCTGTTCCGGGCCCTATAACTTCTCCTACAAGTGATGGTTGTCATCGATTGATTGGTGAACGTTGTGCTGAAATTGTTACCTCAGTTGCTGATGCAATGGAGCTGCTCGAACCTATTTCATAAGGGCGGTAGACTTTGCTCCAATGACGCATAAATCTGCTTTTGTCGCGATTGTTGGTCGCCCAAATACTGGCAAATCAACCTTAGTTAACGCTCTCGTTGGCGAAAAAGTTGTCATAACCTCGCACCATCCCAATACCACCCGTAACGCTATTCGTGGAATTGTGACGCGCCCCGGATTTCAATTAGTCGTCGTTGATACTCCAGGTGTTCACAAGCCAAAAACCCTTCTCGGTGGGGCGCTAAATTCGATGGTGAGTGAGAATATGGATTCAGTCGACTCCATTGTGCTCTGTATTCCGGCGGTCGAAGAAATTGGGGCGGGGGACTTATTTATTGCAAAGGAAATTGCCCAACATAAATCGTCTAAGAAGATCTGCGCAGTAACCATGATTGATATGGCAACAAAAGAGATAGTGCCAACCCAATTAATGGCCGCACAGAAGCTAGCGAAGCAAGCTGGCTTTGAGTGGGATGACATCGTTCCGCTATCTGCAAAAACTGATACTCAAGTACAACTACTGATTGATTTGCTCGCCACATATGCACCAGAATCTCCAGCTTTCTATCCAGCAGATATGACTTCAGATCAAGCGCTTTCGACTCATATTGCGGACCTGATACGAGAAGCAGCCATTGCTGATGTTTTCGAAGAGGTTCCTCATTCAATTGCCGTCATGATTGATGAAATATCAGAGAGAGAAAAGCGCACTCCAGATGAACGACCCTTCTTTGACATCCACGCCTCCATCATCGTCGAACGAGATAGTCAGAAAGCAATCATCATTGGAATTAAAGGAGAGCGGTTAAAAGCCGTTGGAATTGCTGCACGAAGTGAAATTGAGAAGAAGTTGCGTGGGAAAATTTTCCTTGGACTACATGTAAAAGTAATGCCCAATTGGCAGAGCGATGCCAAAGCCCTCTTCAAATTGGGATTTACCCTGCAATAACCGGCGCTTCTGGTTTGCGACTTGCAAAATACGAACCTAAGAGAACCATCGGAAGTCCAATCACAATTGCCAGAGTTAGAGTTTCATCAAGTAAGAAAATACCGAGAACAACTGCGACTGCGGTATTGGGGTAGACAACAAGTGATGCTCTTGCCGGTCCGATTTCTTCCAGAACTAAGAAATATATCCAGAATGCGAGTGCAGTACAGATAATCCCTAGCCCCACTGTTGCAGCGATTGCTTCTGTCGAGGGTGCGGTCTTGGGAAGATGGGCGAAGGCGAATGGAGCGAAAAGTATGGTTGATAGCGACATGGCAAGTCCATTGATTGCGATGCCTGAGACTCCGGGAGCTTTTCGCATAATCATATTGACTGCGTATGCGTACGAGACAGAAGCAATGAGAACTTGAATGAGAGATCTGATATTTCCAACATCATTGAGTGACTCAATACCAACCAGGAATGTAATTCCAATGAGCCCTAGCGTAATTCCAAAGATTCGAGTGCGGTGTGCAGCCGTAGAATCACCTGTGTGATGTGCAAAGAAAGTTGCCCAAATGGGAACTGTTGCAACAAGAAGCGCGACAACGCCCGAGGAAAGATCTTTCTGGGAGTTTGTAATGAGTGTCCAGGGAATCACCATTTCAAGAACTGCATACAAAGCAATGTAGGGCCAATACTTCAAAGCATCCTTAATAGTTTTCTGCTGTACAGCTAGAGGAATTAAGACTAGAGCCCCAATTAACAATCGGGAAAACACAATGACCGGAGTGGCAAGTTCGGCAACTGCTATTTTCATGAACATGTAGGGCACGCCCCACAACACTCCTACGAGGGCGAAGAGCGCCCAGCCTTTACGAGACATGTATTAGATAACGCTCCGATAGAGATTAATAGTCTGGGTCGCAACCTTATCCCAACCAAACTCAGCGATTGTTCGCTCACGCCCCTTTTTTCCGTATCGGTCTGCGACAGCAGAGTCAGACATCACAGCGTTTATGGCAGTCGCAAAGTTGTTCTCAAAAGCTTCATGGTCGTGAGAGAAATCGACCAGAATTCCAGTTTCTTTATCAACGACTACTTCAGGAATACCGCCCACATTACTTGCAACAACGGCAGTCTCACATGCCATGGCTTCTAAATTAACTATTCCTAGCGGTTCATAGATTGATGGACAGAGAAAAGTTTGTGCATGAGTAAGAAGTGAAATTAGTTCGGCATGGGGTAACATCTCTTTTATCCAATAAATATTCCTGCGAATCGCAGAAAGCTCAGCAATAAGTTGTTCCACTTCAGCACCAATCGCAGGCTCATCTGGACTACCAGCGGCGAGAACGAGTGAGAATTCGGGCGAGACTTGTTTCCACGCGCGAAGTAAGTGAGCGAGTCCTTTCTGTCTTGTTATGCGTCCAACAAAGAGAGCGTAGGGACCAGAAATTCCATACTTCTCTGGTGCTGCAGAATCCTGGGATGGCGCGAATTTTTCGGTATTGATTCCATTTCGAATGGTGTGAACTTTATTTGGGTCCACATTGGGATAAGCGTTGAGAACATCATTACGCATACCATCACTGACAGCAATAATTGCTGCTGCACTTTCATATGACAATTTTTCAACCCATGACGAAATTGCATAGCCTCCACCAAGTTGTTCGGCTTTCCAAGGGCGCAGTGGCTCAAGAGAGTGCGCTGTAACAATATGTGGAATTGAAAGCGCTTGTGATGCGAGATATCCAGCAAAGTTTGCATACCACGTATGTGAATGAGCAATTGTGCATCCTTGTAGTTTTGATGCGATATCGCTATCTATGAGAAGCGCTTGAAGCGCTGGATTGATTCGTGCAAATTCCCCACCGAGTTCGTAATTGAAGGCATCACTTCTCTGAGGACCAAAACAATGAACCTTGGTACCCACATTTGGGTTTTTTCCCAGGGCTTCAACCAGATTTGAGACATGCACACCGGCGCCGCCATAGATGTGAGGTGGCCACTCCTTCGTAATCATGCCAATGGTGACCTTCGTATTGCTCGCACTCCGATTGATCACACACCAAGAGTATCGTTAGGGCATGGCGCGCTTAGAACTTCCACTAGGAATTGTCCTTGCTGGTGGCGAAGGTAAGAGATTAATGCCACTTACTGCTGATCGCGCAAAGCCTGCAGTCCCATTTGGTGGTTCATATCGGTTAGTTGATTTTGTACTATCGAATTTAGTTAATGCAGGATTCTTAAGAATTGCGGTATTAACACAGTACAAATCTCATTCACTTGACCGCCACATCACGACGACGTGGCGAATGTCCAATCTTCTTGGCAATTACATAACTCCGGTGCCTGCGCAACAAAGACTTGGTCCACGTTGGTATACCGGTAGCGCCGATGCAATTCTGCAGAACTTCAATCTCATTCATGATGAAAATCCAAAACATGTAATCGTCTTCGGCGCCGATCACGTTTATCGTATGAATCCGGATCAGATGTACCAACAACATCTCCAAACTGGTGCTGGTGTAACAGTTGCAGCAATCAGAGTAAAACGATCAGAGGCCTCCGAATTTGGCGTCATTGAATTAGCTGACGATGGAATGACGATTAAAGCTTTCCATGAGAAACCAGCTAACCCTCCTGCAATGCCGGGGCATCCAGACTTGGCTCTGGTATCGATGGGAAATTACATTTTCCGTCGTGACGCAATGGAAGAAGCGTTGATCTTAGATTCAGAGGATGTTGATAGTCGCCACGATATTGGCGGAAACATCATTCCTGCTATGACTAAAGCTGGTTTGGCAAAAGTTTATGATTTTGCGAATAA
>AACY020560158.1_pt1 | contig 11106 bp, 9 predicted proteins | sample 267378 | NCBI WGS metagenome assembly AACY02 (sample SAMN02954345, study PRJNA13694) | marine metagenome | biome: aquatic; feature: ocean; material: water; isolation source: isolated as part of a large dataset composed predominantly from surface... | reverse complement strand
ATCGCTATCTTCTCCTTCAATAGATTCTATTCTCTGAGCATCTCTAGAAGAACCTAGTGTTGCCGCTACAATTGCCTGAGTTTCACCTCGAGTAAATAAAGCTGAACCATGCGCACCAGGCAAAATATTTGTTTCAACAAAAATAGGTCTCACTGTATCTTGATCTCTTCCATCTATTCTTGGCTGATTATTCAAGATATTTCCTCTTACGATATTTTTTTCAAGCTTTTTAAATTCGTTCATTAACTTGCCCATATCAAGTTCATCAAGTTCTTCGTAGTTCTCTTTAATTTTGTCTCTAATTTCTTTTAATGCCTCATTTCTCTCAGCCTTATTAGAAATTTTAAAGGCACTCTCTATTTCATCTTTATGATTCGATTGGAGTTCATCATAATAATTGTTTTCTTCTTTTACCGATTCGATGTTCCATGCTTCCTTACTAGTTTTTTCTTTAAGTTCATTACATGCGATAATTACAGCTTTCATTTCTTGGTGTCCAAATAGAACTGCACCCAACATCAGATCCTCATTAAGTTCCTTTGCTTCTGATTCGACCATTAGAACTGCTTCATCAGTTCCAGCCACTACCATATCTAAATATGAATCATTTAATTCCTCGAAAGAAAGATTTAAAACATATTCACCATCAATAAAGCCTACTCTTGCAGCTCCCATTGGTCCATCGAATGGCACTCCAGATATAGTTAGTGCTGCTGATGTTCCTATCATGGAGGCTATATCAGGATTTTGTTTTTTATCTGAAGACATTACAGTACAAAAAACTTGAATCTCATTTGTAAAGTGTTCTGGAAACATAGGCCTAATAGGTCTGTCAATAAGCCTTGATGTCAATGTTTCTCTTTCTGTGGGCCTTGCTTCTCTTTTAAAGAACCCGCCTGGAATCCTTCCTGTTGCATAAAACTTTTCTTGATAAAAAACTGCAAGTGGGAAAAAGTCTTTTGCGGGATCTGCTTCTTTCTTGGCAACTACGGTTGTCAGTACAACCAAATCTCCTATTGTTACAACAACTGCTGCTGTTGCTTGTCTAGCGATCTTATTTGTTTCTATTTTTACTGTTTGTTTTCCATATTGAAACTCTACACTTGTAGATTCTAAATTATTATTTTCCACGATCTTCCTTATTTATGTTTTGACATTAACCTCTTAGATTTAGCTTCTTTACCAAATCAGCATAGCTATCAGCATCTTTTCTTTTTAAATATGCCAGTAACTTTCTTCTAAGATTTACCATCCTTATTAAACCAGCTCTGGAATGATGGTCTTTGTTATGATTTTTAAAATGACTCTGTAATTTATTAATATTTTCTGTTAAGAGTGCTATTTGAACCTCTGGTGATCCAGTATCACCATCATTTCTCTTGTATTTCTCGACAATTTTAGCCTTTTCTTCTGTTAATAATGCCATATTGTTTTTCCTCGTAATGTTAAATGAAAATCGCTAACCTCACATTACTAAAGTAAGCGTGCGAATATTATAACTTATTGAGGCATTAAACAAGCTGTTTATGTTTTAGAATTTCTCCCTCTACAAATCCTAATCCCATAAACTCATTAACATTTTTATAAATTCTATAAAATCCTTTTAGATTCTTTTGAGCAATTATTTCTTGACCATTTTGAAACAAATTGGATTCCCTATCATTCAATAGTATTTTTTCCAGATACAAAAAAGCTTCCTCAATTTTTATCATTTCATTTTTTTTTATATTTTCTAAAGTTCTGGCATTTTTAAGATCAAAATTATGTTGCTTTAATCTTTTCAGTGAAATCATATTAGCTCCACATCCTAAATTCTCACCAAGATCTCTTGCAATTGATCTTATGTAAGTACCTTTTGAGCAAGTTAGCTCAAATGAACAAATTTCATTTTTATATGTAATATTTTTAATTTCTTTTATTTCTATTCGTCTAGGTTCTTTATCTATAAATTCACCTTTTCGAGCGTATTCATATAAAGGCCTTCCCTTATGTTTCAGTGCAGAGAAATATGGCGGTTTTTGAAATGAGGCACCCAAAAAATTATTAATTTCATTTTTAAGAGCTTTTTCAGTAACTTTTACTGGAGCTTTTGCAACTATCTGACCAGTTAAATCATGAGTGTCTGTTGAAATACCAAGCTTTATTTCAACGAAATAAGATTTATCAGATTCTAAAAAATAATTCGAGAACTTGGTTGCTCTATTTACAGCTAATATAATTAAACCTTCAGCAATTGGATCTAAAGTACCTAGATGGCCAACTTTCTTAAAAGAAAATTTTTTCTTTATTTTTTGGACGACATCATTCGATGTATAATTTTTTTCTTTATTAACAAGAAAAAATCCATTCATTTTATTTCAAATTTTTAAGAAGATTTTCTATATTCTCTGAATATTCAATACTTTCATCAAATTTGAAAATCAGTTTTGGGACTCTTCTCATTTCAACAATTTTTGATAGCTTTGACCTTATCATCCCAGCAAGTTTTGTAAGAGTTTTGGACTCGATGTTGCTATCACTCTTCCTTATCGATTTTCCAATAACAGTATAGTAAAGATATGCTATTCCTATATCATCAGTCACTTTTACAGCGGTAATATTTATATTTTGCAATCTTGGATCTTTAACTTCTTGAGAAAGGATAAGTGAAATCTCTCTTTTGAGTAAATCTGCAACTTTCTCAGGTCTATTTGAAGACATATTTTATATTTCTTGAGCTTCTTCTTTCCTATCAAAAACTTCTATTTTATCTCCTGGTTTGATGTCTTTATAGTTTTTTATACCCATTCCACATTCATTGCCATTTTTAACTTCATTTACATCTTCTTTAAATCTTCTAAGAGAATTAAGTTCGCCTTCAAAAATCACAACTTCATCTCTCAAAACTCTCACAGGTTTATTTCTTAAAACATTTCCTTCAATTACATTACAACCTGCAACTTGACCAAATTTGGGAGAATTAAACACTTCTAAAACTTCAGCAGTCCCAACGATTACTTCTTTAATAATTGGATCTAGCAATCCACTCATCCTAGCCTTAACGTCATCTAAAAGTTCGTAAATAATGCTGTGATAGCTTAATGGTATTGATTCGGACTCAATAATTTTTTTTGCAGTGTTGTCAGCACGAACATTAAATCCGATTATTATAGACTCAACAGCAACTGCAAGGTTTGCATCTGATTCACTTATTCCTCCAACGCCACTTGAAACTATCTTTACTTTTGCTTTTTCTCCAGCTAGATCATTTAAAGCTGCTACAATCGCTTCGCAAGTTCCACCAACATCAGTTTTAATAATTACATTTAAAACTTTTTTTGCTTCTTGGCCCAAGGTTTCAAAAAGATCTCCAGCAGACTCATCTTTTTGTTTTAAGAGTTTCTTTTCTTTTTCTTTTGTTAATCTGTATTCAGATATCTCACGAGCTTGTTTTTCATTTTTTACAACTTGAAATTGATCTCCAGCCCCAGGTACAGAGTTCAATCCTAAGACCTCAACTGCAGCTGAAGGTCCTGCAGATTTAATTTTCTGCCCGTCACTATTAACAATACTTTTAATTTTACCCATTGAGTTTCCTGAAACTACCAAATCACCAACTTTTAAAGTCCCATTTTGGATTAAGAATGTTGCAACTGAACCTCTAAATTTGTCTAATTCCGATTCAATCACAACTCCCTGAGCTGCACCCTCATAATGAGCTTTTAATTCAAGTATTTCTGCTTCAAGTGCTATTCTTTCTAACAGATCATCTATGCCATCACCTTTTAAAGCAGATACTGGGACCATTTGAATATTCCCGCCCCAATCTTCAGGAGTTAAATCTTTTGCAGCAAGATCTCCCTTAACTTTATCAATATCTGCACCATCAAGATCAATTTTATTGATTGCAACTACAATAGACACTCCTGCAGCTTTAGCATGATTGATGGCTTCTTCTGTTTGAGGTTTAATGCCATCATTAGCTGCAACAACTAAAATTACTATGTCAGTTGTATTAGCGCCTCTTGCTCGCATTGAAGAAAAGGCAGCGTGGCCAGGAGTATCAATGAATGTTAACAATCCCTTAGAAGTTTCTACTTGATAAGCACCAATATGTTGAGTAATACCTCCAGCCTCACCTTCAACAACTTTTGTATTTCTTATGAAATCCAATAATGTAGTTTTCCCATGATCAACATGTCCCATAACAGTTATCACTGGTGGTCTGGTTTTCTTTTCATCTTTATATTTGATTAAATTTGCAAGATCTTCCTCAAGATTTTCTTCTTTTCCAGCAATTCCATTGTGTCCAATTTCCTCAACTACTAGTATTGCAGTCTCTTGATCAATTAAATCATTTATAGTTGCTACTACGCCTAGACTCATCAAATTTTTAACTACCTCTCCACCTTTTACGGCCATTAATTTTGCAAGTTCTCCAACCTGAATAGTTTGCGGCACTTCAATATCTTTTTTAATAAATTCTTTTGGTTCTTCAAATTGATGTTGAGACTCCTCAAAAACTACTTCCCTTTTTTTGTATGCATCAACTGCACTAGATAATTGATCTTTTACATCAACAATTTTCTCTGGAGTTGATTGTTTTTTTATTGCTTTTGATTTTTTTTGTTCTTGTTTAAGCTTTGCTGCAGCCTTAAGTTGTTCTTCTCTTTTAATTTGTTGTTCTTTTAACTGCTCTGAGGCAGCCGCTCTTTTTGCTTCAATGTTATCAGAGTAACTTTTTTTAGATGAGGAAGCTGAGGTAACTTTACCTCTTGATGTAACTTTTACACCAGACTCAGAAGTAACTGATTTTGAAGCTGCGGACTTAGAGCCCTTGAGATATTTTAAAAGAGCTTGTTTATCTGATGGCGTCACTTCATCTGATCCTTTAGAATGATTAAGACCAGCCTTCTGCATTCGCTCAATCAGAGCTTTGTCAGTTATCTTAAGAGTTTTTGCAAAATCTTTTACTGTAATAGCCAATTTTTTTCCTACTTAAACCAATGCTCTCTTGCTTTCATAATCATCTTTGAAGCTTCATCATCAGAAATATCAATAATCTCTTTTAATTCATCAATGGATAATTCAGCCAGATCATCTTTATTTTTCACACCTTTATTTGACAGCAATTGAATATTTTCCTCGCTAAGTTTTAGGTCTGATAAGGATTCAATATTATCTTCCTCCTCAGTAACTGCTCCCATTGCCTCTAAAAGTGCAGCGTCCTCAGCAGAAGATTTTATTCGTGCAATTTCCTCAGAGCTTTCAATAAATTCACTAAAAATTTTATCGTCAGCATATGCGATATCGTCAAACGAACCCATTCCCAGAGAGGTAATTTTTTCTGCAATCTCATCAGAGACTTCAAGACTATCAATAATCTTTGCTAAAAATTCAGTTTCATCTACTTTAATTTTTGCTTCAGCCTCTTCATTTGAAATTATATTTAAATCCCATCCAACAAGCTTTGAAGCTAACCTTATATTTTGACCTCGTGAGCCAATTGCTAAAGCTAAATTATCTTCATTTACTGCTATATCCATTGATCTAGAATCCTCATCCATGACGATTGACTCTACTTTTGCTGGAGAAAGTGCATTTATTACTAATTGAGCTGGATTATCATCATAAATGATAATATCTATTCTTTCATTACCAAGCTCTGACGACACTGCCTGAACTCTTGAACCTCTCATGCCTACACAAGCTCCAACAGGATCAATTCTTCCATCATTCGTTTTTACAGCAATCTTTGATCTGGATCCTGCATCTCTTGCAACACCTCTTATCTCAATTACATCTTCATTAATTTCAGGTACTTCAATACTAAAAAGTTCTGTAACCATTTCAGGACATGATCTATTTAGCATTAATTGCGGTCCTCTTCCCTCTACCTCAACAATCTGGAGAATTGCTCTGATTCTGTCATTAATTTTGTATATCTCTCCAGGCATTAATTTATCTCTTGGGAGAAGAGCTTCTGCCTCATGCGTTATATCAACGATAATATTATCTCTAGTTACTCTTTTAACTGAACCAGAAACAAGTTTATTATTTTGAGATCTAAACTGCTCAACAATCTTTTCTCTCTCTGCTTCTCGAACCTTTTGTAACATTACCTGTCTTGCAGCTTGAGTTTCAATTCTTCCAAATTTTATGTTTTCCTGCTGAAGGGTATATACTTCTTCTAATTCAAGGCCAGAATCATCTTTTGAAATATGTGTCTCATGATGAAACTCTTCATTATCAGGATCAAAAACAATCCAGTTTCTATATGTGGAGTACTCACCAGTTTCTCTATCAATATTTACATACAAATCTGCATCCTCATGAAAATGCCTTTGTGATGCAGATGCAATTGCAATTTCAATTGCTTTAAAGATAACATCCTTATCAAGACCTTTTTCAGTTGATACAGAATCAACTACTCCCAAAATCTCATTACTTTGCATAATCTCTTTCCTTCATTAATTCATTAAAATTTGGTTTTAACCTGCAAAAATCTATATCGTTAAAGTTAAATTCCAAAACTTTTTCCTTCACTTTAATGCTAATAATTTCTGCATTACATTGCGTTAGAATGCCAGTAAAGTTTCTTTTTCCCTCATGCATCTCCTTTGATTTCAAAGATAATTCCTCGCCAATATAGTCTTTTAATTGGTTAATATCAAAGAATTTTCTATCAATACCTGGAGTTGAGACCTCTAAAACATAATTATCACCAAGATTTAAATCTAAGTTTGGTTCGTAATTAAGATCTTTAGATATATTTTCACAATCGTTAATATCAACTCCTTTTTTAGAATCAATATAAATTCTCAAAGTAGTTCTCTTTTTACCTCTTAAAATCTCAGTTCCCCAAAGATAACAATCATTTCTTGTTATTACCGGTACAATTATTTTTTCAATTTCTTCTTTATACATATTTTTTATACAAAAAAAGGGCAACAGCCCCACAAAAAACTTATTTAACTGTGGTAGCGGGGGCTGGATTTGAACCAACGACCTTCGGGTTATGAGCCCGACGAGCTACCAGACTGCTCCACCCCGCAACGCAGCGAACATGAAGTTTATGAAAGTAACTTAAATTGGTCAAGTTTATTTTTAAACTAGATCAAAAATATAGTTGTTATAATTACATTTTTGCCGAAGTGGTGGAATTGGTAGACACGCTAGCTTGAGGGGCTAGTGAGTGAAAACTCGTGCGGGTTCAAGTCCCGCCTTCGGCACCAGAAATTAACTATTCAATTGGAATTTCGTCAGATAGGCCTTCTTCAACAGCCTCTTCTATTAGAGGTGTATCAAAAATTACTTCAGAATTTTCGGTTTTATACAAATAAGCTAATAACATTGATAAAACAAGCCAAATAGCAACAATATAATATGTAAGTCTTCCTAGAAAATCAGATGGGCCTAATGCTCCAAACATGGAATTTGACGATCCTCCTCCAAATGCAGAACCTAAATCAGAGCCTTTGCCTTGTTGCAATAAAACCAAGGCAACAATTATTACTGCAAGAATGATACAAAGAACTTTTATAAAAATAATCATTTTAAATAATATTTTCTCTCCATATGTTAACTATATTTGCAAAAGTAGTGCCATTCAATGAAGCTCCTCCAACTAATGCACCGTCTACAAATTCTTCTTTAAAAAAACTTTCTGCATTTTTATCAGTAACACTTCCGCCATAAACTACGTCTGGTACATGATTGTTTTCTGAAACGGATTGTACAACATCTTTTATATATTTATGAATTTCATTTATGTCTTTTGGTTCTGGCGTCTGCCCACTACCAATTGCCCACACAGGCTCATAAGCTATTGTAAAGTTTTTACCAAGTTCAAATCCATTAATTACACTAAGTTGATTTTTTAAGACATCTTTTGTGGCACCCATTTTATTTTCTTCTTTTGTTTCTCCAATACATAGAATTATTGAACCTATTTTGCTCTCATTAACAGCTTGTATTTTTTTTCTAATCAAATCATTATCTTCATGAAAAAACTCTCGTCTTTCTGAATGTCCAATAATTACAAACTCCACGCCAACCTCATCAAGCATTTCAATAGATATTGCGCCTGTTCTTGATCCTGACGAATGATCAACGTCTTGAGCTCCAATTGCTAACTTAGGCGTGCTATATTCAGTTATATAAATTGAGGGTGGAGCTATTCCAACTTCAGGCCAATGTTTAATACCCAAATCAAGATCTGATTCATCAAAATTAAACTCAACGGGTGAACATAAATTTTCAAAGTCATCAAACCATTTATCAAAATTTATTACATTTGACTTAAAATTAGCAATTATCATGATTTTGATTCAATGAGTTTTTCTATATCAGCTGCATATTTCTTAGCAACTTTTATCTCAGGAGCTTCAATCATAATTCTTATTTTTGGCTCGGTTCCTGATGGCCTTACAAGCACTCTCCCAACAGTGATATCAGATTCAATTTCCTTTATGAGCGATTGTAAATCTTTATCATTAACAATATCTTTGTTTTTTACTTTAATCGCTGTATTTACTTGGGGTATTTTTTTGAAATTTGCTAGAACCTCACTTGGTTTTTTCTCTAACAGCAATAAAGATGAAATTACTTTTAATGCCGCAATTGTTCCATCACCAGTGCTTACTAAATCTCTACATATTATGTGTCCAGAAGTCTCACCACCTAGCATCCAGCCTTTTTTTGATAACATTTCACTAACATATTTATCGCCTACATCCGATCTAACAAATTTGTAACCCAATTTTTTTAGACCATCTTCTAAACCTAAATTACTCATCTTAGTTCCAACAACTCCTGACCACGCACCTGTTCTATTAGGATTAGCAAAAGCAAGTATATAAAGAAGATCATCACCATCGAGAATATTGCCCTTTTCGTCAACCAAAATTACCCTATCTCCATCACCATCCAGAGAAACGCCAAAATCTGCTCTATGATCTATTACTGCTTTACTTACTATTTCTGGATGAGTAGAACCACATTCTTGATTAATATTGTATCCGTCAGGTTCTGTTCCAATTTTAATTATCTCAGCGCCAAGTTCTTCAAACACTTCAGGACTGACCTTATAACATGCACCGTTTGCGCAATCTAAAACAATGCGTAATGAAGAAAAAGATATTTCTGAAGGTACCGTTGATTTACAAAACTCGATATATCTTGGTCCAGATTCATCAAATCTGAAAGCTTTACCTATTGCAGAAGTTTCAACAGATGATAAATCTCCAGCTAAATGTTTTTCAATTCTTTTTTCAATATCTCGTGATATTTTTTCACCATCTTCATTAAATATTTTTATTCCGTTATCAAGAAAATCATTATGAGAGGCGCTTATCACAACACCGAATTTATTTCTAAGAGTTTTTGTAAGGTATGCTACCCCAGGAGTTGGAATCGGGCCTAATAATCTTACATTAACACCTGCTGCGATAAATCCAGCTTGAAGTGCAGCTTCAAGCATATAGCCAGATACGCGAGTATCTTTTCCTATTACGACGGTATCCCAGCCAAGCTCTTTCATTGCCAAGCCAGTTGCATGTCCAATTCTAAGACATGCGTCGGGTGTTACGACACTTTCGACGGGTCCCCTAATACCATCGGTGCCAAATTTTAAACTCATTGAGATGAATTATAACTCTTCCGCAGCACCTTTAATTGAAGTTTTTTTCTTAGACTTACCTTTTGGCGTATCATCAGACCACCCTTTGGGTTCTCTTGGTGTAGCTCCTGCCATAATATCGTCTATCTGATCAGCATCTATAGTTTCATATTTCAGAAGAGCATCTGCCATTACATTTAACTTATCTAGATTCTCTTTCAAAATATTTTCAGCTTTGGCATAACATGTATCGATAATGGATTTAACCTCTTTATCAATAAGTTTAGCCGTTTCACCACTAATATTCTGAGCAGGCGCTGCTGCAGTTCTTCCTAAGAACGGACTACCCTCGTCCTCACCATATTTTAAAGGTCCTACCGCTTTTGAGAGTCCCCATTTGGTGACCATATTTGTAGCAATATTTGTAGCGACTTCAATATCATTTGATGCTCCTGTAGTAATTCCTTTATCTCCATTTATAATACTTTCGGCAATTCTGCCCCCAAATAGTGCAGCAATTCTACCTTCAAGATACTCCTTGCTTTGCATGTAAGTATCTTCCTCAGGTAAGAACATTGTTACACCTAGCGCTCTTCCCCTTGGAATAATGGTAACCTTATAAACGGGATCATGTTTAGGTGAAAGTCTTCCAACAATAGCATGACCAGCTTCGTGGTATGCAGTAATTCTCTTTTGTTCTTCACTTAGAATCATAGATTTTCTTTCAGCACCCATCATTATTTTGTCTTTAGCAAGATCTAAATGAGACTGATCAATTTTTTTGTCAGAATATCTTGCAGCAAATAATGCAGCTTCATTAATTAAATTAGCTAAATCTGCTCCAGAAAAACCAGGAGTTCCTCTTGCAATAACAAGTGGATCAACATCTGCATCTAGGGGTACTTTTCTCATATGTACTTTAAGAATAGCTTCTCTTCCTCTTATATCAGGTAAATCAACAACAACTTGTCTATCAAATCTACCAGGTCTTAATAATGCAGGGTCTAATACATCAGGTCTATTAGTAGCTGCTATAACGATGACTCCGTCATTACCTTCAAAGCCATCCATTTCAACTAAGAGTTGGTTTAAAGTTTGTTCTCTTTCATCATGACCGCCACCAAGACCAGCGCCTCTGTGTCTTCCAACAGCATCAATCTCATCTATAAAAACAATGCATGGTGATTGTTTTTTTGCTTGATCAAACATATCTCTGACTCTCGAAGCACCAACACCAACAAACATTTCCACAAAATCTGAGCCAGAAATTGTGAAAAATGGTACTTTTGCCTCTCCAGCAACAGCTCTAGCGATTAAAGTTTTACCTGTTCCAGGTGGGCCAACCATTAAAACACCTCTTGGAATTTTTCCACCTAATTTCTGAAATTTTGTTGGGTCTTTGAGAAAATCAACTAACTCTTGAACATCTTGCTTAGCCTCTTCACACCCTGCAACGTCCTTAAAAGTCGTTTTAACTTTTCCGCCTTCCATCAACTTTGCTTTGCTTC
>AACY020312730.1_pt1 | contig 11107 bp, 9 predicted proteins | sample 267378 | NCBI WGS metagenome assembly AACY02 (sample SAMN02954345, study PRJNA13694) | marine metagenome | biome: aquatic; feature: ocean; material: water; isolation source: isolated as part of a large dataset composed predominantly from surface... | reverse complement strand
GGCGGCGCTCAGTCGTTCTCGCCCGCGGCGCCGAGGCTTGCCAGCAGTTCGGCCATCTCAGCGACGGCATGGGCCTTGCCCTGACGGCGGCCCTCTTCGATCCCCTCCCGCAGGGCCTCTCGGGCTGCGGCGAGACGGCCCCGCTTTGCCAGGAACTGCCCTGCCATCTGCAGAGCCGGCAGGTAGGGCGGGCTGCCGCGGCCGAGCGACTCGAGGATATCCAGGCAGCCGTCAATTTCGCCGTCGGCCTCCATCGCCAACGCGAGGCTGTAGCGGAGGAAGGTGTCGTCGGGATCTTCGGCGAGCATCGCCTCGATCCGCTTCCTTCTCGGGCTGCGGCCGTCGGCCGGCTGTTGTGAGGTCATCGCTCAGTTCTCCTCGACGACGCCCTCGGCCGCGAGGGCCTGCTCGGGATCGATCCGCACGATCGACGAGCCGTCATCGGCCGCGGCGTACAGGCAGCCGTCCTTCGTTGAAGCGATCGCCGTGACCGCCTCGAGCCCTGCCACGAGCACCGGGCGAATCGCCTGTCGGCCCTCCTCGACTGTCGCGTCGATCCGCCAGATACCCTGCCGGCCCCGGTCTGCGGGTGCGTCGGCTGCCACCCAGAGCCCGCCCACCTCCGAAGCGTAGCAGGCGTCGCGGATGCGGGAGAGCCGCGGATCGAGCTCGAGCAGCATGCGGCCGCCGAGTTCGGCATGGAACGACACTCGCTCGGCCGACGATGCGGTGCTCGTCGCCAGCACGAGTTCGTCGGCAGGACTGATCGCGGCGGCCACGATCCGTCGCCCGGCGGGCAGTTGGGGCCCGTGCCGTCTGCGCCGCGGCAGCAGCCGGCGTCTGGCAATCGACACCCGCACGACCCCCGAGCCGGCCGGCGGCAGGCCGGCCACCGCCAGCCATTCGCGGCCCGGGCTGACCACCACACGCGGAGCCGCTGCGGCGTCGCTTCCATCGGAAACGGTCGGCAGGGGCAGCCGCTGTTCCGCGGCGGAGCCATCAACGGCCTCCGGCGGGGCGGCGAGGCGATGGGTTGTGAGCACGGAGCCCTCCTCAGTTGCCCGCAGGACCGCCAGGGTGCTCGAGTCGATGCAGACCACAGCCAGCGGCCGCCCGCCGCCGCGGACGGCGATCCAGGCCTGCTCAGGCCGGTCCCGTTCGAAGGCCAGGATCTCGCCCGTCGCGGCGATCGCCGCATAGATGGTCTGGTCGTTGGGTGCGATCGCGAGATCGACCACGCCCCCGAGCTTTTCGATGATCCGCTGCTGACCATCCGCCGCGGCGGTTGCTCCACAGCACACCAAGCCCGTGGCGAGCGCCGCGAGGGCGAGTCGCCGCCACAGGTCACCAAAGGGGTGCATCCCGCGCATGTGGCTACCCTCTGCCGGCGGGAGACTCGAGCCCGTGGGCCCGCTCCCAGTCATCGATCGCGGCGGCGTGTTCGAGCGTGAGCCCGATCGGGTCAAGTCCCTCGAGAAGCCCGCGGCGGCGAAAGTCCTCGACCTCGAACTCCCGCGCGAAGCCCGCGTCATCGTGGAGGCGGCAGGCCTCGAGATCGGCGGTCAGGCGGTAGGGCTTCCCGGCCGTCAGGCTGAAAAGCTCCTCCACATCGGCCTCGGCCAGGCGGATCGGCAGGATCCCGTTTTGGAAGCAGTTGGAATAGAAGATGTCGGCGAAGGTCGGGGCGATCACCACCCGGAAGCCGTAGTCGGCCAGGGCCCAGGGGGCATGCTCGCGGCTGGAGCCGCAGCCGAAGTTGCGGCGGGCCAGGAGGATGCTTGCCCCGGCCGCCTCGGGGCGGTTGAGTTCGAACTCGGGGTTCGGCGAGCCGTCGGGCAGGAACCGCCAGTCGAAGAAGAGGAACTGCCCGAAGCCGGTCCGTTCGATCCGCTTGAGGAACTGCTTGGGAATGATCTGATCGGTATCGACGTTAGCCCGGTCGAGGGCGGCCACGACGCCGGTGTGGGTGGTGAACGGCTGCATGCTGCTCCCTGGTCGCGGTACCGCCTAGTCGCGATACCGCCAGTTGCGAATGTCGACAAAATGCCCCTCGATGGCCGCCGCCGCTGCCATCGCCGGGGAGACGAGGTGGGTACGGCCACCCTTCCCCTGGCGGCCCTCGAAGTTGCGGTTGCTCGTTGAGGCGCACCTTTCGCCGACCGCCAGGGTGTCGGGATTCATCCCCAGGCACATGCTGCAGCCCGCCTCCCGCCACTCGAAGCCCGCCTCGCGGAACACCCGATCGAGCCCCTCGGCCTCGGCCTGCCGCTTCACGCGACCACTGCCGGGCACGACCATCGCCCGCACGCTACGGGCCACCGTGTGCCCACGGACGACGCGGGCCGCCGCCCGCAAATCCTCGATGCGGCTGTTGGTGCAGGAGCCGATGAAGACCCGCTCCAGCGGCAATTCGACGATCCGGCGGCCCCCCTCGAGTCCCATGTATTCCAGCGCCCGCTCGGCGGAAGCCCGCTCCGAGAGGTCGGCAAAACTACCCGGGTCGGGCACGGCGGCATCGACCCCCACGACCTGGGCCGGGTTGGTGCCCCAGGTGACCTGCGGCACGACCTCGGCCGCGTCGAAGACCTCCACGCGGTCATAGCCCGCACCCGGGTCGCTTGGCAGCCGCTCCCAGCGGGCCACCGCCGCTTCGAAGTCGGTCGGGGCATGGTCGCGGCCGCGGAGGTAGTCGAAGGTGACCGCATCGGGTGCGATCATGCCGGCCCTGGCACCGGCCTCGATCGACATGTTGCAGACGGTCATCCGCTCTTCCATCGAGAGCCCGCGGATGCATTCGCCGGTGTACTCGATCACATGGCCGGTGCCCCCCTCGGTGGAGAGCCGGCCGATCACGTGGAGAATCAGGTCTTTGGCGGTCACCCCGGCCGGCAGGCTGCCGGTCACGCGAACCTCCAGCGAACGGGGCTTGGCCTGTCGCAGGGTCTGCGTGGCGAGCACGTGCTCGACCTCGCTGGTGCCGATGCCGAAGGCAAGAGCCCCCAACGCCCCGTGGGTGGCGGTGTGGCTGTCGCCGCAGACGATCGTCATGCCCGGCTGGGTGAGACCCATCTCGGGGCCGATCACGTGCACGATCCCCTGGTCGGCGTCATCGAGATCGAACAGCCGCACCCCGAACTCGCGGCAGTTGGCCCGCAGGGTGTCGATCTGCTGGCGGCTGATCGGGTCGGCGATCGGCAGGCTGCGGTCGGTGGTGGGGACGTTGTGATCGGGCGTGGCGAAGGTCTTCTCCGGTCGTCGCAGCCGCCGGCCGGCAAGCCGCAGCCCTTCAAAGGCCTGGGGGCTGGTCACCTCGTGCACGAGGTGCAGATCGATGTAGATCAGCGGCTGCTCGCCGTCCGGGGCGGTGACCACATGGTCATCCCAGATTTTGTCGAGCAGGGTGCGGGGGGATCGGTTCATCGATTCAATGCTAGCCGCCGCGGGAATCCGCTTCCACACGTCGCGTTTTCCCGCATGGCTCGGGGCGAGTCGGAGCTGTGGCTCACGCAGCAAACGGCTGAACCGGCTCAGGCTGCCCGGCGGCCAAGGGCGCGGCGGGCACGCTGGTCGATCACGCCGGCGGGCACGAGTGCCCAGGCGGCCTCTCCGTCGCCGTCGGTGGCCGTCTGTTCGAAGACAGCCGACTGCCGATGGGCGAGCCGCTGGATGAACAGCCAGCAGCGATCGCTGGTCGTCGAGCCGGGTGAGACAAGTACCAGATCGAAACTGCCTAGATGGTTGCACAGCCGCGAGAGCGAGGCGTCGATCACACCCGGCACGAGCTGCACCCGACCCAGACCCGCAAGGCGGCGGTGGGCCTCTTTGAGTGTCGGGCCCGGCGGGTCGTCGGGGCCACGGCTTTCGAAGAGATCGAGGCCGACAAAGTGGATCCTCGCGGTGTCGCCGCCCGCGGCCGCCTTGAGGAGCTTGACCGTGCGATCGACTGCCGGGAGCCCGAGTTGCAAAATCCGCTCCGCCCGGTGGTCGGCGAGATGGCCAAAAACCGCCCGCATTTCGGCCGGCCACGTAAACCGCGAATGCCAGAACCTGCCCAGAAATCCCAGCCTGCCCGCCATCGTTCCCAGCCTCTCGGTGCCGTCGGTCGCCTGCCGCTCACCATGTTTCGGCCGGGGGCAGGGGGCGGCTCCACTCCGGGCGGCAGGGCTCCGGCGCAACCCGGATCACCCGCAGGGTTGCCGGCCCGAATCGCTTGTCGATCCGCTCGTCGATCCGCTCACAACGGCGGTCAACCGCCGCCGATCTTTGCCAGTGCCCGGCGGGCCGCCGATCGCACCGACCGCAGCGGATCGTCTTCCTCGACGAGCTCGAGCATCGGCACCGCCGAGGCGGCGTGGGGTCCGATGTCGCCCAGGGCTACCGCCGCCTCCAGCCGGACCAAATCGTTCTCGGAGCGGAGTGCCTCAGTCAGCAGGGGTATCGCTGCGTCGTAGAGGTCGCGGTTGTTCGGTTCGACCTGGAGCCCCGCCCACGCGGCGACCGTGGCGAGCAGCTGATCGTCATCATCGATCAGCCGCCGCAGCAGCGGAGCGACCGATGAGGCCACCTCGCCGAACCGGCCTGCCGCATAAATGGCCGTGTATCGCACCGGGGCCGGGGTCTGCTTGTTTTCCACCAGCGGCAGGATGCGGTCGACCGCATCTTGCGTCGCCGTCGGATTGAGGCTTTTCGCAAAAGCCCCGATAGCCATCAAGGCCTCGCTGCGGAATGCCTCGTCGGCCTCATCGTTGACCGCGGCGGCCAGTAGCGGCCCGACGGCGCCGCGGGCCTCGGGGCCGATCGTGGCGAGCAGTTCCGCCGCGAAGGTCTGCCGCTGTGGATCGTCAAGCAACGGCTCGATCCCGGCCACCGCCGAGGACCCCAGCCGCACCACCGCCGCCGCCGCCGTTCGCTGCACCATCGGCGAGGTGTCATCAAGCAGGCGGACGAGCAGCGGCAGAAACTCGTCGACCTGTTCGGGGCTCATCTCGTCGGTGAGGTCGGAGAGGGCCGACGTGGCCGTCCGGCGGATCGTGGGATTGTCGTTGTCGAGGGCCTTGGTGAGCCGCGCGAAGGCCTGGTCGATGCGGGCCGTGTCGTCCGGCTCGATGCGTGCCAGGGCCCAGTGAGCGACCGCCGAAAGGAAGCGGTCGTCGCCGCCGGCGAGTGACTCCAGCGGCTCGATCGCCGCGGGATCCCGCATCATGCCGGCGGCATAGGTCGCCGCGAACCGAACGGGTCCCTCGGAATTCGACACGAGTTCGGCAATCCGCTTCGCCTCTTCGGTATCGCCTCGCCCGGTGACATTCTCCTCGATGCGACCGATCGCGGCAGCGGCCAGCAGGGCCTGCATCCGCTCCTCGGGATCGACCGCGTCGTCGGCCGCGATCGCCACCAGGGGCGGGATCGCCTCGACTGCCGCCGGTCCGATCTCGTTGAGCACCACCGTCGCCCAGTAGCGGGCCCGCGGGTCGTCGAGGCCATCGAGCAGAAACGGCACGGCCACTTCGCCGAGGTCGGCCATGGTGTGCAAGGCGGGCAGCACGACGGAGGGATCCTCGTCGGAGAGCCGCTGGGTGACCAGCGGCACGATCACCTCACGGGGTGGCTGGATGATCTTCAGCGACCGCAGGCTCGCCCGACGCACGCGGGGATCGGGATGGACCATCGTGGCCACGAGGGCCTCGGTCGCGACGGCATATTCCCTCGCGGAGTCCTCGTCGAGCGAGTCGTTGTCGCGTTCGTCGTCGTGGCGGATATGGCCAATGGCCGTCGCGGCCTGCGTGACCACCAGTGGGTCGTCGTCGTCGAGCAGGGCTCGCAGCCGCGGCAGTTCGCCGAGGGCATCCTCGCCGACGAGACCGATCGCCCGGGCGGCATGCCAGCGAACGGTGGGCTCGGGCGAGTCGGTCGCCTTCACGATTGCCGGTAACGCGGCGGCGGCCCGCTGGCCGAGCCGTCCGATCGCGTCGATCGCCGCCACCGCCGCGTCGGTGTTCGATGCCGCCTCGAGGTCGGCGACCAGACGGTCGAGCGGCGAGGCCGCCAAGTCGGGCTGCGCGGCTGGCTTGCCCGCGGTGTTCGCGGAGACGGGCGTGGCGGGGCTGGGTGTCGCGGGAGAAGCCTCGGTCTTCTCGGTGGTCGCCTCCGGGGAGGCCGGCGGCGTGGGGCCGCAGCCGACCACGGCGGCAGCCACGAGCCAGCCGACCGCCATGACGCTGACGCCTTCGCCGACTGCCCTGCGACGAACATGATTGTCGTGACACGAAGCGTGCGAGGCGGGTGACGCCGAGGACCGCCGGCGATGAATCGATGGCATGCGATGCTCCGGGAAAGGGGGCTGTTTCGAGCGGCTTGCCGATCACTGCCGCCCGGAAGTTGCCGAGCTGAGAAAGAATGGATCGTTTTGACGCACGGGAGTATACTCAGACTACTGGCAGATGTGGCTTGCACCGCCCGCGGGCCGACTGGCGTGGCGGCTTGCAGCCTCAAGCCGCTCGAACTCGAGCCCGTCAAGCAAGCCGCTTCAGGAAGACTGATCCAGCCCCGAACCCGCGAGGCCGCGTCGTGAACTCCGCTCCCAGCCGCAGACTCCCCTCGTGTCCGGCCCGTTTCCGCTGGCTGATCGTCGCCGGCTGCTGTGCGGCTCTCGCCGGCCCGGCCCTCGCCCAATGGCGCGGGCGGGGCTGGGGCGGCGGCAATTTCGCCTCGACCGCCCAGCAAGGCGCGGCTTACGGCATGGCCGCGATGATCCGCGCCCAGGGCTACGCCAATCTCAAGAACTCCGAAGCCGCCAAGAACTGGCAGGAGGCGAAGACCAAGGAGATCGACAACCGCATGAAGTGGACGGAGACCTACTTCGAAATGCGGAAGAGCAACCGCGAGGCCCGCGAGGCCGAGCGGGGTCCGCCGATCACCCAGGAGCAGGCGATCCGGATGGCCCGCGACGCGGCGCCCCGCAGGCTTTCCTCGACCCAGCTCGACCCGGTCACCGGCCACATCCAATACCCGATCGTGCTCATGGACGAGCCGTTCGCCCCCTACCGCCAACGGCTCGACCAGCTCTTCGCCCAGCGGGCGTCGACCGGCGGCAGCACGTCATTCGAAGACTTCCAGGCGATTCAGGAGACGGTCACCGACTTCATCGAGGCCCTCAAGCAGCGGGTCGGCAAGTATGCCGCGGGCGACTACGGCTCGGCCCGCACCTTCCTCGACAGCCTCGCTCACGAGTCGCGGTTTCCTTCTACCTGAGACGTCGGCGAGCCGCGGCGACCCAGGAGCATGACCACCGCCAGCCGCAGCAGCGATGAGACTGTGAACAGGCTGGCGTAGGCTGCAAATCCCTCGCCGAGGCCATCAAGCAGCAGCCCGCCGGCGCCGCTGCCGGCGACGGTGGCCGTCGCCAGCCCGACGTTGTAGGCCGAGACCACGCCTGCCCGCTCCTGGTGGGAGATCGCGTCGAAGAAGACCAGGCAGATTCCAAGTTCGTAGGCGGCCCAGCAGCCGCCGGCGAGCAGCTGCACCCCCACGAGATACACCGCGTGGCTCCAGGGAATCCACAACAGCGGCAGCGGCACGGTCGCGATTGCCGCCAGGGTCAGCAGCCGGCGGGGGCCCAGCCGGCCCGCGAGGCGGCCGTGCAACGGGAGGGCCACGATCTTCGCCAGAAAACCCGCGGCCACGACCAGCATGTAGGTCCAGTAGGAGAAGCCGAGTTCCTCGAGCATGAAGGGCGTGAAGTAGGGTCCTGCGAACTGGGCCGCGGCCGTCATTCCCCAGAGCATCGCCACAATCGAGGTCGCCGGCTCGGTGAGCAGGGCATGGATCGCCTGCGGCAGGGTCAGCCGCCGAGGGGGTCGTCGCTCGGGCCGCTCAGTCTCCCGGCAGCGGGCCAGAAAGCCGATCGACAGGAAACGGGCGGCCGCGGCAACCGCAAAGACGACCGCGAATGCATCGAGCACCCGCCCCCGGCTCTCCGCCGCCTGCAGCAGCAGGCCCGCGACGACGAAGCTCATCAGCACACCCGCCTGCGAGAGACGGTTGCGACGGGCGAAATAGTTTGCCCGAATCCTTCCCGGCACGAGGGTGCCGATCCAGGCGTTCCAGGCTCCGGTGGTCGACATGCCCGCGGCCCAGTAGAGGCCCACCGCGAGGAACAGCGGCAGCGTGTCGACCCGCCCCACGACCGCCCACCATGCCAACGGCAGGAAGGCCGCCCCCTGCACCAGCCCGCAGCCGATCACCCAGCCACGGTTGGTGCCCAGTCGGCGAACCGCGATCGGTGAGACGAGCTGCACCAACGCCCCGCCCAAGAGCGGCACGCTCGCGAGCAGCCCCAACTCCAGCGGGCTGAGCCCCATCGCCAGTGCGTAGGCGCCGATATAGGTCTCGCCGCAGCCGACCATCACGCTGTAGGCCGCCCCGTCGGCGGTGGAGGCGACCAGATCGCGGCGGATGATCCCGGGAGGAGCCACCTGGCTCGTGGGGAGCGGGGCCGGATGGATGCGGGGGCGCATGAAAGCCTGGCCGAGGGCGGCCACGACGTGGGTGAATGGGGATGGGCGGGGAGGAAAACGAACTCACCGCACACGGCGAGGCCTGCGAGGATTTATACTCTCGGTCCATCCACCACGACACGACCCGCAAAGGACCCCTTATGCCATCGCTTGTAACCGGTGCCACCGGCTTCGTCGGCCCCCGCCTGCTGCGGCTGCTCGACCGCCCCGTCGTGCTCAGCCGCAACCCGCAGCGGGCCGAAGAGAAGATCGGCACGCTCGCGTCCCGCATCCATCGCTGGGATCCGATGCAGGGGCCGCCGCCGGCCGAGGCCTTCGAGGGCATCGACACCGTCTATCACCTCGCCGGAGAATCGGTGGCCGAGGGACGCTGGACCGCGGCCCAAAAGGCCCGTATTCGCGACAGCCGGGTGACCGGCACGCGAAACCTCGTCCAGGGCATCGCCGCGGCCTCGCCTCGGCCGCCGGTGCTCGTTTCCGCCTCCGCCGTCGGCTACTACGGCGACCGTGGCGACGAGGAACTGACCGAGGCGTCGCCCCCTGGAAACGACTTTCTCGCGGAGGTCTGCATCGCCTGGGAGGCCGAGGCGATGGCGGCGGAATCCCACGGGGTCCGCGTGGTCACCGCCCGCACGGGAATCGTGCTCGGGGCGGGCGGCGGCGCCCTGGCCAAGATGTTGCCCCCCTTTCGGCTCGGTGCGGGTGGTCCGCTCGGCGATGGGAAGCAATGGGTGCCCTGGGTGCATGTCGCCGACCTCGCCAATCTCTACGTCCACGCCGCCGAGCAGTCGGGCATCCGTGGCCCGATGAACGCTGTCGGCCCGGAGCCGGTGCGGAACACCGAGTTCACCCGGGCTCTCGCCTCGGTGCTGCACCGTCCGGCGATTTTGCCGGTGCCCCGCTTCGGCCTGCGGCTGGCCTTCGGCGAGTTCGCCGATGTGCTCTTCGCTTCGCAGCGGGTGCTGCCGAAGGTGGCCCTCGAGACCGGCTTTGCGTTCCGCTATCCGGAAATTCACGCCGCCCTCGCGGAGATCCTCGGTCCCAGTACGCCGGTGCGTCCCCAGTAGGCCGGTGCGTCCCGCACCGGCGTAGGCCGGTTGCGCTGCAACCGGCACAGCCGGCCGGACGCCGGCTGTCCCGTAAGCCGCCGGGCCCGGACGGCCCGCTCGGCGCGAAAGACCAGCCCGGTGGGAGCCCGAGCCGTTTCGCCGGTCGTTCGCTTCGGCCATCCTGGCCTCAGCTCACTCGAGCTTTCTCGCTCTCGGGCCTTCCGGGCCCTCCGCTCGCCAGCCACGCCGGCTCACCGGCCCGGGCTCCCCCCGTAGTCCGGTTGCGTCCCCAGTAGGCCGGTGCGTCCCGCACCGGCTCAGCCGGCCGGACGCCGGCTGTCCCGTAAGCCGCCGGGCCCGGACGGCCCGCTCGGCGCGAAAGACAAGCCCGCAACCGGCTCAGCCGGCAGGAAGCCGGCTGTCCCGTAAGCCGCCGGGCCCGGACGGCCCGCTCGGCGCGAAAGACAAGCCCGGTGGGAGCCCAAGCCGTTTCGTCGGTCGTTCGCTTCGGCCATCCTGGCCTCAGCTCGCTCGAGCTTTCTCGCTCTCGGGCCTCCGGGCCCTCCGCTCGCCAGCCACGCCGGCTCACCGGCCCGGGCTCCCCCCGTAGTCCGGTGCGTCCCCCGTAGGCCGGTGCGGCCCGCACCGGCTCAGCCGGCAGGAAGCCGGCTGTCCCGTAAGCCGCCGGGCCCGGACGGCCCGCTCGGCGCGAAAGACCAGCTCCGCAACCGGCTCAGCCGGCAGGAAGCCGGCTGTCCCGTAAGCCGCCGGGCCCGGACGGCCCGCTCGGCGCGAAAGACCAGCTCCGCAACCGGCTCAGCCGGCAGGAAGCCGGCTGTCCCGTAAGCCGCCGGGCCCGGACGGCCCGCTCGGCGCGAAAGACAAGCCCGGCCCGCTCGGCGCGAAAGACCAGCCCGGTGGGAGCCCGAGCCGTTTCGCCGGACGTTCGCTTCGGCCATCCTGGCCTCAGCTCACTCGAGCTTTCTCGCTCTCGGGCCTTCCGGGCCCTCCGCTCGCCAGCCACGCCGGCTCACCGGCCCGGGCTCCCCCCTCGCGGAACCTCGGTAGCCCGGCCGAGACGGTCGGCGACCGCCTGCCAGGATTCGTCATCGGGGAGCGGGTCGACCACGATTCGATCGACGCCCGCCGCGTCGAGGTCGTGCAGACAGGCGTACAAATCGCGGGCGAAGCCCTCGGGTTCATCCGGCAACACGGCCACACGCAGCCGCGGCTCGTCTCCGGCGACAAAAGCGGTAGTCGGCCCAGCCGGCGGTCCGCGGGTGATCCAGCCGACCCGCTCCCCCGCGGCAAGCCACTGCTGGATGGTTGTCGTGATACCCGTGCCGCCGTCGCCGAGTACGAGATTTGCCCGCGGCGCATAATGCCGCGCGAGCAGGCCCGGGCTGCGGAGCACCGCCGTGTCGCCGGGTTCGCCGCGGGCCCTCACGGCCTCGCCGAGGGTTGCGGCCAGGTCGGCCGCCGAGACTGGACCGGGCCGGAGGATCGTCGCCACCGGGCCGCAAAGATCGATCACGGTCGACTCAA
>AACY020536352.1_pt1 | contig 11112 bp, 3 predicted proteins | sample 267378 | NCBI WGS metagenome assembly AACY02 (sample SAMN02954345, study PRJNA13694) | marine metagenome | biome: aquatic; feature: ocean; material: water; isolation source: isolated as part of a large dataset composed predominantly from surface... | reverse complement strand
GGCTTCGGGGTCTCGGCATCAGGAGCCTTCTTGCCGAAGCCCAGCGACATCTGCTCGCCGATGACCTGCTTGGCCCTCGCGGCCGCCTGGGGATTGAGCTTGTCGACCCCACGAGCCCCGGCCACGGCAGCGTCCCGCTCGTCTTCGGGCATCTGCGCTAACCGCATCGCAGAGTAGAGACCCTCGTGCGTGACGGGGGTCTCGCCGACAGCGTCCCAGATCCAGTGGTGCAGGATGTGCGCCGCAACCTCGGGCTCGAGGTCAGCGCCGACGCCCATCGCCTGCAGCTCCTGCATCCTCTCCAAGATGCGGTCGCGAAGGATGCTCGAGACGCGACCAGCCGCCATGAACGCATCTTTGGCCTTTGCCTGCGCCGTCTTGAACCCCAGCTCGCGAAGACCCTCTGGCGTCAACTGCTTGCCCAACCAGAACTCGAGAGCTCTGGCGTCAACCGTGGGTGTGTCGCCCAGCCCGAGGAAGTGCTTGACGAAGCCAACCTTGCCGTCAGCGATGACCTGCAGTCGCTGAAACTGAGCGTTCAGCGCTGCGGGGTCGCCACCGGCAGCGTTGATCTTCGCGAGAACGTCCTCGACACCTTCGATGTTCTGCAGCCCGTAGTTCTTGGAGCTTCCCACCGACCCGGCACTCTGGAGAACCGACGGGATGCCGTGAGCACCCCTGCGTGCCCGCAACATCTGCTCGTATTCGTCGGCGGCGAACACACCCCGGTCGTAGTCGTCGAGAAACTTCTGCCCTTGTGGCGTCAACAACCACGCGGCCGTGGCTTCCTCCGGTCGAATCTGGCCGTTGACCACGAAGGTCGCGTCGAAGTCGACGCCCCCCTTGAGGTTCCGCAAGTCGATGCCCTGCGCAGCGTAGCTCGCGAGCACCTTCTCGACGCTCTGTTCCGACGCCCGCTGACTGGCCGCAGTGATGAGCCACGACTTGACCAGCTCTCGCTTCGTCACATTCCCCTGAAGGAGCATGTCTCGACGCTCTCGAAGGTAGTCGAGAACGGCGTCGAGGTAGACCGGATTGCCTGCGTCAGAGTAGGCGTCGGCTGCCGCCGCCAACGCGATGTCACCCGCGAAAGTCTTGAGCTTGGCGGCGGCCTCTTCGGGCGACAGCATTTCAGCACGAGCCGCGACCCACGCGCCGCTTCCCTCTTTGGCCTTACGGAGATTCTGGTCCAACCACTTCGCGAACGGCTGGTCGACCCGCTGTCCGCGCTGCAACCGCTCGAGAACCTGCTGCAGGTTGGTGACGCTGGCGCCGAACAGGCTCTGAGCCTCGGCGTCCGACATCGTCGGCAACAGCGTGTCCAGCGCGGTCATCTGCGCCTTGCGGACGATCTGGTTCAGCGTGCGATCCGCTTCACCCGTCAGCACCCGCACACGGTCGAGCGGAAGCGTCTGAGCCACCTCGCGGTTGGTCAGCGACCGCAGTACGACCGTGCCGTCCTGGGCGACCTCGTAGACCTCGAAGGGCGTCGTGTCGACCACGTCGCCGGCCTCGTCTGCGATGACCGCGACACGCCCAGGGCGAAGCTCATCCAGCGCCGGGACCTTGAGGTTCGCCGGGTCCGATAGCGCCTCCTCGACGAACTCATCGACCGACGCACCGAGGAGCTCCTCGACCACGTCGTTGACCGTGTCGTAGAACTCGGCGTCGAGCTTCCGAAGCCGCTTGGCGTAGGCGGACTCCGAGACCGTCCGGCGCAGCCCACGGATGTGCTGTCGGTACCAGTCACTCATCTTGGTCTCGACGACCTCGGGAGCGTCACTGGGATCGACCTTTGCCATGAACCGAACCATCTGGTCCAGCACGGTCATCGCCGCCTTGCGCTCGTCCTTGGACAACCTCTGCTTGCGCGTCCGAGCACGCTGGCCCAGGGCCATGGTGTCGCGAGCCTCTTCGCCGGCGTAGCCGTAGGCGGTCATGAAGCCGCTGTCCTTGACGAACTTCCGCGTCGCCTTGGTCACGCGGTAGCCTCGACGACCGCCGCTGAAGATGCGCGTGTCGATGGCGACCGGCAGGTCGAACGGGTCGAGCTGCACCGTTTCGCCGCGGTCCACAGCGGCGTTGTACGTCTCGGCGGTGCGCGTCATCCAGTCGACGAGAGAGGCTCGCCACTCGTCGGTGTCGACCCTGGTGATGGCCTCTTCGAGCGCTTCGACCGACTCGGGGGCTTCAACGCCCTGGTCGAACGCCTCGATGGCTGCCTGCCGTCGCGCGTTGAGCCGGCGCAGGACCTCGCTCTGCATGGCTCTGGCGACCTCGTACGGGTTCGACCCGTCCATAGTCATCTGCGAGGCCTTGGCGCGCGCGGCCGCGACCGAACCGGTCCCTGGGCCCATACCCATCGACCCGACCAGCGCGACCAGGCCCTCGCGGGTGCCGGCGGCCACCGCGTTCATCATCCGTTCTCCCAGGGTCGACCGCGGGTCGGCCCCCAGGAAGGCGTCGACGACCTGCGAGCGACGCACGGCCGACGCCCCCTCTTCCAGCCCCAACGCCCTGGCATCGACCAGTGCGCGTGCCAGGTCCTTGGTCGCTTTGCCGCGGTGCAGGTTGTACGACAACACCGCCGCGAGGCCACGGAATAGGTCCTGTTGCGTAGTCGACGACCCCGAGACCGCCTCCGCGTGTGCCCGCAGAGCGAGAGCCGCGCGGTTGAACTGACCGCCTTTTGCGGAGCTGCGCCGGTTGCGGTAGATGAGCGGCGAGTAGGCGTCTCCGTCGATGACGCCGGACGACTTGATGCGACCGAACAAGTCGTCGGCCACGTCCGGGTTCATCAAACTGGCGTCGAAGTCGGTGGCCGTGGCCGCCGCCTTGAGCTCGTCGGCGAAGTCAGACAGCATCTGACGCGACACCCGCACCCGGGCCTTGTCCACGTCCGAGAGCCGCTGGAAGGCCGAGAGCGCCTCGAGTTCGGCTTCGGTGACCGCGCCGAAGACGTCTACCGCCGTCAGTGGAGTGACCTCGGTCACGCCCTGCGGCATGTCGAGGTTCAGATCGTCAACCGCGGCTCGACCCCACGTACCCAGAGGCTCATCCAAACGCTGCTGCAGCGCCTGCTTGCGGATGACGAAGCTGTCCTCGACGTCGTCGAACAGCTCGACGGCGAGTCGCAGCGCCTCGATTCGGCGAGCGGTGTCGAAGGGTAGGCCGGCTCCGACCTCGACCCCGGGGACCACGCGCCGGGCCGCGCCCGGTTCGACCGTCAGGTACGCGGCGGGGACGCCGCCCTCTGCCGCGTTGGTGAGCTCCTTGAGGCGCTCTGCCTTGGCCCGCCGAACCGGGTCGGAGATGTTGCCGATGTTCGCCGTGACGGCCTCGACCACAGCCTGCACGCGCAGCGCGAGGTTCTTGTCGACCAGGGCTGCTGCTTCTGGGCGACCGGCCTCCGCGGAGGCTGCGACGTACTCGGCCGTCAGCTTGTCGAGGCGCTCCTGCAGGATCTGGTTGACCTGTCGACGGCTGGCGTCGAAGGCGTCGGTCTCACTCAGCGCGGGCAGCGACGCATCGAGCCTGGCCAGCAACTGGCCGATTTGGTCGGGATCGGCCGCGTCTACGTCGCCTGCGAGGGTGGCCAGCATCTCCATGTCGTTGATGACGGTCGTAGTCGCCGTCAGGCGCAGGTCGCCCTGAGCGAAGAGTTGCTGGCGCCCGTCCATGCGCAGGCCCTTCGACCAGCTGACGCCGCCGATGACCGCTGGATCGAGCATGTTCTCGATACGCGGCAGCGCCAGCAGCGTGCGCCCTGCAATCGAGGCAGACCGACCTGCGCTGGCCAGCCCGCCAAACAGGTCCGGGTGGACGATGGCGAACAGCATGCCGGCCGGCAGCGCCGTCAGCCGCGACGCCGAGCGGACCACGTCCTTCGCGGCGGTCACGCGCGCCCGCGTCTCGGTCGTCATGTCGTCGGGGATGAAAGGCATCAGGTCGGCGTCGACCAGAGCCTCCAGCACCGCCTCCCCCGGCACCGTCTCGACCAGGGTGTTCGCGATGTCGAACGACGAGTCCATCATGAACTCGGCGAGGTTCGCGCGCCCAGCGACGCCGCGCACGCCGGCCCGGTGAAGCTCCGCGAGGTCACCGGTCACTGCGGCGCCAACGATACCGGGGAGCGTTATGGCAAACGCTGTCTTGGCGAGCCCCTTGCCCAGCGCCGTCGCGTTCTGCAGCGTCGGGTTGGTCAGGAGTTGACGCGCCTCATCGATCCGGTTGCCGAGCGCCGGCAGCAGGTAGTTCTCGACGACACCGACGTTGTACGTCTGCCCGATCACGGGGACCGAGTCCACGGTGTTGAGCAGCGCCATGCCTCCGCTCTCGGAGCGGAAGATGACCTCGTCGCCGCTCCGCCCCAGGACTTCGATGCGTGGGCTCAGCGCCTCGAGCCAGGACTCCGGCTCCTCGCGCCCCATCAGCTGGTCGAAGGACACGTAGACCGGCGAGGCCCACACTCCGGCCACCTGCATGCTGGTGATGGTGTCGAGCGCCTCGAGGTTGATGCGGCGCTGGACCTCCTGGTAGTCGACCGGGTCGCCGCTGCGACGGGCCGCCGCGACCTCCTGCGCGTACTTGGCCTCGACGTCCTGCCGCACCAGGTCGAACCCGGTGCCGATGGCGCGCTGGCTGATGTCCATGAGCTTCTGCGCTCGCTCAGGGGCGTTCTGCGCGATGGACCGCCAGGTGCGCGTCGAGACTTCGTAGCGCTCGGTGCCGGCCCGAGGCATCCACGCCTGACGCTCGAGAGCGACCAGGTCGATCGCCTTGCTCGGCATCCGAGTGAACTGGACGCCCAGCGCGTCCTCGGCCGCCTTCTCAGCGGCGAGCGACTCTTCGTAGCTCCCGGGCGTCACGACGTCCGCAGCGAACCGGCCGGCGGCCTGAAGGGCGCTGCGGTCCTGCGTAAGCGTCTCCGCCTCCCGCCGGGCCTCGAGCGACAGAGGCAGATCGACACCGCTCTTGAACAGCGTCGGCTCCGGGGCCGGCGTGTCCGTCGTCGACGGCTGCTCGAACATCGCCGTGAGCGCGCTGGCCTTGCTGCGGCCGAGGCGGAAGCGGTCCAGCCAGTCGGGTACACCGTTGGAGCCCTCTCGGCCCTGGGCGTCTCGCACGTCCTCCGTGTGGCCACCGGAGTAGAGCCTCCAGAGCTCGTTCTCGTCGAGGTTACCAGCGTTGATCTTGTCGCGCAGGGCGGGATGCGCCGACCACCACCGCTTGGCCAGCGCCATGCTGACCTCGTACGGCTTCTGCTGGAACATCGACAGGGCGATCATCGCCGCCTCGTCGTCGCTGAGGTCCTTGTCCTTGACCACCTCGCGGGCCAGACCAAGGAAGTCGCCGGACCCAGTGTCGCCGAGGACCTGGAACAAACCGAAAGCCGTCGCGCGCACCGCCGCCGACGGACTGACCTCGGCGACCTCCGCCAGGAACTGACGCGCCTCCTGACCATAGGCGAACTCGTCGCCACCACCGGCAGGCTTCTCGTAGCCGAACTTCTCGCGCAGGCGCTGATCGACCTCGGCCTCTTGCTCGGGAGTCAGGTACTTGCGGGCGTTGTCGAGGTTGAACGCAACCACGTTGGGACGACCACCGGACTCCGCTTGCGCGATGCCTGCGAGCATGTCGCCGCGAATACCGATGTCCTGCCCGTAGGCCAGAAACAAGCGGTCGAAGTTGGTCATCCCGCGCATCGATTTGATCTCGGGGCGCTCGAAGCCGCGCAGGTCCGAGAAGCTTGGCTTGGTTCCGACGCGGTTGCGCTTGACAGCCTCGGAGATGACGAGCGCCGGGATGTTCTCTGAGACCTCCTTCTCCAGCATCAGGCCACGCTCGCGCGTGTCCATCGCCAACAGCTTCTCGTCAGACGTGAACGGCTCGAACGTTCGGTCCGTGTCGCCGTCATCGGTGCGCATGACCGGCAGGAACTCCCCAAGCCGCCGGGCGAACGTGCTCTCGACCAGGTTCAACGAGCGGGTGCCGGCGTCGCGCACGACCGCCTGAAGGAGGTTAACCCCCTGCGCGGCGTCAGCACCGGCCATGCGCCGACCGTAGACGCGCGCCAGCGCTTTCTCGGCCTCGCGCAGGTTCGTCGGCCGCGCCTCTCCGTTGGCCTCGAAGAAGCCGCTGTCGGCGAGTGCCTGCAGGTCTGCGCGGTACGCCTCGCCGCCGGCCTTCTTGGTCTCGGCCTTCTCGACGTACTTCGCTCGGAGCGCGTCGGAGAGCACGTCGGCAGACACGTCGTCGAAGGTGCGAACCACCTTGACCTCGTCACCGTACGCCTCGAGCTCCTTCTGCTTCGCCGGCGGCAGGTTGATCACCGACCGAGAGAACATCTCCACAACTGGGCGCTCTTCGCCCGCGGGCGTCAGATACTTCGCCTTCGGTTGTTCGCCGAGCAGGTAGCCCTGGATCGCCATGCGGTCCACGTCGTTGATGTCGGCGCCCCGCTGGCGCTGCCGCTCCGCCACACGCAGCGCCTTGAGCGGCTCGGTCGCGCCCTGCTGGGCCGCGTCCATCAGCAGCTGGCGCTCGTCCAGCGCCTCGAGGTTCTCCGCGAGGGTCCCGACGTCGATCGGAGACGGAAGCTCGACCTTCGGGAGCTCCGGCGCTCCCTGCTCGCCCAGGTCGATGCTGGCCTTGGGGAGGTCAGTCGAGACGCCGGCGGCAGGGCCCGCGGCAGGGCCCGCGGCAGGAGTCGGCGTAGGCGCGGCCACCTCTGGCTCGACGGGCTCAGGGCGGTAGGGCTCGTCAGCCCGCTTCGCGAAGGTCTTCAGGAACGGCATGTACACCCACCAGCGGCGAGGGTGAGTGTAACACGGAGGGTCATCGCTGCCGTAGAGCTACTGACCGGCGGACGACCGACTCTTCTGTTTCTCATCTTCGTCGTCGACCTCGGTTCCTTGTTCCGTGAAGATTTTATCGAAGCCCTCGCTGGGCGTCTCCCCCGGCGGTACCAACCCAGAAGCGGTCAGCGCCCTGGCGTAGTCGGCCTGCTGGGCTAACGCCCAAATCGGGTTCTGGCTGTATTCGGCGCCGGTCTCGCCGCGGATGGCGGAGGCGATATTCATAGTGAACGGCCGCACGGTGGACAGCGTCGGGGTACTGGTCCCGAGGCTGACGTCCGCAGCGCCGTCCTCAGGCGTGATTCTGAGACGCTCAACGTCTCCGTCAGAGCCGCCGACGGACCGCGTGTCCTCGGCAAAGGTGGGCGTCTCCGGTTCCGGCGTGCCGTCGGTCAGGTTCGTCGCTTCCAGCGGGTCGGGGAACGTGCGCGGCTCGATCTTACGAGCCGAGCTGAGCTCGTCGCCAGACCGCACCCTCGCTCGGCGCGCCTGCCGTTCGTCGCGACCCTTGCGGCCTCGACCGAGCAGCGGTCCGCGCAACATGCGCGCGAACTGCCGCTCGTTGAGATCGGAGCCGGTGCGGCGGTTGTAGGCGTCGAGGTCGTTCATCTCGAGCGTCCGTGCCTCGAACAGCTGCTGCCGCCCGGTCACCGGGTCGTAGGCCTGGACCTTGCGCACCTGCTTCCGGCCATCTGGACCCACGACCAGGAACTGAAACTCGCCTGGATCCTGGCCTGGAGTGTAGACCTTCTCGCCGTAAAAGGTCGTCACGGGCGGCTCAGCCATCCGAGCCGGCAGGTACGCCGCAGCAGCGTCGACCTGCTCTCCGGCGGGAGCCATGAACATGACGTCGAACTCGTCGTCCTGCAGGTAGTTCTGCGGAGTGTTGGCCTGGTAGCCAGCTGCCGAGCCGACCGGGTCCGCGAGCTGCGGGTCCTCCGCAACCACCAGGATGGACCCCTGCTGCTCCTCGTCGATGCGCCCCTGGAAACGCACGCGCTTGTCGCCGTCGAGCACGACGAACCGGCCTTCGTCCTTGTCGTAGATCAGCCGCGCCCGGTCGGTGAAGCCCCTCTGTTTCTCGACCACGGCAAGCGCCTTGCGCATCTTCGGGTCCGCGATCGCCGCGAACACGCGGGCGCGCAGGTCGTCGTTGCTCAGGTCGAACTCAGCGTAGCGCGCTTCCTTGAGGTCCTCGGCCGCCATCTGCTCGACCTGCTCAGGCCGCAGGTACTCGCCGTCATCGTTGGCGAAGAACAGAGCACCGACGCTCGTGTCGACGGCGTAGTCGGTGTCGACCGCCTTGACCAGACGGACGTCGCCGGTCCGCTTGTGCCGGTAGAGCGGGGAGGCCGCACGCGCCGCCTGGCGCCGGTACCGCTGCGCCTCGGCGAGCGACACCGGCCCGGTGGAGTCGACGCCGTTCTGCCTGCGCCACAGAGCGAACGACGGGTCCTGCGGCAGCGTCTTGAGCTGCTGGAAGTAGTTCGCGATGGCCGCTCCCTGCGGATCGACCTGGTTCTGCAGCGCCTGGTTGATGTACTGGTCCAGCATCAGCCGCTGCTTTTCCGGGTCCTGCGCGTTGAGCACGGAGCTCAGAGCCTCAGGGTTGTCACCCACGACAGCGACGGCCTTGGCGGCAGTGTTCGGGTCGACCAGGTTCTCGCTGTTGATCATCGACCGCAGCTCGGCCTCCGCGTCGGCGAAGTTCAGCCCCTTCGCCTGCGCGAAGCTTCTGACCGTGCGGTTCCAGCCGTCCTGCATGACCTGGGTGAACGCGAAGTCTGCGATCTTGCCGCCAGACTTGAGCTGGTCGATGGTCTTGCTCATCCCCTGCAGCTCGGCGTCGGCCATGTCGGCGATCATCTGCGTCTTGATGTAGGAGCGCAGCGCCGTCCCGAACTCGCTGGCGACGATGTCATCGACCAACTGACTCTTGTTGTTCGACCTGCTCGCCTCAACCAGATCTTCGGCGTAGATCGGCTGCGCCCTGGTAACGATGCGGGAGAGCTCGCGGTCGAAGGCGCCCGGGTTGTTGTAGAAGATCTCGTACAGGTCGTCGACGTCGACCTCGAGTTCGTCGACCACGCGTTGGAAGAAGTCGTCGTCGGCACCCGTCGCGAGCAGCAGACCTCGGTAGGCCGCCGGAGAGTTGTCGTCGCTGAAGTTCGTGGGGGACTTCTTGGCGCCGAACCGCGTGACCCCGTACGCCAGCCTGAGCCAGTCTTCCTCCTCCATTCCGGAGGTACCGGACAACAGCCGCTGCTCATCCTTGCCGACCTGGCTGAGTTTGCGGTAGCGTTCGGCCAGCTCGTCGCGCCTCTTCTCGAACGCTTTGAGCTCGTTCTCGTACTTCCTCTCCTCCTGCCTGACGAGCGCATCGAGGGAGCTGGCAGACGTGTACTGAAGGAACTCGGCGAGGAACCTGTCCGCGATCTTTAGGTCGTGCCTCACCGCCATCTTGCGGTAGAGGTTCGCCTGCTTCTGGATGTCGCGCATGGCGCGTTGCCGCGCATTGAAGTCGGACTTCATCGCCTGCAGGTACATGCGGGCGAGCGGTGTGGGCATCCGGTTGACGATACGCAAGGCCGCCTCGGTCATCGTCAGCTCAGCCACGGGAACCTCCCTGACCAGGCGTCTGGCCTGCGTGCAAGCTCATCAGGAACTTGATCTGTTCGTCCGTGTACCCCTGACCGCTCGAGCCTGGGACCGTCAACGACTGGTACGCCCGCGCAGAGCCTTGAGTCTGCGCCTGTTGACCCAGCCCAGCCATCCCGAGCTGCATGGCAGGCTGACCGATCGTCGCGCCCATCTGGCCGTACATCGGGGCGCGTGCCGCTGCCGCGACGGCCTTGGGGTCAATCGCCTGCGCCTGCATCTTGGTCTGAAGGGCCTGCTGGTTCATCGCCTGACGCTGCGCCGCCTTGGCCTGCGCCTCCTGCGTGCTCATCTGGTCGATCATCTTCTGCTGCTCTGCCGCCGACGCCTGCAGCGATGCCTGCAGTTCGCCCTCGAGCGCCGCCGAAGGGCTGCGGCCGCCGCGCTTGGCCTCGTCTCGCGCCTGCTGACCCAGAGCCGCTCGGTCCAGGGCGGCGCCAGTCTGGAGGGAACGCTTCCGCGCCTCCGACATCCCGCCACTCAGCTTCGACGCCTCAGACCTCAGCGCCTTGGCGTATCGGTTTGCCGCGCGCTTCTGCGCCTCCGCCTGCTTCTTCGCCGCCTTGCCGGCAGACAGACCGCTTGCCAACTGCCCTCCGGCAGCGGCAAGGGCACCCCCGGCCGCGAGTGCGATCAGTGCCGCCATGTCAGACCTCCGTAGGTGAGATTAGCACGGTCACCTGAACGCGACGACGCGAGCGCTGCTCACGCCGATGCTCAGGCGTTGGAACATCAGCGTGTTCCTGCTGCCAGTGGTGTTGGCCCGCTGCGTCGTCGTGATCTTGTCCCGCCAGAAGTTCACGACGTTGCCGTCGTTGTCGAGCAGGGGCTTGACGTAGAACCCGAGGTACACTTCGTGAAACCCGATGTCGACGTCAGTCTGCAGGTAGCTGAGGTTCATCGCCGAGGCCTGTTCGGCTTCAGTCGACCAAGGGTTCTTGTTGCCCCCAGAAGACGACGCGTACGAGTCCAACGATCGCTTGAACCAGGTCATCGGGTAGTCTCGCTCGAGGTGAGGGACGTTGAGCCCGTCTACGAACACGAACGTGCGGATGCGTGTCGCTTGCGTCAGGTAGCTCTCCTGCTGCTGATACAGGCCCAGCCACTTGGCCGCGTACCAGAAGAACGACAGGTTCCACCGCAACGCGGTCGCGGTGAACGGCACGTAGACCCGAAGGGAGCAGCCCGGTAGCGACTGGTACTTCGCTACTTCGACATCGTTGTCGTCCACCGTGGTGTAACCACTCACGTCGCTCATGTTGTCGCGCGTGTGCCACATCCCGTCGAAGCGAGACTTGATGATCTGCTCAGGCTGAATGTGCTCTTGCTTGATGCGAAACGACGCATCACCGTTGCGCGTGCTCTGCAGCTCGATTCCCCCGTTCGGCTCCGAGTACAGCCCCTCACCAGGAGTCTTCGAGTAGAACGCGGCGTTCAAGTCGCCGACGTTCAACGGCGACGAGTCAACCTGGACCGGAAGCGTGACCTGTGCCATCTGCGCCTCACGCCTTCGTGATGATGATGTTGACCGAAGCCTTGTCGACGACAAGCCTGGCCGGTCCGTCGTTTCGGCCGCCCATCCACGCGGCTGTCCCGA
>AACY020169187.1_pt1 | contig 11119 bp, 13 predicted proteins | sample 267378 | NCBI WGS metagenome assembly AACY02 (sample SAMN02954345, study PRJNA13694) | marine metagenome | biome: aquatic; feature: ocean; material: water; isolation source: isolated as part of a large dataset composed predominantly from surface... | reverse complement strand
TTCTATCTAGCTTTTTTTTTCAGTATGAGTATGTTCTACATGACTATGTTCACCATGTTTTCCAACATAATCAGCACTTTTTTGCGCCAAATAGCAGATTGCTACCAAAAACCAAGTAACTATAACAGAAACTAGTAAAAGTTGATGCAGAGCCGCAGGCATGTAAAAGTACATGCCAGTTAGAAATACTGCAAAGCAAGCAGTTACAACCGTTGCAAGATGGTTACGTAGATAACCCATAAGCATGAACTAAAAATCTCGAATATAACGTTAATGCTAATTTTTAATAATAAAAAGAAAAAATGAACGATTTTATTCGTCTTTTTCTGTTACGGATAATTCTTGAGGTACTTCGGATTGTAAAATTTTTATTTTCGTGAGAAGCTCATTTCTGAGATCGCGTGCAACCCTTCGTACTGTTGGTCTTGGAACACCCAACTCTTCAACAACTTTGCTGTAAATGTCTTGTTTGTCAGTCAGTCCTTTCTCAAGGTATGTGTTGATTGCTGCTTTGATAACGGTGCTCTGATTTGTACGATTCACAGATTACGATTTTTCTCGATCTATATAAGACTACACTTGGAAAAATAATCTTCAGGCAAATACAAAAATTAATTATAATTCTTTTAGATAGTAGAGAAACTTCTCAAAAATATTAAGTCTGTTTACAATCTGAAATATCAAATTGAAATATTTACAAAATACTTTCAAAATTATTCAATAGCAAGACTCTTATGCTCAAGTGTGAATCGTGGTTTAATTGACCAATGTAACTATAGAAACTAAATTTGGAAAAATCATATTTAAATTACTTCCGGAATTAGCTCCAGAACACGTTAGAAACTTTATCAAACTTGCTCAGTCTGGATTTTATGATAGTACACTTTTTCATAGAGTTATTCCCGGATTCATGATTCAAGGAGGCGATCCTAATACCAAAAACCCTGACAAGTCAAAATGGGGGATGGGAGGACCTGGTTATACAATCAAGGCAGAGTTTAACACACGCTCACACCTAAGGGGCATAGTTTCTATGGCAAGAGCCATGGATCCCAACAGCGCAGGCTCACAATTCTTTATTGTCACTTCAGATAGCACATTTTTGGACAAGCAATACACAGTATTCGGTGAAGTCTTGGAAGGAATGAATATAGCTGATCAAATTGTTAGTCAACAAAGAGACAGAAATGACTGCCCTCTCCAAGAAGTGCGAATGACTAAAGTCACCATTTCTGAATAATTATGAGATTAATTATTGCACTATTATTACTAGCAGGCATACTTTCATCCTCAGCAATTGCACAAGAAATCAAAATCGGTGAACCAGCAGATCAGGTTGTATCTGTAAGAATTTCAGAAAATGGAGATGCTCATGTAACTCATAATGTCAAAAAAACAAATTCTCCAAAACAAGTTGAGTTTTTATCAACTGATTTTACAAATTTTTCTATTAAAGATGATAATGGTGCAGAACCGACATATGCAAATACGAACGGTAAAAATTCAGGAATTGTATTATTTCCCACAAATAACGATGTCACAATCGATTATGACATTAAAGAGATAATCCAGGAAAATAATGGTTTATGGAAATTGGATTACCTGTATCTGACAGATACTGCATTTTTTCTTCCGGATAAAGTGGATTTATTCTATGTTAATGGAAATTTGATCAAATTAGGCGAAAAAAAAGGATTCATGTGTCATGGTTGTCAAATGAAGCTCGAATACGAACTAGCTCCAACCATAATTACAAAACAAGTTACATGGGAAGGAAAAACCTTTGATGTCCAAATTATCACTCAAACAAAAATCTCAGAGCTGACTTTGGATCAACCAAACAAAACTCTCAGTATTGATATAACAGAGCCAAACAAATACATCACATTAATAATTCCGAGAGATTTATTGTGGAATCCATATGAAGTCTCGCTTAATGATAAATTAATAAAAAAACAAGAGAGAGTTGATCAAGATAATTATGTTTGGCTACATCTCAATCCAGAAGAGAAAGGTATTCTTAAAATTCAAGGCGTATCTGTTGTCCCAGAATTTCCACTAACAACAGTTTTGATATTAAGTGCAGCAATGAGTGTTGTGGTTTATACGGTTAGATTCAATCGCCACTAGAACCGCACGAGCAGAATCCATATTCATCAATTCTAACATTACATATGGGACACTTTTCACCATAATCAACTTCCCAAGGCTCCTTTCCAAATAATTTGAAATGATCGTCAATTTCTATAGGAATTATTCTTTTTTTACTCAACGTAATTTCTTGCACATTTTGATATAATAATGTGAGTCAGAATTATTAACACAGGCAATTACTTTGTAATCGATGAAATGCGATTGTGGCTGTCACTGCATAAAATGCAAGAGTAATCACCTTGAATCATTCCAAGTCGGAGAAAAAGAATCAGATGGATATTTTGACATGCACCATACTTGTCATGAATGTAACACTCACTTTGATCACCTGGATGGAACTATTTTTAAAAAATGCAATGCTTGTAAATATTCTAATTGAACAATACTTTGTGATAAAAAGTCTTTTTTTGTTTTGAACTCTTTTCTAACTCTCTATTAAATGCCATCTTTGCTAATATCTTTGATACTGCAAGTGGACTTGCTATAATTCCATGATGAAGTAATTGTTCAACTGTCTCAGATACTGTTCTTGGTTTAGAGAAAAACCCATCAAATTCAAGCTCTTCAATTTTACTAGGTAATTCATCCGCTGAAACAAGTCTTGGAGGAGTAAATTCTGGTTCGTGAACCTCTGCGTCTTTAAGAATATTGAGGTAGTCAGAGCCTAATTCATTAATTACTTCGAATTTTTGATTCGACTGTGTTAGATTCTCAATTTTTGAAGCATTTTCTTGTAATCTAAATGCCAAATCTGCGATTACTTGAGATGCAGTATCGTTATCAATGTAAAAGTCACGCGAATCAATTTCAATCTCATTTGACCCGATTCTTATTCTAATCTTAGCCATATGCTTAATTTCTCATCATATTTGATTTATCTTGTAAGCTTAACGGAACTCAAAGAATCGATCAAAACTTTTACACACCTTATGATAAAATTTTTGGCACTTTGTCAAAAATGCCAATTTTTGATTAATGAGCATGGTCAATAGATCAATTACTGCAATCTTGTTATTTTCTGCCATTCTAGTGTTTGGGTATAGCCAGTACGCTTCTGCCACGCAAATTAATGCCAAAATCTTACAGAATAATCTAGTTCAAAAGTTCGAAAATAACGCACTTTATAATCTACAACTAGAATTCCACAATCCATCATTACTGTTTCTCACCGCAGGAAAAACAGAATTTACAATTATTTCTAATGATAGAATAATTGGAAAGGGTGAGTTAGAGCCATTTTCATTGCCAGCCCTAAGTGCGGTGACTACTAATGGAGTTTGGATCAAGGATCACGCACCGTCTGAAAATTCACAGATAAAAATCTCCGGTGTTACCGAATATAACATATTTTTTACTTCTATTGATTTACCTTTTACGTATTATCCATCTTATGATCAGACTAGGAAATTTATAGCAGGGTCATAAATCCGCTGTAATGCTTACCGTATTTGGTTCAACTGCACTCGATACCATAAGAACTCCTGATAGAGTACTAAAAGATGTTCTCGGCGGTGCAGCAACATTTGCAGGAATCTCTGCTAGTTTTTTTGTCGATACTGGACTCATCGCAGTGGTTGGTAGTGACTTTCCAAAAAAATATCACAATATTTTAAGAAAACACCTTGATCTAAAAGGACTTGCTGTTCACAAAGGCAAGACATTTCGATATGATGGAAGTTACGATGAAACTTTGTCTACAAGAACCACAAACAAGACCGAGCTAAATGTCTTAGGTTCTTTTCAACCAGTAGTACCAGATTATTATAGAAAATCTAAATTTGTATATCTAGCAAATAATGATCCTGATCAAAATACAAAAATTTTACGTGAATTTGATAAAGTGAAGTTTTCCATGTGTGATACTATAGAATTTTGGATAAACTCTAAACGCAATTCAGTAATCAAAATGATTGGTTCAGTCGATGCAGTAGTCATTAACGATGAAGAAGCAAAACTTCTCACTAAAGAACACAATCTCATTAAATGTGCTAAAAAAATGATGTCTTGGGGAGCAAAATATGTTATTATCAAAAAAGGTGAACATGGCTCTCTGTTATTTTTTGATGATGTGATTTTTCCATCCGTGGCATTCTCTTTAGAGGATATTGTGGATCCTACAGGTGCGGGTGATTCATTTGCCGGTGCAATGATTGGCTACTTGGCAAGCAAAAACTCCACTAAACTTTCTGACATAAAAAAGGCAGTTGTATATGGAAACGTTATGGGTTCCTTTGCAGTTGAAAAGTATGGTTTAGCTGGGCTAATCGGTTTATCTAAAGCCATGATTCAGAAAAGAATCAAAAAATATCACCTGATGACGGATTTCTGAAAGGTTATCTAGCAGATCAAACCGTAAATTTTTGATGGATAGACTAGATGAAATTTTTTCAATGCAAAAAGGTCTTTCTGAAATGATGAATCTAGATAGATATCCAAAGGATTCAGAGAGTCGTGTTTCTGCTTTATCAACAGCTATAATGCATGAGGCAGTTGAACTACAGCGTACAACAAACTGGAAATGGTGGAAAAAACCAACCCAGTTTAACAAGGATGAGGCTAAAGAAGAACTAATTGATATTTGGCATTTTGTTGTTCAAGCATCTCTTGAACTAAATCTGACTCCAGATGATATTGTCTCTGAATACAAAAAGAAAAATGAAATTAATCGAAACAGGCAGAAGAATGGATATTAAACTAAAATTTCTTACAAATTATTTTTCAAAATAAAACCTTTAGTTTCAAATAATCTTGTATTCATGTTAACGAATCAGAAAATCTACCATCTAGTTCCTTTACAAATATAGAATATTCATAATGATTTGATGATTTTTGCAGTAGTTTGCAAGTGTTTATCTGTGACTTGAGGTTGTACTGGCAACGATAAAACACTCTTTGCAGCCCATTCTGTATTTGGTAAACTTTTTTTCGTATTGTAATATGGGGTTTTATGGATAGGCGTACCATAGTATACTGTAGCACCAATATCGTTTTCGTTAAGCACTTTAGAGATCTTGTCTCTGTTTTTACTAGATATGGTATACAAATACCAGTTTACTTTTTCTTGATTTCTTGGAACTGGTAAGGTCACATCGGCACCAGAAAGTAACTCTGTCAAAACTTTGGCGTTCCTTTCTCGTTTCTTTAAAAATTTAGGGAGTTTTTTCATCTGTACCTTGGCAATTGCAGCATTAATTTCTGGTAATCTCAAGTTCAGTCCCAATATTCTAGTGTCGTATCCATGTACCATTCCGTGGTTTCTAATCATGAGTAATTTATCACGAAGTTTTTCATCAGATGTAGAAATAATTCCTCCCTCACCAGAAGTCATAACTTTTGCAGCATAGAGACTAAAGCAACCAAGTTCAGAAAATGTTCCAGTTTGTTTTCCCCGATACGAAGAACCCAATGACTGACACGCGTCTTCAATTATTGGAATCTGGTGCTTTTGGGCAATTTCTGAAATCTCATCCATGTAGGCAACATTTCCATACAAATGGACTGGCATAATCGCCTTGGTTTTTTTGGTTACTTTTTTACGTAAATCATCTGTATCAATCGTGTAATTATCACGTTTGATATCCACAAAGACAGGTTTTGCACCAACTGAAACTACTGAATTTGCAGTAGCCACGAATGTAAATGACGGTAGTAATACTTCATCTCCAGATTTTATATCAAGAGCATATAGAGCAGCCTGCAATGCCGCAGTTCCTGAATTTACCGCAATAGCGTACTTTGATTTTAAAAATGAACAAACTAGTCTCTCAAACTCCTGAACATTTACTCCTCCATCCTTGGCGGCTGAGGTTAACGCGCCTCTTTTTAGTACTGCTGCAACCTCTGAAATTTCCTCATTACCTACTAGTGGGACATTTACTGGAATCTTCACGTTTTCTCATTTTACATCATCAGTAATTAAACCTCATTCATAAATCAACAATTCTTATATTCACATCATAATTTTTGGCCATACATGGCCTCGCATCACTTGCAACAAACAGATACTGCCTACAAAGTATACTTGTACATTTTTTATGTATGTGGATTTATGATGCTCTCAATTATGGCCTATGGAATTTGGGCCATGCTCAAAGAATGGAATGAAAACGGTACCTATGTGATGGGTGAGGTGCTAGTAACTACGGAGTTTCCTTTTCCACACTTTGCAAAATTAACCACGTGGCTTTTCTTTGCTTGTATTATTGGATGGTATTGTGTTTCACGAATTGGATGGAAAAGAGCCGTAGGATTGCATTCTTGGCGAATGTCATTATTACAATTAATGCTCTTAGCATTTACCATAATCAACTTGTATGAAGTTTTGTATAATTTTACAATTCTTAACGCATTAATTGGTGCAGGTACAGTAGATGGACACGTACCTGATATTGACAGATTAACAATCGCTTATCCTGATCAAACCAGACCATGGAATCTAATCTTTGCAACAAAAATTTTCCTAGTTGGATTTTTGATTTCAGCTCATGCCTTTTACTTGTCTACTAGACCAAGAAAATCTAAAGAAGAACTTGAAACGTAACTTTATAGGATTATAGACAAGACAAATACCATTGGATGTTACAAGTAAAATTGAGTTAATCAAAAAACCTCCATATGAGGAAGCAGTTACGGAAGAAGAATTAACCAATCTATTCTCAACAAAGTCAAAACCTCGTCATTATATTGGATTGGAGATTTCGGGTTTCCTACACTTGGGGAGCTTGATAAGTACTGGATTCAAAATTAATGATTTCATTAAAGCAGGTGTAGAGTGTAATGTCTTTTTGGCGGATTGGCATACCCTGATTAACGATAAACTTGGAGGTAACTGGGAGACAATTTCTAAAGTATCAAATTATTACGAACGTGCATTCAAACTAGTCTGTCCCGGCGTGAATATTATCCGTGGTAGTGAACTTTATGACTCCCATAAGGAATATTGGAAGAATTTTGTATTGTTCACAAAACACATGACATTAGCTAGAACCATGCGTACGTTGACAATTATGGGAAGGTCAGAATCGGAGGAAAAAATAGATCTCTCCAAATTACTCTATCCGCCAATGCAGGCAGTTGATATTCATACACTGGATGTGGATATTGCTCATGCTGGAATGGATCAAAGAAAAATCCACATGTTAGTTAGAGAGATTTTTCCAAAAATGAAGTGGAAGATGCCAGTCGCCGTACATCATGGATTGCTTGCTGGACTGACAGAACCAGTTGAGAGCGAATTTGGGGGTGATCTAGGTAAGATGTCTAAATCAAAGCCAGCCTCTGGAATATTTGTTAATGATTCAGATGAGGAAATAAGATCCAAAATCAAAAAGGGTTGGTGTGAACAGGGAAAGCCTAACAATCCAATTTTACAAATAGCAAAACACATTCTTTTTCATGAAATTCCAGAACTTAAAGTGGAAAGACCTGAAAAGTATGGCGGCAACATAACCTATTCCAGTTATTCCCAACTTGAATCTGATTTTGCAGCAGCTAAATTACATCCTATGGATCTAAAAAATCTAGTTTCAGAAAATCTCGTCAAAATTATAGCGCCAATTAGGGATAATCTGAAAATGGATGAAGAAACCAGAGAAGCGATTAAGAACTCTGTCTAACTGGTTTGGAGATTGTATTTTGATGTATAACCACGTGGATTTATCATCAGGTTTTTGAAATTATATGTGGATGAATTACCAATAATTACAGTACTGATCATGCCTAGCTTGTCTGCATGCTCTTCCATGTTTTCCAAATCAGTAATCACAATTGTTTGAGAGTCCCTATATGCGCCTTTAATAATTGCAACAGGCGTATTTGACTTTCTATATTTGAGCAATAATTTTCTTGTATCTTGTAACTGATGAATTCTTTTCTTACTGGAAGGATTGTAAATTACGATTACATAATCTCCCTGCGCAGCTGCCTCAACTCGTTTTACAATCATCTCCCATGGTACTAACAAATCACTCATTGATACAACTGCAAAATCAGTCATCAATGGAGATCCAATCAGCGAAGCACAAGAATTCAATGCTGAAACACCAGGTACTACCTCTACCTCTAGACCTGTCTTGGGATCCCATCCAGATTCTGCAAGAGTTTCGTAAATCAGGCCTGCCATGCCATAAATTCCGGGATCCCCACTGCTGACAAGTGATACAACTTTTCCAGATTGAGCGAGCTCAATGCATTGTTTTGCTCTTTCAACTTCCTGCGTCATTGCGTATCTGTGGATTTCTTTTCCCTGAATCAAATCCTCAACTAATCCAACATAAGTATCGTAGCCTACTATGGTATCACTTTCTTCTATGACTTCTTTGGCACGAAATGTCATGTGATCATGGGAACCAGGTCCAACGCCAACAATGTAGAGTTTTCCTATCAAGTGATATTTTTTTCTAAAATGCTAATTTATCCTTTGTTTGATAGGCGATTCTATAATCGGGCAATTCACAATATGATCTTCACTTAGTGGTCTTGCCAAAGTAACGAGAATGTCTCCGTCTGACTTTTTAGTTTGAATATCTGAAATTGTTTCTAATGGGATGGCTGATTTCGGCTCTCTCCATTCAACTATGGACACTTTACATAATGGAAAATATCCCTCACCTAGCGCTGAATTGATGACATTAGGCTGAAACCCAAGAGTACCAGAGCCCTTGATACCATTTTTGAATTGATACATTTCAGATACAAAATCTGACGAAGCGATGTTTGCAAGCTTGTATGAAGTGGGAACTCTCATTAGATCAGCAGGTCCCTTTGGAGTTGCATCCGTGATGATAAAGTAAGTACTTCTACCATCGTAACCCCATGCTCGATGTGCAACAAATGTCACACTCTTTGATTCCTTGTTAATTTTTAAAACTTGGATATCATCTAACGATTTAGTATTATTCATACTCTGAATTTCGCCACCTGGCCAAACGATTTGTGGAACATTCAACGTAACATTAGTTTTCGTTAGTTTTAATCGAGAGTCTTTTTCAGCTTTGAGTATTTCATCAGTTGATTGTAACACTAGAGGATTTTGGCCGGCTTTCCATGTTGCAATAATTACATTAGATAATGGAGTGTATTCATTTTGTCCAGGACTTGTTCCAAAAACTTCTCCCTGAAATCCATAGATTCCATCTCCTTTGATACCATTGGTAAATACGTATATCGAATCTTGAGAAGATAATGGTAACCATCTAAGCTTCGGTGCAAACTTGACATTCCAGTTTTCTTTTTGAGTTATCTTATCTGCAATGGTTTTATTGCTTGAATCTGTGATTATATAGCTGATATTTCCTTTAGCATAGAATCCACTACGCATTGGAATGTTAACTGGAATATTCTGATCAACCAATTCGATCTCTTTATCTTTGATTTCATATGTTTGTGATACTAGCTCTATTGGTTGTCCACGAATCCATCCGTCTACACTTGTCGTAACAACAAACGGCAATTTACTCCTAAATCCAATTGCAGAACCAGTAAAGTCAAAACTCCCTCCTTTTTTAGCCTCAATTTCAGTTAATCCGTATATTGTATTTCCATCTACAGTCCATGTATCTTGACCTTTTGAATCTGCACTTGAAATTTGATGCAACACTAAGATTTGAACTGGATTATTTGCTGTATAAGTCAAAGAGCCGGAATAAAGACTGTCCTTATTGGGTGCAAGTACCAATGCAAACTGATCTTTCCCATTTGATGGATCAGTTGTAGAGACAAATGTTTTTGTAAAATGAACTTTGCTTTGTGGTTTGGCACTAGCTAATGGTTCTGTAATTAAAAAAGAAATTGCAAGGGCACTAATGATTATAACTAGAAAAATTATGAATTTGTTCACTAGTATTTTGGATTCTACAAAGATGTTTAAGCGTTTTTAGTTTCCTAATCTGAACTCATCATGTAATGCTTGAACCGCAGAAGAACAATCAGAATCTTTCACAACAAACGCCAAATTAAGCTCAGATGAACCTTGAGCAATCATCATTACATTTGTTTTTCTCTTTGCAACTGAACCAAATACTCTTGAAGCCACTCCAACGGTTCCTCGCATTCCAGAACCTATTAGGGCGATTATGGAGACATCGGTGGTAACGTCAATTTTTTTGATAATCTTTCCTAATAATTCCATTTCAAGTGTATTTACTGCCTTGTCAAGGTCATTTTTCTTTACCACAATAGAAATACTTGATTCTGATGGACTCTGCGAAATCATCATTATGTTTATGCCTGCCTTTGCAAGTGTAGTAAAAATCGTCGCTGCTGTACCGGGTGCTCCAACCATACTACCTCCACGCATATCGATGAGTCCGTTATGGCGAATCACCGACACACACTTGACCGTCTTGTTTGTTTTCTCATCAGGATTTGCTGTGACAAGAGTACCGGTATTGTTTACATTAAAGGTACTTCGAATTCTCATGGGTATTTTCTTTGTAAGTAACGGTTCGAAAGAACGAGGATGGATTTGTTTTGCTCCAAAGAGGGCCATCTCCATAGCCTCAACATACGATACTTCAGGAATTACTTTTGCAGTTTTAACCATCTTTGGATCTGCACTCATTAAACCATCAACATCACTCATCAGCCAAACCTCGTCTGCCTTGATACAAGAGGCAATAATCGTAGCAGTATAATCTGAACCACCACGGCCAAATGTTGTAACATGTCCGTGCTGATCAGCTCCAGCAAATCCCCCAATCACTGGAATGAATTTTTTTGAAAATAATGGTTCTAGATTTGTGGAAACTCGTAGTCGTGTAGTATCCATCAATGGTTTGGATTGGCCAAAATTAGAATCTGTTACAATTCCGACCTCTTTTCCAGTCAATGCAACTGATTTTGTTTTCAAGTCAAGTATGGCATGAGAGACAATCTCTATAGAAAGCCTCTCACCAAAAGATATCAAATAATCTAATGACTGTGGTGTTACTTCACCTAACAAAATCATTCCATGCATTAAACCCTT
>AACY020302072.1_pt1 | contig 11132 bp, 7 predicted proteins | sample 267378 | NCBI WGS metagenome assembly AACY02 (sample SAMN02954345, study PRJNA13694) | marine metagenome | biome: aquatic; feature: ocean; material: water; isolation source: isolated as part of a large dataset composed predominantly from surface... | reverse complement strand
TTTTTTCGTATGCTCGATGTCGAACTGGGAGTCCACCAATGAGCTGGCAGGGAATCGAGGGCCACGACGAGGTAGCCGCTGCCTTTGCCCGGGCTGCGGGCCGCGGTCGAATCGCCGGCAGCTATCTCTTCATCGGGCCGGAGGGGGTGGGCAAGAGCACGTTCGCTCTGGCCCTGGCCAAGGCCCTGACCTGTGAGGCCGCAACCGGCGACCTGCTGCCCTGCGGCCGCTGCGGGTCGTGCCTGCAAGCGGACGCCGGCAGCCATCCCGACATCGACGTGGTTGCCAAGCCCGATGAACGGGCCACGATCCCCCTGGAACTGTTGATCGGCTCGGCGGAGCACCGCATGCGGGAGGGTCTCTGCTGGCGGATCCTGCTCAAGCCCGCTCTTGGCCGCCGCAAGGTGGCGGTGATCCGCGATGCCGATTCGCTCTCCGAGGAGGCCGCCAACTGCCTGCTCAAGACGCTCGAGGAACCGCCGGAAGCCGCTGTGATCATCCTCGTGGGCAGCTCACTCCAGCGGCAGCTCCCCACGATCCGCTCGCGGTGCCAGGTGGTGCGGTTTGGGCCGCTGAGCCCTGACACGATCGCGAAAGTCCTCGAATCCGAAGAGACCGGCGGCGAACCCGGCGAGATCGAGCCGGCGGCCGCGGCCAGCGGCGGCAGCCTGGCCATCGCGAGGCTCCTCACCGATCCAGCCTTGGCGGGGTTTCGCGGCCGGCTCTTCAGCCTGCTCGCCCGCAACCCGCTGCCCGGGGTGGAACTGGCCCGCGAGGTGACGGCCCTGGTTGAGGCCGCCGGCAAGGAGGCGGCGATTCGGCGGCCACGGCTGCGGGTCGTGCTGGAGTTTGCGATCGAGTTTTACCGGGCGGCCCTCAGGCACGCCGCCGGGGCATCGCTGCCGGCCGACGCGACGCTTGCCCGCGAGGTCGCGGTCTGGACGGCCAATTGCCGCCACGATCCCGCCGAAGATGCCACGACCGCGATCGGCCACACCCTCGACACGATGCAGTCGATCGACCGCAACCTGCACCTGGGCATGCTCATCGACGCCTGGACCGCCCTCCTCGAGGAGCCCCGACTCGCCGCGGCAAGGGGCTGAGCCGTGGCGGGGCCGCCGTGCCCAAGGCCATGTGCTCGCCTCAGACCTCCCAGCCCTTGCGATACTCGCGGCGAAGGAGGGCGGTGGCATCATCGCGGCTCGTCTCGAGAGCCTCGGCGTTGAAGTCGAAATCACCCCCGACGCGGTAGGCGATGTTGGCCAACAGCACGCTTTCGGCCATCGGCCCGGAATAGTCGAAGTTGCAGCTGGCCGGCTCTCCGCCGCGGCAGGCGGCAAGCCACTCGTTGTGGAAGCCGGGCGAGGGTGGAAGGATCGGTTCGGGCCCCTGATAGCCCTCGAACTTCTCCTCGGGCAGCAGCTTCCATTTGCCGAAGCCGCAGGCGAGCGTGCCCTCGCTGCCGATGAAGAGCGTGTTGAAGGCCTTGTCGGTGGCCTCCCATTCTTCGCGGATCTCGGGGGTACCCTGCGACCAGTGAAGAGCCACCGGCGGCAGCGAACCGCGGGCCGGAAAGTCGAGCCTGGTCGTCATCGCCTTGGGCGTGCGGGCCGGGTCGGGCTCGGGTCCGCTGCCGGAAACCCGCAACGGACAGGCCAGGTCGAGGGCCCAGAAGGGGATGTCGAGGATGTGGCAGCCCCAGTTGCCGCTCTCACCGGTGCCGAATTCCCACCAGAACCGCCAGTCGTACGGTGCGAAGCCGTCGGTGTAGGGACGCTCGGCGTTGGGGCCGAGCCAGAGATCCCAGTCGAGGCCAGCCGGCACAGGCTTCGGCTCGCCTGGCGATTTGGGCATACCGCGGCCGCTGGCGATCCAGGAATGCACCTCACGAACCTCGCCGAGCAGACCGCTTTTCACGATCGCCACCGCCTCCCGCAGACCCGTGTTGGCATGCCGCTGGGCTCCGAGCTGGGTGGCGAGCTTCTTCTCGCGGGCGGCCACCGTCAGTCGACGAACCTCCTCCACCTCGTGGGCAAGCGGCTTCTCGAGGTAGACATGCTTGCCCCGCTGAATCGCCCACCAGGCAGGATGGAAGTGGGTGTGGTCAGGGGTGCTGATCACGACCGCGTCAATTTCCTTCTCGCAGGCATCGAACATCCGGCGGAAGTCCGTGAATCGTTTCGCCGAGGCATGCTTCTCGAAGGCCTTGCCGGCCCGTCGCTCGTCGACGTCGCAGAGGGCCACGATGTTTTCCCGGGAGACACCGCCGAGATTCCTCGCCCCCTGCCCGCCGATGCCGATCACCGCAATCGAGAGCTTCTCGCCGGGCCCCTCGGATCGCTCGGCGGCAAAGCCGTGGCCCGCAAAATAGCCGACACCCGCCGCCGCAGCGGCACCCCGGGCAAAGGAACGTCGCGAGATGCGATTGATGGTCGTCATGATGGGTGTCTCCAAAAGAATCCCGGGGGGAAAGAACCGCAGGCACGCGCGGCAGGAGCGGTTTCCCTTCGCCGTGCGTCGCCGTGTGTCGCCGTGTAAGGTACTCACTGGAAGTCAGCGGGGAAACAAAAACCCGCTGACCGGCCCGATCCGCCTCCGTGATCCACGCTACTCGATCCCAAAGCCGATTGTCACGTGCACGCCCGTCACTTGCCCGCCCGTCTCCCACGCCGCCGGCTGCTCACCTCGCTCGGGTCTGTACCGCTCGCCGCGGGGCTCGTCGCGGCCGCCGGGCAAGAGAGCCGAGCCGAGCCCAGGGCCCAGAAAACACCCACTCCGGCCCGCAGGATCGGCGTTTCCACTTACTCCTACTGGCACTTCAGGACAGCGATCGTGCCGGTTGAGCAGTGCATCGACACCGCCGCCGAAACCGGATTTGACGGTGTCGAGATCCTCGAGGTGCAGCTCGGTGACGACAGGAGCAACCGCCGAGTTCAGCAGATCAAGCGGCAGGCATTCCGGCAGGGGCTCACCCTCTGCGGCCTCTCCACCCACCAGGGGTTTCTCTCGCCCGACCGCGATGACCGCCGACAGAACATCGACAAGACCTGCCGCTCGATCGAACTGGCCGCGGAACTCGGCATCCCGACGATGCGGGTCAACACCGGCCGCTGGGGCACCTCCAAGTCGTTTGACGAACTGATGGCCAACAAGGGTATCGAGCCCCGGCTGCCGGGCCACACCGACGACGAGGCCTTCGGCTGGGTGGAAGAGGCCTTCGAGGCCTGCCTGCCCACCGCCGAACGGCACGGTGTGGTGCTCGGCCTGGAAAACCACTGGGGACTCGGCCGAACCGCCGAGGGCGTGCTGCGGATCGTGGAAGCGATCGATTCACCCTGGCTAGCGGTCACCCTCGACACGGGAAACTTTTTGGAACGCCGCGAGGAGCAGCTCGAGAAACTCGCCCCCCACGCGGTGCTCGTGCAGGCCAAGACCTACACCGGCGGCGGTGAGTGGTACACCCTCGAGATCGACTACGACCGGATCGCCGACTTGCTCGCCCGCCATCACTACCGCGGCTGGATATCACTGGAGTTTGAGGGCCGAGCCGACCCGGCCGTCGCGGTGCCAGAAAGCCTCGCCATGCTTCGGCGCGCCTTCGCCAAGGCTGGCTGAGCGAGTGAGATCATCCCAGCATGAGCCGTCCACCAGGTCCCGTTGCCATTTCCCGGTGGCTCGCCGGTGAGGTCGGGTCGCTTCGCTTTGGTGAACCGGTTGCCTGCGTCTACAACCCGCTCGTCCATGCCCGCGGGCCCCATGAGGCCTACCTGCGAGCCCATGCGAAGCAGGACATCGAGGTGTTGCTCCTGGGCATGAATCCGGGTCCCTTTGGGATGGTGCAGACAGGCGTACCCTTCGGCGAGGTGGCCCTCGTACGAGACTTTCTGGGCATCGAAGGGAGGGTCAGCCAGCCGGCGGTGGTGCATCCCGCGCGGCCGGTCCTCGGCTTTGCCTGCAACCGCAGCGAGGTCAGCGGCCGGCGGCTGTGGGGCTGGGCGAAGGATCGCTTCGGTTCGGCGGAGAGGTTTTTTGCTCGCTTTTTCGTAGCCAACTATTGCCCGCTCGCCTTCCTGGAAGCCACCGGACGCAACCGCACGCCCGACAAGCTTCCGGCGACCGAACGGCAGCCGCTGTTCGACCGATGCGACGAGGCGTTGCGGCGGCTGGTGGCCTGGTCTCGCCCTCAGCGGGTGATCGGAGTAGGCGGGTTTGCCGCCGAACGTGCCGCCGTGGCCCTTGGCGGTGCGGGGCCGCCGGTGGGCACGATTCTCCATCCGAGTCCTGCGAGCCCCGCGGCCAACCGCGGCTGGGCCGAGCAGGCCGAGCGACAGCTCGCCGCCGAGGGCATCCGGCTCCCGTCCTCATAGCGGCGCGGCCCCAGTAGGCCGGTGCGGCCCCAGTACGCCGGCGCGGCCTCAGTAGGCCGGTGCGGCCCGCACCGGCGTAGGCCGGTTGCCCCGCAACCGGCTCGGCCGGCAGGAAGCCGGCCGTGTGTTAAGCCGCCGGGCCCGGATGGCCCGCTCGGCGCGAAAAACCAGCGCCGCAACCGGCCCAGCCGGCAGGAAGCCGGCCGTGTGTTAAGCCGCCGGGCCAGGATGGCCCGCTCGGCGCGAAAAACCAGCGCCGCAACCGGCTCGGCCGGCAGGAAGCCGGCCGTGTGTTAAGCCGCCGGGCCCGGATGGCCCGCTCGGCGCGAAAAACCAGCGCCGCAACCGGCCCAGCCGGCAGGAAGCCGGCCGTGTGTTAAGCCGCCGGGCCAGGATGGCCCGCTCGGCGCGAAAACCAGCCCCGCAACCGGCTCTTGCTCTTCGGAGCTTGAATTGAGTGCTGGCTGGTCCCGTGATGCTCGGGAGGAGCCCGAGCCGTCTCGCCGGACGTTCGCCTCGGCCTTCCGGGCCTCGGCTCACTCGAGCTTTCTCGCTCTCGGGCCTCCGGTCCCTCCGCTCGCCAGCCACGCCGGCTCGAGCGGCATGGGCTCCCCCCTCGCCGAACCCCAGTACGCCAGTGCGACCCCAGTACGCCGCTGCGGCTTAGTAGGCCGGTGCGGCCCGCACCGGCGTAGGCCGGTTGCGCTGCAACCGGCCCAGCCGGCAGGAAGCCGGCTGCTCCACAAGCCGCCGGGCCCGGACGGCCCGCTCGGCGCGAAAAACCAGCCAGGCCCGCTCGGCGCGACAGACCACTCCCGCAATATAGTGTTCATCGCGGCAATACCTTCGCTGCCATCGCACCGAAACTATTGCAGCCATCCGCGAACGGGAGGCCTTCTCGACATGCACAGCTTCATCGATCGACGGCGTTGGCGGCTGCCGGGCGTGGTGGCCCGGGTGGTGTTCACCCTGGGGCTCACGGCGGCCATGCCCTCCACCACGCTCGCCGCAGCCGGCTATGTGATCGTGGTCTCCGAGGCGACACGAGGCGACGACGACTGGGGACGGGTCATCGACGCGCTCCAGAAGAAACACGCACGGCTCGGCGTGGTCGTACTGACCCACCGCGGCGATCCGGCGGAGGTGACCGGCGACCTGCGAGAGATCATGCCGCGTTTCACCTGCTTCGTGACGACCCCGGCGGAAACGACGCGGCAGGCGGTGGCCGGGATTCACCAGCTCACCCGCGATCTCGATGACGATCCCTACACCGACACCCTGTGGGGCATCCTCACCGGCTTTGATACCGCCGGGGCGTTGGCCATCGCCTCGCATGCCGAGCCGCTCGAGGTCCGCCGCGTGACCTCGGGAACCGAGATCGCGATGGACCGCGTGGTCGAGGGAGCCTGGTTCGACGAACTGCGGGCGGGCCACATGGTTCGCAAGGCCGCCGGCGGGGAGCCGCAGGAGATCCGCTGTGAACCCGATACCACCGCCAGGATCGCAGGCCGGCTCGCAACGGGTCAGACCGAACTGTTCATCACCTCCGGGCACGCCACCGAGCGGGACTGGCAGATCGGCTACGGCTATCGCAACGGCCAATTTCGCTCCCAGGGAGGCAAGCTCTTCGGGGTCGATACCAACGGCCGGCGTTTCCCGATCCGCTCCGACAACCCCAAGGCCTGGCTGCCGGTGGGCAACTGCCTCGCCGGACATATCGACGGGCCCGACGCCCTGGCATTGGCCTTGATGCATGCCGCAGGCGTCCACCAGATGATCGGCTACACCGTGCCGACCTGGTACGGCTACGCCGGCTGGGGCGTACTCGACTACTTCCTCGAACAGCCCGGCCGCTACACGCTCACCGAGGCATTCCATGCCAACGGCCACGCCCTGATCCATCGCCTTGCCCAGCTCGAGGCGGCCGGCCAAGGGGCCCCCGCCCGGGATCTCCGCGGGCTGCGATTCGATCGCGACGTGGTCGCCTTCTACGGCGACCCGGCCTGGGAGGTGCGGATGGCCGCCGGCCCGCAGAACTTCCGCCAGACACTCACTGAAAACGACGGCTGCTTCACGCTCCTGGTGGAGCCACTTGCCGGCGACGATTCCTTCAAGACGGTGAGTACCAACGGTTCCCAGCGGGGTCGACGGCCGATCGTGGCCTTCCTGCCACGGCGGGTCGGGACGACGGAACTGATCGAGGGAGCCGATCTGGGGGCCGTCGTGACCGATCGCTTCGTGCTCCTGCCGCGGCCGGACAAGGCCCGCAGCCTGCGGGTGGTCTTCCGCCCGCGGCCCTGATCGCGATCGCGACACGGCTCGGCAATCGGCAGAGTTTGCCCCGTTTGCCAAAGCCGGGCGGATCGTCCCGGTCGCCATGGCCCGGCGTTCCGGTGAGTGAAACCGTGCGGGCGACAGCCACCGCTATCGATTCTCCCGCTCTTGCCTGTCGATCCACCTGCACGGGTTTTTTCGGGGTTCGTGATTCCACGACGGGCATAGGCTGCGATGGCGGACGCGCGTGCAATCGGAATCGTGGCGGCTTCGCTGGTGGCCGGCACGATCGTGGCGGTGGGAGTGGTGAACTCCCCGACCAACGACAAGCCGCGAGGGCCCTCTGTCGGGCTCGCAGAGCCGACCGCCGAGCCAGTGGGCGTGCAGGTGACCGACATCGCCGTTCAACTCGACAAGGTCGGTCGAGAGCCGGCGGTCTCCGATCAGACTGCCCCGACGAAGGCCGCTGAGCCCGACGACGAGCCCACGGCTGCACCTCCGCCGATTCGACTGGCCGCCAGACTCGGAGAGGCCCCTGAATCTCGGGGGCCGACGCCGCTGCCGACACCGGCTGCCCAGTCCAGTCCCCCGCTCATCGCCCCACCGGCCGCCCTCGAGGCCGCCGCCGGCCGGCCGGCGAGCCCTCCGCCGGTGACACCCCGGCAGCCGCTCGGGCCCGCCCCGCTACCCACCCCCCCCACGCCGCGGATGCTCGAACCGGTCGGCGACCTCGACGCGATCAACTGGTCGGAAGCCCCGCCGGTTGAGCCACCCTCTGCCCCGCGGATCGCCATCCGGCCCGATTTCGAGACTCAGCCCCGCCGCGGCCGCCTGATCGAGCGGCTCCGAAACGGCGAACGACTGATCAATCGCGACCGCGAAGACAAGGAAGGTGATTCGCTCGTCGACGCGGCGCGGCAGGCCGCCGACGGCGGCCGCTGGCCGGCACCCGAAAGCCTCCTGGTGCAACTCGATGCTCTCACCGACGGCGCTGCCGCGGAGTGGGCGACGGCAACCCTCGCCGACCTTGCCGCGGTGCTCGACACGTCCGGACCATGGGATTCAGCAGCCGGCGGCCGCGTGGGCCAGCTGGCCAAGCGGATCCCGCAGGGCATGGGGCTCGCCGACTCTTCGCCTGACGCCGCCTTCGCCTCGCAGACCCGTCGGGCGGCTTTGGCGGCGGCCCGGCGGGTGGCCCTCTGGCGGGCCGCGGTGGCGTTGTCTGCCGATCAGGATGCGGCCGACCCGACCGCCGGTCCACTGCAAGGCGACACGATGCGACTGCTTGCGACACTCGAGCAGTTTGAGTCGGACCCCTCGGCAGTGACCGCCGGCGAGGTGGCGATCCCGCTGGCGTCACTGCAGACGCTCGGCCACCCGGCAATGCCGGCACTCATCAAGGCGGTGCAGGACCACTACCTCGCGCCCAATGTGCGGATCGCCGTGTCGCGGTCGCTCGCCGAGCGGCTGATGCCCGAGGAAACGGTGGAGCGGGGGCCGCTGGTCGAGACGATCCTCGGCCGGCCGGTTCGTGGATCTCGGACGGTACGGCGGACGACGTCGGTGGTGTTCCAGCCCGACCCGCGAGCCGTCAACATCGCGATCGAGGTCGAGGGGGATGTCTTCTCCCGCACCGTCACCGACGCTGGGCCGGTCTCGCTCCGCGGACAGTCGCACAGCGCCTTCGTGGTCCGCAAGCCCGTAACACTCACCGCGTCGGGCCTGGCGGTCGGCCCGGCCACCGCGGTCGCCTCCAACCGCTCCCGCGTCAACAGCATGCAGACGAGCTTCGACGGGGTGCCGGTGATGGGCTCGCTGGTCCGCTCGATCGCCCGCAATCAGCATGAGGACTTGCTGCCCGAGGCCAACCGCGAAGCGGTGCAGAAGGTGATGACCCAAGCACGGCGGCAGACCGACGCGGAGAGCGATCGGAAGTTGGCCGACCTCGAACGACGCATTTACGAGCAGGTGTGGCTGCCGCTGGAGCGGCTGGGCCTCGACCCGCAGGCGGTGGCGATGCACACCACCGAGGAGATGGCGACGATCCGGCTGCGACTGGCGGGAACCGGCCAGCTCGCCGGCCACACTCCCAGGCCACGGGTGCCCGCCAATGCGATGCTCAGCGTGGAACTCCACGAGTCGTCGGTCAACAACGCCATCGATCGCCTGGAAATCGCCGGCCAGCGTTTCACCCTCGAGGAGCTCTTCTCTCATGTCGCCGAACGTCTCGGCAGGGAACCGAAGATTCCCGAGGATCTTCCCGAAGGCGTGGCGGTGACCTTCGAACGGCACGATCCGGTGCGGGTGGAATGTCGCGACGGGCTGATCCATGTGGCGGTGCGGGTCGACCAGATCGAGAGCGGCCGCCGCGACTGGTATGACGTGGTCGCCAGGGTCGCCTACCGACCGGTCACCACCGACAACCAGATCATGCTCGAGCGGGAGGGCGTGGTTCGTATCGGAGGGGAAGGCCATCGCGGCCGCTTCGAGATCGCCCTGCGGACGATCTTCGGCAAGATCTTTCCCAAGGAGCGGCCAATCCCGCTGGTGCCCGAGCGGATCACCACGCACCCCAGGCTGGCCGATCTCCGCGGGGTGCAGGCGGTCGCCACCGACGGCTGGCTGGCGTTGGCCCTCGGCGAGCCGCGTCAGCCGGCGTCCACGGTGCGGCTGCCCGACAGCGCCGCACGCCGCGAGTGATTCCCGGGTGACGGGCGGCTAGCTCGCCAGCGGTGCGGTCATCGCCGCGGGCACCACCCAGCGGTCGTAGTCGTCGGCCGAGACCAGCCCGGAGGCCACCGCCGCCTCTTTGAGGGTGGTCCCTTCGGCATGGGCCTTCTTGGCGATGATGGCCGCGTTTTCATAGCCGATATGGGGATTGAGCGCGGTGACGAGCATCAGCGAGTCACGCAGGTTGCGTTCGATCCGCTCCGGGTTGGGGGCGATCCCGACACCGCAGTGCAGCCGGAAGGAGTCGCAGCCGTCGGCGAGGAGTTCGGCGCTCTCGAGCACGTTGTGCACCATCACAGGCTTGTAGACGTTGAGCTGGAAGTTGCCCTGACTGCCCGCGAAGGCCACGGCCGCGTCGTTGCCGAAGACCTCGGCACAGACCATTGTGATCGCCTCGCACTGCGTCGGATTGACTTTCCCTGGCATGATCGAACTGCCAGGCTCGTTGGCGGGGATCGTGATCTCGCCGATCCCGCAGCGGGGCCCGCTGGCCAGCCACCGCACGTCGTTGGCGATCTTGAGTAGGGCCCCGGCGAGATTTCTCAGGGCACCACTGGCATCGACGAGGGCATCGTGGGCCGAGAGGGCCGCGAACTTGTTGGCGGCTGAAACGAACGGCTGGCCGGTCTCACGAGCGATCACCGCAGCGGCCCGCTCACCGAACTCGGGATGGGCATTCAGCCCCGTGCCGACCGCCGTGCCACCGATGGCGAGCTTGTGGAGGCCCGGCAGCGACTGTTCGACCATGACGATCCGTTCGTCAAGCTGGGCTCGCCAGCCGGAAATCTCCTGGCCGAGGGTGATCGGCGTGGCATCCTGCAGGTGGGTGCGGCCGATCTTGACCACCTCGGCATATTTCGCCTCGAGTTCCGCGAAAAGGTCGCGAAGGGCCCTCACCGCCGGCAGCAGGCGGTCGTGAATCACCTCCACCGCCGCAATGTGCATCGCAGTAGGAAAGGTGTCGTTGGAGGACTGGCCGCGGTTCACGTCGTCGTTGGGATGGATCGGCTGCTTGGAGCCGATCACTCCGCCTGCGATCTCGATCGCACGGTTGGAGATCACCTCGTTGGCGTTCATGTTTGACTGCGTGCCGCTGCCGGTCTGGAAGACGACCAGCGGGAAATGGCCGTCGAGCGTGCCGGCGATCACCTCGTCGGCCGCCTGCACGATCAGCTTCACCTTCTCCTCGGGGAGTTGGCCGAGCTGGCCGTTGGCGATTGCCGCGGCCTTCTTGAGAATCCCGAGGCTGCGAATGACCGGCCGGCCCCAGCGGTAGCGATCGACTCCGATGCGGAAGTTTTCCCGCGACCGTTCGGTCTGGGCTCCCCAGTAACGGTCGGCCGGCACCAGAATCTCGCCCATGCTGTCGGTTTCTTTGCGGGAAGACTCGGCTGGCGTGGGCGGCGCGGCTGGCATCGGCGGGGCTCCGTGAGGGGGCGGGAATCCGGAAATCGTTACAACGGCGGGCTGCGGTGCGGAGTGTACCATTCGGGGCCGAGTAGGCCGGTGCGGCCACGTAGGCCGGTGCGGCCCGAGTAGGCCGGTGCGGCCCGCACCGGCAACGCAGCCGGTTGCGGCGCACGTAGGCCGGTGCGGCCCGCACCGGCAGCACAGCCGGTTGCAGCGCAACCGGCCTACGGCAGCACAGCCGGTTGCGGCGCACGTAGGCCGGTGCGGCCCGCACCGGCAGCACAGCCGGTTGCGGCGCAACCGGCCTACGGCAACACCGCCGGTTGCGGCCACGTAGGCCGGTTGCACCGC
>AACY020527183.1_pt1 | contig 11133 bp, 6 predicted proteins | sample 267378 | NCBI WGS metagenome assembly AACY02 (sample SAMN02954345, study PRJNA13694) | marine metagenome | biome: aquatic; feature: ocean; material: water; isolation source: isolated as part of a large dataset composed predominantly from surface... | reverse complement strand
GTTGCGCTTCGCTCTGGCCAATGCCACTTACGTACAAAGTGTATTTGTAGGATTCTCTCGGCATGGAAGAAAGCACGCGATCTACTCCCCCGAAAAAGTAGACATCCTCGCCAATTACAAAAGAACCCGGCGCCCAACGGCTGCGTCCGGGATGGGGAGTCAACTGGCTCCAGCTGTCGTTTTGATGGTCGTAAGACCAAAATTCGCCGGTGGGCATGTAGTCGTGGTTGCTGCCGTCGCCACTGAGTACGTAGCCGATGTCGCGGTGGCTAAATTGGGTGCCGGCAACCCGCGCTTCGCCGGGAAAGGCGTTGAGCAAAACCCACTGGTCATTGATGCTGTCATAGCGGTACCAATCGTCGAAAATAAATGGCCCTCCGTGGCCCATACCGGCGTATACCTCGCCAGCTACGCTGAACTGAAAGGGATGGTGTCGCTGGCGTCCGGGTAAATTGGCCAACTGCTCCCAGCTGTCGTTGGCGATGTCGTAGCGCCACCAGTCGCGCAGGTCACCACTGGCGTCATCGCCAAGGCCCACGTAGAGTTTCCCACCCCGCTCAATCATCGCCGGGTGGCGGCGTCCGGTGCAGGGACAAGAACGCAATTGGGTCCACTGATCATTCACCGGGTCGTAGCGCCACAAGTCGTTCAAGTACTGAAACTGCGAAGCACCAAAACCCAAATAACCGGAACCTTGATAGGTCACACCGATAGCAAAACTCCGCTCGGTGCCCGGGAAGTCGCTTAAGGTGGTCCAGGTATCGGATTGAGGATCGTATTGGTAGAAGTCTTTGGTAGGCAAATTGGAAGTGTTGGTGCCAGTAACCACATAACCCTGCCCGTTGAGGCCCCAGCCCACGGGGTGGTGGCGGCCGGTGGGAATATCAGCGATCCTCGCCCACTGCTGGGCGCTGAGCGAAAAGGCGAATAAAAAGACAAAAAAAAGTAAGGTGTATCGCATGAAATGGGCTTTGAGAATAACGGTGAAACGAAAAGAACCTGCTTTAGTTTACGCAAGATTCGGATTAAGGGTTGGAGAAGAACCCCTTTGTTGGCCAGCCAACCCAACATCCGCCGCTTTTTCTCGGCCGATAAACCTGGAGGGGGGCAAAATTGGGCAGTAAAAAAAGAATTTGGTCAATACAGTCACATTTTAATATTTTTATGCTTATACTTTTTTGACCAATAGATAAAGCTCCGGTTTTCAATATCTTAGGCGTCGGTAAACGATTAATAACTGTTAAAAACCTCAGACCACTCACCAAATGCGCCACTGGCACGTTAAACCAAAGAACGAAAAGTTCATCTCACCTATCGGAACCAAAAAGCAACGTGCGATGAAAACTACCCAATATTTTTTTCTGGCTCTGGGCCTGGCTCTCTTTAGCGCTTGCGCGGAAGAAGAAAACAACGAGGACAACCAAAATCAGAACCTTCCCCTGTCCGAATTGGAGGCCACCACCGAAAACTCCAACGGAGAAATGATTCAGGCGGATTTGGATGGAATTTCTCTCGATGTGGTAGCCACCGGCGAGAGTAGCTTCAAACGGGGGGCTTTGAGCTGCGCTACCGTAACCCACGACAGCACCGCGAATCCACCCCGCTACATTCTTGATTTTGGCCCAGTAAATTGCCAGGGACCGGACGGACGGGAGCGCCGCGGCGTAGTAGAAGTGCGCTATCAAGGCTGGTACATTCTACCCGGCAGCACCATCACGGTAGTGCCCATCAGTTACTTCGTAAACGACTATGCCGTATTCGGGCAAAGGACAACGGAAAATCTGGGCGTCAATACCAGCGGTAATCTCGAATGGCGGATAAACAGCAACCTCCAATACGTGCTGCCGAATGGAAACGACACCGTTTACTGGACCAGCAACCGCCTGCACGAATTCAGTCAGGGCATGCTTACCCCTAGCTCCAGCGACAACGAGTTTACCATTACCGGCACCGCCCAGGCCAATACCTCCTGGGGCATCAGCTGGAACGCGCAAATTACCGACCCCCTTATCTGGAAAAACAACTGTCCCTGGTTGAGCCAGGGCGAAATGGAAATTACCCGAACCAATCTAAGCCCCCGGCTATTGGATTACGGCAATGGCACCTGTGACAACCAGGCAACGGTGCAGGTCGGCAACCGCAGCAGAACCATTACGCTGCGCTGATCTCAGCACCGCGACGTTTCCCCTCAGTCACCTAGCCCGCCTCAAATGGCGGGCTTTTTTTGTTTCTGTTCCCCCGGCAGCGCTCCGAACAATAACGCACCTCCTCCCAATGCCGGGCCCACTTCTTGCGCCATTTAAAGGGCCGTCCGCAAACCACACAAATCTTTTCTGGAAGTTCCGACTTCTTCACCTTTGGTCAACATTTTTAGCCGCCCTTAGTTTTAAAGGGTATGCCTAAAGCAAATCGCTCCTACCGTCGTCTTGCCCTGATTCTTGGGGACATGCTCTTTCCCGACCATCGGGCGCTCCATCCGGATGAAGAGACCCTCTTCTTTATGGCCGAGGACGAAGGCCTGTGCACCCATTTCCGCTACCATCAACAGAAACTGGTCCTCTTCCTAAGTGCCATGCGGCATCACGCCGATCGAATAAGACAAGAACACCCGCTGGAATACTTGGCCTTAGATCCCGCGAAAGCGGACCCCAGCTACGAGGAAAAATTAAGCGCCCTCAGAGAGAAGCATCCCGACCTGGAAGAGTTGGTGACTTACGAAATAGAAGATGCATTTTTCCGGAAACGCCTGCAGCAGTGGTGCCAGAGCCAGGGATTGCGCCTTACCGTTGTCGATTCCCCGAAATTCCTCTTTCCCATCAGCGATTTCGACGCCTATCTGGCGGAAGCCAAAAAACCTTTCCTCAACCAATACTACATCCGGCAGCGCAAAGCACGCGGCATTCTGCTTGACGACCAAGGCGGCCCACTGCATGGGCATTGGAGTTTTGATCAGGACAACCGCAAAAAGCTTCCCGCCGGCCACCAAAGCCCAGCCTGGCCGCAAAAAAGGCCCAACGCCCACGATGAGGCGGTTATCTCCCTGGCGGAAAAGCGCTTTTCCAGCCATCCCGGCCGAGCCCGGCAATTCAATTGGGCCACCACCCGCAGCGAGGCACAAGAGGCCCTGCAAGGCTTTCTGAGCGAACGTTTTGCCCTTTTCGGACCTTACGAAGATGCCTTCGAAGCGGAAGAGGTCTTCATTTACCATTCTGCCCTGTCGCCCTATTTAAACCTCGGCCTGCTCACCCCGGCTGAAGTGCTGGAAGAGGCGCTTCAATTTGCCACTGCGCAGGATGTACACTACCCCAGCGTAGAAGGTTTTGTACGCCAGATTTTGGGCTGGCGCGAGTTTTTGCGGGGGATGTACCGTTCCTACCGCTGGGAAGAGAATTACTTTGGGCATGAGGGCAAGCTGAGCGAACACTGGTACCGAGGAGATACGGGCATTCCCCCTTTGGACGACAGCATCCGCAAGGCTTTGCACCACGGTTACACCCACCACATTGAGCGCCTGATGGTAATCGGCAACTTGATGTTGATGAGCGGTATCCACCCTCAGGAGGTATACCGCTGGTTTATGGAACTTTACGTAGACAGCGCCGACTGGGTGATGGCCCCCAACGTAATCGGCATGAGCCAGTTTGCCGACGGGGGCCGCTTTGCCACCAAGCCCTACCTCAGCGGCAGCAATTACCTCCGCAAAATGAGCCACTACCCCAAAGGCGACTGGTGTACGGTGGTTGACGGCCTCTACTGGCGCTTTATTGCCCTGCACGAGGAAACCTTTGCGCAAAACCGGCGCATGGCTATGATGGTAGCTACTTTGCGTAAGATGAACCCCGATAAAAAAGAGCGCATCTTTGATGCCGCGGAAAAATGGATAGCCAAGGTCGTTCAGTAAATCCTTCCCAAGCTTACACCTGGTTGTTTGCGGGAGCTGGTGCCGGGGCCCTGAGCTTGCTCTATGCCCTGCATAGCAAGAACCTCCTGGCGGGCAAGCGGATACTGATCTGCGAACCCCAGGAAAAGGATCAAAACGACCGCACCTGGTGCTTCTGGACCAACGGAGAAGATCCCGCCCATCGGCTTTTTCATCCCCAAATAAGCCACCGTTGGGAACGCATCGATGGTCCCTGGTCAGAGGCCCGCCCCCTGGCGCCCAATGCCTACGTGCAAATTCGCTCCCGCGACTTTTATCGGGCTTGTCGGTCCGTTTTGGCGAGCTACCCTGAGGTGGAATGGCGGACTGCGAAAGTGATTGCCTGTACTGAACAAAATGAGGGGGTGCAGGTGCGGCTCTCCGACGGTAAAACGGTGCAGGCTGAGCGGGTTTTCGACAGCCGTTTGCCCCAAGACTTGCCGACTGATGGTTTGCTCTGGCAAAGTTTTGTGGGTTGGCGCTTTCGCGCGAAGGAGGGGGCGGTGCCGCCGGACCTTTGTGCCCTAATGGATTTTGCCGTGCCCCAATCGGGTAGTGTGCAGTTTATGTACTGGCTGCCCACCGGCGAAAGGGAAGGCCTGGTGGAGTTTACCCGCTTTGGGACCGAGGTACTCACCGAAGCGGAGTCCACGCCTCATTTGGAGGCCTATCTTAAAGGTCGGGGCCTGGACGACTGGGAAATCGTAGAGAAAGAAATCGACCGCATTCCCATGTCTTTGGCCCTCAACCAAAGCGGCAAGACCCATGCCCCCTCGCAGCGCATCATTCCCCTCGGCACCGCAGCCGGGGCGGTAAAAGCCAGCACTGGTTTTGCCTTCAAGCGCATTGCGGATCACGCCTGGCGGCTCGCCGGAGCCCTGGAAAAAGAAGACGAGCTGCCCAAAATGGGGCATCCCCGGCAATTTTGGCTTTACGACGACCTTTTGTTGCGCGTTCTCAAGGAAAAACCACATTGGGGCAAACCCATTTTTGACACCCTTTTTAAGCGCCAGCCGCTAAGCCGGATTTTTCGCTTTCTAGACGAAAACACCCCGTGGCACGAAGATTTGCGCATCATGTATACCATGCCTTGGCGGCCTTTTTTGTGGTCTCTGGCGCGTCGTGTAGGTTTGAGCTTTGGGGTGGCCTTGCTGGCCGTAATTCTGGTATTCCTGCGCTTCTCTCTGGGGGAAACCCCTACCGAAAACCTTTCCCCTTGGCTGCTGCTTGCGGGCCTAATCTTTCCCGGCATTCCCCACGGCGCCGCCGACCACTGGGTGCAGTTGGGTCCTAAGGCCCGGGAGCTGCGTCAACTGATCCTTTTCACTTTGCGCTACCTGGGGCTAATGGCCCTGGTACTGGCACTTTGGTTTATTTCCCCTGCCCTGGGGCTGTCCAGCTTTCTTCTCTACTCCGCCTGGCATTTCGGTCAAACCGATATGGAGAGCTGGCAAAACGCCCGGCCGGTGGCCAACCTGCTTTGGGGCGGAGGGGTTCTGGGTTTCATCCTCTTTAGCCATGCGCATGCTTTCGCGGAATTTTTGGACGCCTACGCCCTTGGCCCCTGGGTGGCGTTCGTAAGGCAAAACGCTAGCTGGGGCGTGGGTTTAAGCGCGGCCCTGCTCCTAAGTCCCCTTTTATGGATTGGCCGCCACCACAGGCCCGCCTGGTTGGGTACCGCCGCGACCGTTGTTTTGGGAGCCTTTTTGCCCCTGCTTTTGGCCTTTGGCCTTTACTTCGTTGGCCTCCACAGTTTTCGGGGTTGGCGGGACCTCAAAGAGGGCCTGCAGGTCAATGACCGCCAATTGCTCCGCTACGCAGCCCCTTTTAGTCTGGGAGCCTTTGCTCTGTTGGGTGTAGGCATGGCCCTGGCCTGGCAGGGAGCCCGTTGGCAGGAATGGTGGCCCTGGCTCTTCGTCTTTATTGCCGCTATTTCCGCCCCGCACATCGGGGTGATGCATCGGCTGTACCGCAAGCGCAGGGCTTAAAAGCGCTAGGCCATATTGGTGTAAACGGCCTGCACATCGTCGTCATCGTCCAGTTTTTCGAGCAGTTTTTCGATTTCCTCGGTCTGCCCGGGGCTAAACTCCACCGGTGAGGTAGGGAAGCGCTGGAGGCTGGATTTTTCCACGTCGATCTTGCGCTCTTCCAGGGCCTGCGACAGGCTGCCGAAATCGGTCCAATCGGCGTAGAGGTAAACCTTCTCCTCGTCCTGATCAATTTCTTCCAAACCGTGGTCGATGAGCTCCAATTCCAAGGCCTCGCGGTCAAAGCCTTCGTAAAGGGCAAATTCAAAAACCGCCTTGCGTTCAAACATAAACTCCAGGGAGCCATTGGGCACCACCTGGCCGCCGTTTTTGTTGAAATAAGACTTTACGTTGGCCACGGTACGGGTATTGTTGTCGGTGGCGCACTCCACGTAAACCAGCACCCCGTGGGGACCTTTGCCCTCGTAGTTGACTTCTACGTAATCGGCCGCATCATTGCCGGTAGCGCGTTTAATGGCCCTTTCAATATTGTCTTTGGGCATGTTTTGGGCCTTGGCATTGGCAATGGCCGTGCGCAGCGCTGCATTGGTTTCCGGATCTTCGCCCCCGGCTTTTACGGCCATCGTGATGGCCTTGGCCAAACGGGGAAAGAGGCGCGACATTTTGCTCCAGCGCTTTTCCTTGGCCGCGCGGCGGTATTCAAAAGCTCTTCCCATAGTCTTTTCGGCAAATTTAATAGCTTCATGCTTAGCAAGCCCCGCAAACGATTCTCTACCTTTAACGTTTTTATTGCGTGCTTTACTTCAAAACATACCATCACAGCCCCGACCGGCCCTGGGTAACCTTTATTCACGGAGCCGGAGGTAGCAGCAGCATTTGGTTTCGCCAAATCCGGGATTTTCGGGAGCATTTCAACGTGCTTTTGGTGGACCTGCGCGGGCACGGACGTTCCAAGCACCACGAGCAAAAGAACTACTTTCCCACCTACAGCTTCGAACACATCAGCGACGAGGTAGTAGAGGTACTGGACCACCTCAAGATTGAGCGCAGCCACTTTATCGGTATTTCGCTGGGCTGCATCATCATCCGCGAAATCGCCGACCGCCATCCCGGAAGGGTAGATAAATTGGTACTGGGGGGCGCTATCGTTAAGATGAACTTCCGCTCCCAAATTCTGATGCGGTTGGGCTTTATTTTTAAATCGGTGATACCCTACATCCTTATTTATCGCCTCTTCGCCTGGATTATCCTGCCCCGCCGCAACCACCGGGAATCGCGCTCTCTTTTTGTGCGTGAAGCGCGCAAGCTTTACCAGAAGGAATTCGTGCGCTGGTTCAGGCTGGTAACCGAAATCAATCCCCTGCTCCGGCACCACCGCGAAAAGGCCCAACCCCACCCTACCTTATACCTGATGGGGGAAGAGGATCATATGTTTTTGCCCTCTATTCAAAAACTACTCAAACTGCATCCCCGGCCCAGCTTGCAATTGGCCGTGATACCCGCTTGTGGGCACGTAGTGAATGTAGAGCAACCGCAAGTTTTTAATCAACAGGCGCTGGCTTTTTTACACTGAGCAAGGTCTCGCAATGATCTTTGGCAGGACCTGCTTTGCCCTTAGCACTGAGGCCCTCCTTCTCTTGTTCCGATTCTCCCTTCAACCGGGTTCTTTTCCCGCCATTTTACCGGCTGGTTTAGCGTTTGGCCCTTATTTTAGTGAGCCAAACCCGAATAATCTATGCAAGCCTCCGCCCTCTTCGAATCGGTAAAGCGCAGCCTGGGAAAGCCCTACCGCGACCTCGAACAGCTCCTTCGCCTGTGGGATCAGGTACTGCGCGAAAATGGCGAAAGTCTGATCGCCGATCACCTGCCCTGGATCCATGCCCAGCCAGCCCGGGAGCACTTGCCTTTGGAAACCCGCATGCAGCTTTACTCCATGGTTTACCAACTGATGGCCATGACTGAAATTAACGCGGCGGTGCAACAACGTCGGGTCCTGGAAGACGAAGACGAAGCAGCGGAAAGCGGCTTGTGGCGTGAGAACCTGCAAATGGCCCGCTCGGCTGGCCTCTCTTTTGAAGAAATTTTTGCGCGCTTGCCCGAAGTGGCCATTGAACCGGTACTAACCGCCCACCCCACCGAGGCCAAGCGCATTACCGTACTGGAACACCACCGGGAACTCTATCTGCTGTTGGTGCGCCGGGAAAATCCCCTCTTTAGCCGCGCTGAAAAGCAAGCTTTGGAAACCGAAATTAAACAGGTGCTTTACCGGCTTTGGAAAACGGGAGAAATTTACCTGGAAAAGCCCGATGTACCCTCCGAATTCCGCAACGTAAACCACTACCTGCTCAACGTTTTCCCCAACCTGATCGATATGCTCGATCAACACTTGGAACAGGCCATTACCGCTCTGGGAGGTGAAGCAGAAACTCTGGCCCAAAAGCACGCCTACCCTCAAATCCGCTTCGGCAACTGGGTGGGCGGAGATCGCGATGGGCATCCTCTGGTGAGCCCCGAGGTTACCCGCGAAAGCCTGCTCACCTTGCGCCTGCATGCCTTTGTGGCCATCCGTCGACAAATGGTTCCCCTGGTGCAAAAGCTCAGTTTTCGCTGCCCCTTGTCGGAAATTATCCCCGCCGCCCAGGAGCGGCTGGCCGCCATGCGCCAGGAACTGGGGAGTGAAAAGGGCGCGGTTGCCCTCGAGCGGAATAAAGGGGAAGCCTTTCGGCAGATGGTCAACCTGATGCTGGAAAAGCTCCCCATCGACGTGGCTCGGGGCCACGCTACGGCCTTGGCGGAAAAAGCGGGGGCCTATTTTCACAGCCAGGAATTGATCGAAGATCTGCGGCTCCTTCAGGAAGCCCTGATCGCCTACGGGGCAAAAAGTACCGCTTGGCGCGAAGTGCGATCGGTGCGCCGTACGGTAGAATCCCTAGGCTTCCACCTTGCTGCCCTCGACATACGTCAAAACAGTGCCTTTCACGACAAAGCCGTGAGCCAACTGCTCGCTGCCGCGGGTTATGCCCGGCATGACTTTTCCGCCTGGAGCGAAGAGGAACGCCTCAACTTCCTCAATGGCGAACTGCAAAGCAACCGGCCCTTTACCCTGCCCCTTACCCCCCTGGAGCCGGAAGCGGCGGCTACCATCGGTGCCCTGCGCACCGTAGCCCAGCACGGCGAACGCTATGGCCTCAATTGCATTGGCCACCTCATCGTAAGCATGACCCGCAGCCTGAGCGACCTGTTGGCCGTTTATCTGCTGGCCCGGGAAGCCGGACTCACCGCCTTGGACGAAAAAGGGCTCTACTGCCGCCTGCCGGTGGTGCCCCTTTTGGAAACCATAGACGATCTGGAAGCCGGCCCGGAAATCCTCCAGGCTTTCCTCTCCCATCCGGTAAGCCAAAACAGCCTGGCTCACCTGGCCGAACAGCGCCATCAGGGCCAAAGGCGCCAATTGGTCATGGTGGGCTACAGCGACAGCAACAAAGACGGAGGCATTATGGCCAGCCAGTGGCATCTCTACAAGGCCCAAAGCCGGCTGGCTGCCGTGGGCCGGGAGCAGGGCGTAAGCATAGATTTCTTCCACGGCAAAGGGGGCTCCATCAGCCGGGGCTCTGGCCCTACCGCCGATTTTATCCGCGCCCTGCCCGGACAGGCCTTTAGCGGTTACCTCCGCCTTACCGAACAAGGAGAGACCATCGCCCAGAAATACGCCTTCCAACGCAATGCCGCCTACAACCTGGAGCTGTTGGTAGCCACCAGCTTTGGACACCGCTGCGGCCATCATCCCGAAACACACCCCCTGGCGGATATTTTGGAACAACTGGCCCGCGACAGCCGGCGCAAATACGAGGAACTCACCCACAGCGCGGGTTTTGTGTCATTCTTCCGGCAGGCTACGCCCATTGATGCCATCGAACACAGCAAAATAGGCTCCCGGCCGGCCAAGCGCACCGGGGCCAGCACCCTGAGCGACCTACGGGCCATCCCCTGGGTTTTTAGCTGGTCGCAGGCCCGCTTTCACATGACCAGTTGGTACGGCCTGGGTACGGCCCTCAACAAGCTAAGTGCCGATCAGTGGCAGCAGGTGCAGGCTGCGGCCGATACCGACCCCTTCTTGCGCTACGTCCTGCACAATGTTGACACCAGCCTGGCCCGCTGCGATACCGAGGTGATGGCGCAATACGCTGCCCTGGTGGATGATTCGAAAATCAGGCAAAGCTTTTTGGCGGAATTCCAGGAGGAATTGCGCCTGTGCCGGGAGCAATTTGACCGCTTGCTGGGGGGCGCTTTCGCGGAACGTCACCCGCGTCATTACCACAGCGATAGCCTGCGTTTCTCCCTGCTGCCCGATCTGCACCGCGAACAAATTGAGCTCTTGAAGCGCTGGCGCCAGCGGGAGAGCCTGACCGAGGCAGAGCAGGAAAGCCTGCAAACCCAGCTCTTGCTCAGCATAAACGCCATTGCCGGCGCATTGGGCCATACCGGATAGCAAGCAATTGCTTCCCTTTTAGTTACTTAGAGGATTGAAAAATGCCGCTATGCGTTGCTTTGCTGGTCTTATTTTGCTGTTTAGCAGCTCTTTATCCGCTCAAGTCGATCAAATATCCCTGAGCAACTCCAACGTAGCCCAGGTCTTGCTGGGCAATTACCAGGCAGTCGATTATGCGGCCAGTCAGGTGATCGACGATCCCCATCAGATCGCCTGTGAGGTGGATCGCCTGGTTTCGGCCGACAGTTTGCGGCATTTGATCGAGGTGCTCAGTGCTTTCGAAACCCGCCACACCTGGAGCGACACCCTTTCCCATCAACGGGGCATAGGCGCCACTCGACGCTGGGCCTGGGAGCGTTTCCGCAGCATCGGTAGGCAAAATGAGAACCGCCTGCTGGTCAGCTACCTCAACTTTGACGTAATCAACAATACCTGTGGCCCCCTCAACCAAACCCGCAACGTTTTGGCCGTGCTGCCCGGGCGCGATCCCAGCCAAGCAGAACCCGTTCTGCTGATGGCCCATATGGATTCCCGTTGCGAAGACCGTTGCGACACTGCCTGCCTGGCGCCCGGCGCCGATGACAATGGCAGCGGCACCGCCCTGGTGCTCGAGCTGGCCCGGGTTTTAAGCGCCTATACTTTCGATCACAGTTTGGTCTTTCTCCTCACTACCGGCGAAGAGCAAGGTCTTTTGGGAGCCACCGCCTTTGCTCAGTATTGCGAAAATCAGGGCATCG
>AACY020167214.1_pt1 | contig 11139 bp, 14 predicted proteins | sample 267378 | NCBI WGS metagenome assembly AACY02 (sample SAMN02954345, study PRJNA13694) | marine metagenome | biome: aquatic; feature: ocean; material: water; isolation source: isolated as part of a large dataset composed predominantly from surface... | reverse complement strand
GACACGGAGATGCCGCCGACGGACAGAATCGCGGCGAACGACATGCACCATTCCGGATAGTTACGCATCGCAACCGCGACACGATCGCCTTTCTTCACGTCGTACCGCTCTACGAGCGCGTGCGCGAGTGCATCGACGCGGTCCATCGTCTGCGCGAAACTGAGCCGTTCGTCTTGGTAGACGAGGAAGTCTTTGTCGCCGTGGTTGCGCGCCATGGCGAACACCTGGCCGAGGTGTGCCGGCGCGTTCTTGAACACCTGCATGCGCACGCCACGCACTTCGGCGTCGACCAGCTCGAAGATCTGCCCTGGTGCGGTCGCTGCGGCAATCGCGTCGAACCAGCCGAGACCTGCAGGTGTGGTTGCCATTGTTATCCCCCTCGCCGCACCAAGCGACGGCGCACAGTCTCGCCTATTGCGCGCTCAGCACGCCACTCGTGGAGCTGAGGGGAATTGAACCCCTGGCCTGTACATTGCGAACGTACCGCTCTACCAACTGAGCTACAGCCCCGCGGGCATTGAGGCTACCGCTGCGAGACGAGGTCGTCAGGCGACGGCAGTGCTCACGCCGTTCAGCGTCAGGCGACGCGGCGGAACTGCCGGCGATACCGCTCGTGGTCGCGCTTCACGCGCCACTGCACGAGCATGTAGCCATACGCGCCGAGTGCGAGCGCGGCGAGCGTGAACGTCCAGACGAACAGCATCTCGCGCATGCTGATCGCGAGCAAGAGCGACACGCCGGCCACTGCGAGCAGGCCGAACAACCAGTTGGCGCGCCGACGGCGGATGAGTTCGCGCTCGAAGTACTCGCCTTCAAAACGGGCGTGCTGACGGGTACCGCGCGGCCGCACGACTGACGAGGTGGCCTGGCCGACTTGGCGCAGGGGGCGACCCACGACTCGGGCGGCCGGGGCAAAGGGGCGGGCGGCGTCGCGCAACGGGGCGAGCGGCATGCCACCCGAACGCGGGATCGGGCGGCTGTCTCGCTGCAGGGAGGTCAATTGGCGTCGGAAGTTGGTGACCGAGGTGGTCGGCGAGTTCCGCAGACGGGAGCGCACGAGCGGGGGCACCAGAACGGCAGCCCAGGCAGCGGCGACCAGCAGCAAGATGAGGTTGCTCATGGCAGTCTCACCATTCTATGACGATTTGATGACGAAGCGGACCGCCTCCCCCGGCGGGCATGCGGGGCCTGGCCGTGTGGCGGCGCGTGGGTATGACCTACAGCGCGGCCCGACGATACGTGCCCTGGCGGCCGCCCGACTTCTCCCAGAGCGTCAGGTCGCCGATCACCATCTCGCGGTCGGCACTCTTGCACATGTCGTACACGGTGAGCGCAGCCACCGAGCAGGCGTGCAGGGCCTCCATCTCCACCCCGGTGCGATCGATGGTGTCGACGTGGCATTCGATCGCCACGAAGGTATCCCCGATTTCGAAATTGATGGTCACCGACCCGATGAGCAGCGGGTGACACAGCGGAATCATGTCGCTCGTGCGTTTCGCAGCTTGGATGCCCGCCACGCGCGCCACGGCGAGCACGTCGCCCTTCTTCACCTCGCGGTTCGCGATTGCCGCGGTGGTGGAGGGCTGCATGAACACCTTGCAGCGGGCCATCGCACGACGGTGCGTCGGCTCCTTTGGCGTAACGTCGACCATGCGGGCGCGCCCGAGCGGGTCGAGGTGCGAGAACTGCGCGTCGCTCATCTCGTCATCCGCCGATCTGGCTCATCGAGCGGCGCGGCCGCACGAAGGCGACCTGGCCGATGCGGTGGCCTGCCCACTTCTGCCCCACCGCGCGGCGCAACAACTGCTCGATGTCGTCGTCCGACGCACCACCGCGCACCATTGCTCGCACGTCGAACTCGTCGGTGGCGAACAAGCACGTGCGGAATTGCCCGTCGGCGGTGAGCCGAACGCGGTCGCAGTCGCCGCAGAACGGCTTGGTGACCGTCGGAATCACGCCGACGGTGCCGCGGCCGTCGAGGTATCGCCAGCGGTCGGCGGGGGCGGCGCCGCGCGACGGCATCTGTTCGAGGGGGAACACGGCGTTGATCGTGCTGACGATCTCGTCTTGGCCGACGACCGCGTCGCTCATCCAGTGGCCCTGGGCGTCGAGCGGCATGAACTCGATGAAGCGCACCTCCACCCCGTGCTCGCGACCGTATTCAGCGAGCGCCACGATCTCGTCGTCGTTGACTCCGCGTTGCACGACCGCGTTCACCTTGACCGGTTGCAGACCGACCGCCACGGCCGCCTCGATCCCCTCGAGCACCGAGTCGAGCTCGTCGCGCTTGGCGATCGAACGGAACTTGTCGCGTTGCAGCGTGTCGAGGCTCACGTTGATGCGCGACAAGCCCGCGCGGCGCAAGTCGTCGGCCACGAGCGCGAGCGTCGCACCGTTGGTGGTGAGCGCCACGTCGACGGGCAGTCCGGCGCGCGGCGAGTCGGCGCGGGCCGGCACGGTGAGCGACGCGAGTTTTTCGATCAACACCGGCAGGTGGGCGCGCACCGTCGGCTCGCCGCCAGTTAGTCGGATGCCGTCGACTCCGAACCGCTCCACGCAGATTCGCGCGACGCGATGCAGTTCTTCGTAGGTGAGCACCTCGGTGCGGGGCAACCAGTTCATGCCTTCTTCAGGCATGCAGTAGGTGCAGCGGAAGTTGCAGCGGTCGGTGACCGAGATGCGCAGGTCGCGCACCGTGCGCCCGAAGGAGTCGACGAGAACGGGCTGCGGCTCGGCGCGCATAGGCAGAGCCTATTCGCGCGAAGAACAAAGGCACTCGGCGCGGGCGTCGCGCGAACCTCACTCAGACGTGGCGCGAGCGTCGTTCACCTGCACCGACTATCGTGCCGCGGTGCCTTTGTACGTCGTTCGCCACGCCAAAGCTGGGTCGCGCAACGACTTCGACGGTGACGACATCGATCGTCCGCTCACCAACTCGGGGCGAGAACAGGCGAAGGCTCTCGCGGCGCGACTTGCCGCGGTGTCGCCCACAGTCATCGTGTCGTCGCCCTACCGACGCTGCGTCGAGACCGTCGAGCCGCTCGCGGTCGAAGTCGACCTCGAGGTGCGTATCGACCAGCGTCTGGCGGAGTTCGGTAGCGAACACGTGCGGGCCGACGCGACGCTCTTCGACCTGCTGCACTCGCTGCCCGACCGCGCGATCGTCTGCAGCCACGGTGACGTGATTCCGGCAGTCATCGAGTCGCTCGCCGGCGCAGGCATGCGCATCAGCGGCGACGCGCAGTGGGCGAAGGCGAGCGTCTGGGTGCTGACGCGCGAGAACAATCGTTTCGTCTCGGCGACGGCGTGGCCGCCGCCGGCAGTCGACTGACGCGCACCATCAACCAGCGGCGCGATCAGCTTCCAAAGGGTGCGATCAGCCGCCGACTTGCGCTGCCGCTTCTGCCGCGAGCGACTCCACCATGCCGCGCACCTCGGCCGGCGGGTCGCGCTCGAGGCAGCGATCGAGAAACTCCTTCCCCGCCGCTGCGTCGCCACCGTCGCGATAGACGACGATGCCGAGGAAGCACATCGCGTCGGGATACGACGGCTCGAGTTCGATTGCGCGGCCGAGCGCAGTGATGGTGCTTGCGTACGCCTGCTGTCGCAGTGCTTCGTCGAACTGCCGCGCCGACAACATGATGAGCCACGCTCGATACGTGAGCGCCTCGACGTTGTCGGGGTCGGTCTCCAACACGCGCGCGTAGAGGTCGATGGCTGACTTCACGTCACTCGGCCCGGCAAGCCGTGCTTGAGCAAGCAGCGATGCCGTGGAGTCTTCGATGCCCCCGGTCGCGGTCTGCAGCGGCAATCGCTGGCCCGATTGTCGAGCGACGAGCACACCGCCACCGACACCAACCACGATGACGACCGCGAGCGTGACGACGACAGGCCCGCGACGGCTGGAACTCGAGACTGCAACGCCTGACGCGCTCACGGGCCCGCGGCGAAACGACATCGCGAGTGCCCCGATTAGTGCAACGGCGACCACTACCGGCAGCACCCACACAAGCGAGTCGAGTCCGCTGCCGCGCGGCACGAGCAGCACCTGCCCGCCGAAGCGGTCGGCAATGAAGGCGACGATCTCGTCATCGGTCTTTAGTCCGTCGCCGACTTGGCGCGCAACCTCGGCACGAATCGCCTGCGCTGCCGCGGCACGCGACACATAGACGCTCTCGCCGTCGCACGTCGGACAGGCCACGCGCTTGGTGATGGTGTCGATGCGGTCTTGCTGGGTGAGCGGCCCGTTCTCGCGCACGGTGCCGAACACCACGAGCACCACCGTCACCACGAGAAGCAGGGCCCACGCCGAGCGTCGTGCGGTCGAGTTCATCACACCAGCGCCGCGCTCACGGTGCGGTTCCCTCGCGCAGTCGCGCCATCTGTGCCTCGAGCACGCCGTCGGTCACCGCACCCATGATGCGCAGGCGCACGAAACCGTTCGGATCGATGATCCAGGTCTCGGGAACTTTCGCGACTCCGAACCCGACGGCGATAGCACCGTCGTCGTCGCGCAGTTTCGGCCAATCGCCGCCGTTGGACGCGAAGAAGTCGCGGATCGCATCGTCAACGTCGTCGTTGACGACGGTGTAGAACTCGGCTGCGTCGGTTCGTGATCGTTCGTCGGCCACGAATCTGACGAGCGAAGGATGCTCGGCGATGCACGGCACGCACGTCGAGTTGAAGAAGTTGAGCACGACCCACGAGCCCTTGCGGCGCGCCAGTTCGAACCCCGCGCCGTCAATGGTCGAAGTGACGACGGCTGGCGCAGGTTGGCCGAGGAGCGGCGACCGCGCACCAACGTCGGTGTCGCCGTCGGAGACGATGAATACGACGATGAGCGCAGCAAACACGAGGCCGGTGGCGAGAGCGGCGATGCGGGCTGTCTTCATGCGTCGATCGCCGCGTCGCGCAAATCGTGGATGCTTGGCGGTTGCTCACGACGCCGGCGCGTCGGCACGACCGCGAGCAGCGTGCCGAACGCCATCACGAACGTGCCGATCCACAACCAGAGAATGAGCGGCTTCACGAACACCTTGATGCGCGCCTGGCCCGAATCTTGGCGCACGGGCGGCTCGAGCGTGAGGTACACGTCGTGGGTGAGGCTGGTGCGCACCGACGGCGTGCCGACGTTCATGCCGATGCGCGTGAACTTGGTGATCGACGGTGCGTAGGCCTTGCCGCCGTCGATGCTGACGAGCGCGCGCACCGACTGGCTGCGCGAGTCGCGTTGCTCGACGAGCTCGAGGAGCTCGAATGTGTGGCCGGCGAACGACGCGACTTGGCCTTCGACGAGGTCGATTTCTTGGCTGCGAGTGAATGAGTTGGATGCGGCGAGCGCGACACAGATGAAGATCACCCCGAGGTGCACCACCATGCCGCCGTTGGCGCGGCCGACGAACCCGCGCAACCGTTGCACGCGCACCGCCCGCCACAAGTGGCGCACCGCGCTGCCGGCCGCGGCACCGCCGAGACCGAACGCCACCAGCGGGGCGAAGCCCGACGCCCCGACCAGCAATGAAATCGCGAGACATACCGCGCCAAACACGGCCGGGCCGAGCAGGCGCTGCGACAACGTGTCACGACCGTCGCGCCGCCACGGCAAGACCGGCGCGACCGCCATGATGAAGAGCATCGTGAGCCCGATGGGCACGGTGAGCCGGTCGAAGAACGGCTCGCCGACCACGATTTGTCGCTGCTGGATCGCCTCGACGACCAGCGGGAACACGGTGCCCAGCAACACGACGAACGCGAACACCGCGAACAGCACGTTGTTCACGAGATACGCACCTTCGCGCGAGAACACCGTCTCCACGCGACCGTCGGCACGCAACTGATCGCCGCGCAAGAAGATGAACACGAGCGACACCACCACGATCGCCGCGAACGCGGCGAGCAGCCACGGACCGATGTCGCTCTCGGAGAACGCGTGCACGCTGTTCAACACACCCGAGCGCGTGAGGAAGGTGCCGAGAATCGTCAGGCTGAACGTCGCGATCAAGAGCGACACGTTCCACACGCGCAGAAGTCCGCGACGTTCTTGCACCATCACCGAGTGGATGTAGGCGGTGCCGGTAATCCACGGCAGGAGCGACGAGTTCTCCACCGGGTCCCATGCCCACACACCGCTCCAGCCGAGCACTTCGTAGCTCCACCATCCGCCGAGCGCGATACCGAAGGTGAGGAAGCCCCACGCCGACACGGTCCAGCGGCGCGTGAGGTGCAGCCAGCCGTCTTCGATCTTGCCGGTGATCAACGCGGCGAGTGCGAACGCGAACGGCACCGTCATGCCGACGTATCCGAGATACAAGATCGGCGGGTGGAACATGACGAGCAGGTGGTTCTGCAAGAGCGGATTCGGGCCCGGACCATCGTTGACTCCGGGAGGTCCTATGACGAACGGGTTGGCCGGTCCGAACGAGATGAGGAAGAAGAGACGCGAGCACGGCGAACATCACCGCGAGCGCCCACGCCACTAGCGGTTCACCGATGCGACGTCGCATCCACCAAGCGGCGGCGCCGAGATAGCCGGCGAGGATCAGTACCCACATCAGAATCGAGCCCTCGAGCGCGCTCCAGACTGCGGCGAAGTTGTAGAGAGCGGGCGTCGAGCGCGAGCCGACTTTCTGCACGTATTCGATCGAGAAGTCGCGGGTGATCATCGCCCACTCCATCACCGCGAAGGCTGCGACGGCCATCGCCACTGCGATCACCACGAAGCGCGGCACGAACCGCAGCGTCGAGGCATCGTTGCGGCGCGCGCCGATCGCGGCCGCAAAGAGACCGAAGAACGACGCAAGGAATCCGGCGAGCAGGATCGCGCGTCCGAGGTGCGCGGTGGCGATTGCTACGAGCATGCCGATGTCTCGGCTTGCGCGATGCGGTCTTTGTTCTCCGCTTCGTACTCGTTGCTGTGCTTCACTTCGATGCGCGTGGCCACGAGCACTCCGTCGACGATACGACCGTGTGCCACGACGGGAATGCACTCCTGGAAGATGCCGCCCGGCTCACCCTCGTAGTCGACCGGTAGTGACTTACCGTTGAACGACATGACGAACGTGGTGATGGAGCCGCGCGACGCGAGGCTGCCTTCGTCGACGCTCCCCTGCACGCGCACGCGGCGCTCGCCGTCGCATCCCTCTCGCACGCCGACCTCGTCGACGTTGCAGTAGTAGTCGATCGACGACGTGAGGAACAACGCGACGATCGCGATTCCCGCCGCGACGGCGACGCCCGCGATGACCGCCGGAACGATGCGGCGCCTGTTGCGCGGAGCCTCGGGCGTCGGGCGGGGCGTCAGGTCCATGGGACGTCGTCCGGGCTCTCTAGATCCACGGCTTTTCCGAGTCGGGCACCTGTGATGCGAGGCGCTTGGCGCGCCGAATGGTCGCGACGGCGATCGCGGCGACCGAGCCGAGCGTCAACAACCAACTGGCGAGGATGAAGCCGATGTCGTCCATCGTCACGCTCCCGCGCCGCTCGTCGACGAAGCCTCGGCGCGGCGCGCGGCGATCGCGGCGTCCAGCCCCGTGGTGATGCGCGCGTCGGCGAGTGCAGCAAGTCGCTGGCGATGCAGCACGAGCCAGGCATAGATGAGGCTGAACGCGACGACACCGGAGAACAACGTGAAGAGCATCAGCCCGTCGAGCCGCACGTCGCCGTCGGGGTTCAGCACGCTCGCTTCTTGGTGCAACGAGCGCCACAACACCACCGAGAAATGCACGAGCGGGATCTCGAGCACCGCGAGCAAGGCGATCACGGCGCTGCGACGCGCGCGGCGCTGCGGGTCGCTGTCGATGTTGCGCACCGCGAGATACCCGACGTAAGTGACGAACAAGAACAGCGTGGTCGTGAGACGCGGATCCCACTGCCAGAAGGTTCCCCAGGTGAGCCGACCCCACAGGCTGCCGGTCACGAGCGTCATCGCCATGAAGAGCACGCCGACTTCTGCGGATGCGCCTGCGACGCGGTCAAACCCCAGCGTGCGGTGCCGGCGCGCGAGCGACAAGCCAGACGTGAGCGCCGTGACGACGAAAGCGAGATATGCGACCCAGGCGGTCGGCACGTGCACGTACATGATGCGCACCGATTCGCCTTGCGTGGCGTCGGCTGGCGTGAGCCACAACGCGCTCACGGCGACGAACGCAGTGATCGCGAGCGCTGCGGTTCCGATGAGACGCGTGGCGGTCGTGGCGGTGCCTTTGTTCGTGGCGGTGCCGACACCTGTGGCGGGCACGTTCACGACTCGGCCTCCACGAGCGTGCCGAAGGCGGCGGCACCCGCCGACACGAAGACCACCGCGAACACCGCGAGCAGCGCCACCCACGCCCAACCCGCCGAGATATCAATGGTCTGGCTGCCGAAGGCGGCTTCGGTCGCCCGCGAGGCACCGATCAGAAGCGGCGCGGCAACGGGCATCGCGAGGAGGGGCAACAGCGAGTCTTTCCCATTCATGTTTGCCACCGCGGCGCCATAGAGAGTACCCACGCACGCCAATCCCAGCGACGCCGTCAGCATCGTCGTGACCAACAACACGATGTTCGAGGCGCTTACGGTCGCGCCGTACAACACGATGGCACCGGAGACGAGCAGCACGGCGAGCGACACCAATTGCACGAATGCAGCTATGGTCTTGCCGAAGAACACCTGCGCAGGTTCTCCAGACGCGATGAGCAGGCCGTCGAGCGCCGCATCGTCGGTCTCGATTGCGAACGCGCGTTGCACCACGAGCAGCGACGAGAACAGCATTGCCAGCCACACCAAACCGGCCGCCGCACGCAAGATGAGCGGCTCGCTGTCGAGCGCCACCGCAAAGAGCACGAGCACCAGCAGCGCGAACGGCGCCACTCGCACGAGCAGCATTCGCGAACGCCACTCGATCATCAGATCTTTCTTCGCCACCACGAACGCGCGGTTCATCTCGCACCTCCGCCCGGCACGTCGGAAGCGACCACGCCACCGGCGAGGGTGATGGTGCGCGGCACAATTCCTGCGTTCGGCGCTGCGTTCGGCGACGCAACGTTGGTGACTTCGTGCGTGGTGTACACCACCGTTGCTCCAGCACGGGTCGCGTCGCGCAATATCGCGTCGAGCTCGACTCGCGCAGCCGAATCGAGACCAGCATGCGGCTCGTCGAGCAACCAGAGCCGCGCGCGTCGCACCACCAGCGAGGCGAGCGCGGTGCGGCGTCGCTGACCTGCCGACAACGACGACGCTCGCGTCGAAGCGACTCGCGCGTCGATGCCGAGCCGCGCGAGTGCTTCGTCAACGTCGCCGTCGCTGGCTCCGACGAGTCGCGCGGCGAATTGCACATTCTCGCGGGCCGTCAAGTCGGCGTACAAACCGTTCTTGTGGCCGAGCAGACCCACATGACGGCGCATCGCCGACGAGTTCGTGGTGCTGCGGGCGCCGAGATCGACTCCGAGCACTCGCATCGTGCCGCGCGCAACCGGCACGATCCCGGCGCACGCGCGCAAGAGCGTCGACTTTCCCGACCCGTTCGCACCGCGCAGCGCGACAAGTTCGCCTTCGCGCACCTCGAAGCTCGCCCCGGCGAGCGCCGGAAATCCGCCGAGCACGACCACCGTGTCGACGAGGCTCAGCGCGGTGTCGTTCGTTGTCACAGCCTGCACCTACGCGCGCCCAATCGCATTCAGCCTAGATTGACTTTGTCTACATGACGATTGGCGAACACGACCATGTCGCAGCAAAGCGCGACCGCATCGACCGTTGGAACAAGATGGCGTCGCGCACGGGCTACGGCCTCTACGCCCTTTCGATCGCCACGTTCTTCGTCGGTTTGTCGGGCAGGTTCACCGGCGCGATGCATTTCGTGAGCGGAGCCGCGCTCGTGGTGGGCTCGGTGATCCTCGCGCCGAGCATCGTGATCACCTACGGCATTCGAGCAGCGCGCCGCGAAGACTCCGCCCAGCAGGGCGCCAAATGAACGCTCGTCTTCCGGCCGCGCAACGCCGCACGCACATCATGCGCGCCGCTCTCGGAATTTTCTCCGAGAAGGGCTTCCACTCCACGTCGATGAACGACGTCGCGCTCGCTGTCGGGGTCACAAAGCCGGTGCTCTACCAGCACTTCGACTCCAAGCGTGCGCTCTACCTCGAGTTGATCGACGAGTCTGCTGCGGACATGCTCGACGCCATCGGCAAAGCCACGAGCAACGCGCCCGACGGCAAAGCCCAGACGCAAGCCGGCATAGTCGCGTACTTCGAGTGGGTCGCCACGCACCGCGAACAATTCGTGTTTCTGTTCGGCAGCGACGCGCGGCGCGACCAAGAATTCGCCGACGCGGTGCGCGTGGTGGAAAACCGCGTCGCCGACGCCATCGCGCCGTTGATCGACGCCGGCCTCGACCCGCAGCACCAACGACGTCTGGCCATGGCACTCGTCGGGATGTCAGAGGGCGTCAGCCGCCACCTCGTGCTGACGGGCGAGGCGTTCGACCCGCGCGTGGTCGGTTCGCAGCTCGCGAACTTTGCGTGGGCGGGGCTGCGCGGCGTCGAGCCGCAATAACTGGGCCGGCCGTCTCGGCCGTCTCGTCAGTCGCGCCACGCCGGCACTTTCGTCAGTCCCGTCGCACCAGTCCGCGGTATCCGCGCACGAACCCGCGCTGCTCCAAGAGCGCCGCGATTGCCGCGATGCTCGGCGACTTGTCGTCGTGCGCGGAACCGTTGATCTTGCGCACCTCGACGCTCGCCGTGCGACCGTCTTTCACGAGACCTCCGAGCGCCTCAGCGAGCACGGCGAAAATTCCTGCGTCGAGCGTGCGCTCGAAGGTGACGAGATGGTGGCTGCGCACGTCGAACCATCCGAGTGCGTGGCCGTCGACCAGAAATACGAGTGCCCCGGCCGAGCGCACCGCACGACCGTCGGTGGCGGGCCACTCGAGGGTGGCGCCGTAGGGCTGCGCCGGATCGGTGGCCGCCAGCACCACGACGCTGCGCGTCGCGTCGGCGCCGGCAGAAAGCGGCGGCTCTTTGCACGCGCGCAGACGATCAATGGCGCCGGGCACCGCGAATTGCGCGGCGCCGAGACCATCGACGAAGTATCCGCGGCGCACGGTGCCGCGTTCTTCGAGCGCCTTCAGCACCCCGTACACGCCCGCAAAACCGCCCCGCACTCCCT
>AACY020561676.1_pt1 | contig 11141 bp, 11 predicted proteins | sample 267378 | NCBI WGS metagenome assembly AACY02 (sample SAMN02954345, study PRJNA13694) | marine metagenome | biome: aquatic; feature: ocean; material: water; isolation source: isolated as part of a large dataset composed predominantly from surface... | reverse complement strand
TAATTTGGCTGAATTATCAATTAATGAGATTTCAAAAAAGCCTGTAAAAGTTAAACCAAAACCACCATTTATTACTTCAACATTGCAACAATCAGCAAGTACAAGATTGAGCTTTAATGTAAAGAGAACCATGCGAGTTGCTCAGAAATTATATGAAGCTGGATATATAACTTATATGAGAACTGATGCTCCAAGCTTAAGCCAGGAGTCTATAAATGATGCAAGAAACTATATTAAAGAGAATATAGGCGACAAATATCTTACCGATGCTCCAAGAATATACTCAAGCACAGAGAATGCTCAAGAGGCTCATGAAGCAGTAAGACCAACAAACGCATACCTTCAAGTAAAAGATTTAATTAATTTATCTGATGAAGAAAATAAATTATATCAATTGATATGGGAACGGTTTATAGCATCCCAACTTCCAGATGCAGAATACTTATCAACTTCAGCAAAGATAAATGTAAATGATAATACTTTTGTAGCTAAAGGAAGAGAGGTTGTTTTTGATGGTTATACAACAGTTCTTAAAAACACAGCTAAAGAAGAAGATATTCTGCCATCTTTGTCTGAGGGCGATAAAGTTCAAAAAGAAACAATTCATCTTGACCAAAAATATACCAAACCGCCATCTAGATTCTCTGAGGCAGCATTGGTTAGAGAGTTAGAAAAGAAGGGAATTGGAAGGCCTTCCACATACGCAAATATAATTTCTACTATCCAGGATAGGGGATATGTTGAAATTCAAAATAAAAGGTTCTTTGTCAAGAAAATTGGTCATATCGTTGCTGAGAGGCTGCTAGAGAGTTTTGAAAATATTATGGATTATGATTTCACGGCTAATTTTGAAAATGACCTTGATAAGGTGGCTAATGGTGAAGCTGAATGGAAAAATGTTTTAGATACCTTCTATAAATCATTTCAAAACGATCTCATTACTGCTTCAGATGTAAATACGGGTATGAGGCCAGGTAATATTCCAATAGAAACTGATATTACTTGTCCATGTGGTAAAACTAATATGGTAATAAGAAATTCTTCAAATGGAGTTTTCTTAGGTTGCTCAGGCTATCAAAATATAGGTGATGATAAATGCAAAGAAACTCTTAATTTAATATCTGGTGATGAAGCAGTAAGTGTTGATGATAACGAAGAAGCACAAAATCTTTTAATAAAGAAAAGATGCCCAAAATGCGGAACCAGTATGGATAATTATCTTATTGATGAAAATAGAAAGCTTCATGTATGTGGTAAAAATCCTGATTGTGACGGCTATCTAATAGAAGATGGTCATTTTAGAATTAGAGGTTATGACGGACCAACTCTTGAATGTCATAAGTGCGGATCAGACATGCAATTAAATACAGGTAGATTCGGAAAATATTTTCTCTGTCAAAATGATAACTGTAGAGCAACAAGAGCTTTGCAAAGAAATGGCGAACCCAAGCCGATTACTATGGAGCCAATTCAACTTGAAAATTTAAAATGTTTAAAGTGTGAAGATTATTACTTATTAAGAGATAGCATGAAAGGACTATTTTTAGCAGCTAGCCAATACCCAAAGAACAGAGAGACCAGAGCTCCAAAAGTCTTTGAAATTAATAAATTAGAAAATGAATTAAGAGAAGCATGCAAGTTTCTACCGAATAAAGAAAAACACTTATATCTATTAACAGCACCTGAAGAAGACACTGATGGAAATCCTTATGTTATTCGATATAACAGAACAGATGATGTCCATTATCTTGCTTCAGAAAAAGATGGGAAGAAAACAAAATGGACAGCTACCTATACTAATGGAGAGTGGGTTCAAAACTTAAAGAGTTAGTGAAAGAAAAAGAATTATCAAATCTTTATATTGATTTATCAGAAGAAATTCTTAAGAGCTTAGTCTTTGATTCATCACCTCAAGACAATCAAAACCAATTATTATTCCTAAATTGTATAGAGAATAGTATCTCCTATTTAGCAGATGATATTTACAAATCATTTGAGTCAGATATTGATCCTATAGAAGATTTGAATTTTAAATTTAAGATGATTCAACTCGCAAATTCTGAAGTCCTGAAGAATATTATTTTAAAAGAAATAGAACCGAGTGGTTTTATTTATCAACTAGAGGATTCAAAAGATAAATTAGTTTCTGATCATGATAAAAATTTAATTATATCCAATCAGTCTAATGACTTGAAAAAATTTAGTTTAATACTAGATAAATATAAAATATTCAAAGAGTTGCTTCGCAAAATACTTGATGAATGTTAAGCTTTGTTTATAAGGAAAAATATGACAAATTATTTAGAATTAGCACAATTACCAGATGGGACCATCGTCCTCAGAAGATCAGACGATCATGACAACCCAATTGTCAAAATAGAGTTCTCAAAAGATTCTAAAGATTTTCTTCAGGGTCAAGAACTAGCAGTTGCAAAAGAAATGATTAGGGCTGGAATTGAAAGTGTCAGCGGCAATGTCAGTGATTTAGATGAGTTTTTTGAGAAACAAAGAGATAAATTTTCAAAGAAACATAATATAGTTCATTAATTCTTTCTTAAAAGTCCAACGCTCTTTCCTTCAATATGAAGTTCCTCCTCTTCTAGATTAACTACGATATTTTCAAAATCTTCATTAGCTGGCTCAAGCTCTACTATTTTAGGAGACTTTTTATTAAAAAATTTTACAGTAACTTCATCATCTATCCTTGCAATGACTATATCTCCATTTTTAATATCAGAAGTTTTTTTAACAGCTATCAAATCATCTTCCATAATGCCTGCATTTTTCATACTCAAACCTTTAACCTTAAGGAAATAATCAAAACTTGAATTAAAGAACGATTCGGGACAATTAATTGTATTCATAATATTTTCTTCAGCCAGCGTAGGCGACCCTGCTGCTACTAGACCAATAATAGGATATTCATCGCTATTTATAGAGCTATTCCTATCATTATTAATAATTGAAATCCCTCTTGAGGCACCGCTTTCTATAGAAATAAAACCTTTCTTCTCTAAAGCCCGAAGATGCGTTTCGGCAGAGTTAGGCGATTTAAAACCCAATTCTTTACAAATATCTGCACGGGTTGGAGGAAAACCTGTCTTATTTATGTAAATTTGAATACAATCTAAAACTCTTTGTTGTTGTGAAGTTATTTCTTTCATAATAATAAATAGTACTGAATATATGTACAGTATAATATAAAATATAATATATTTTCAAGATAAATGGGTAAAGAAAAATCAAAATTAATAATAGGAATATCTTCAAGGGCATTATTCGATCTAGATGAAAGCCATGAGATTTATAAAAAAGAAGGCCTTAAATCCTATGCTGATTATCAAATTGATAATGAAAATAAAACATTGGCACCTGGTCAAGCATTCAATCTTGTTCAAAAAATTTTAAAAATTAATGATTTATATGAAAAATATGATCGAGTAGAGGTTATTCTTCTATCAAGAAATACTTCAGATACTGGCTTAAGAATAAGAAATTCTATCGAAGATCATAATTTAAATATTTCTAGGGCCGCCTTTTGTGGTGGTGAAAGTCCCCATAGGTATGTAAAAGATTTTGGAGTTCATTTATTTCTCTCAAGCAGCTTAGAAGATGTAAAATTAGCTATAGAAAGTAACGTTGCTGCTGCAACTATTATTTCTAGGTCTTTAGAAAATCAAAGAAAATCTGAATCAAGCTTATTAAAAATAGCTTTTGATGGCGATGCAGTCATTTTCTCAGATGAGTCTGAAAAAGTTTTTCATGAAAAGGGGTTAGATGCATTTATAGAAAATGAAGTTAATGCAGAAACTGTTTTAAAAGAAGGCCCATTTAAATCATTTTTAGTTGAATTGAATAAGATACAAAATGATTTTGAAATTAATCAATGCCCTATTAGGACCGCTTTAGTTACAGCAAGATCAGCTCCTTCTGATAAAAGAGTTATAAAAACATTAAGGCAATGGGGTGTCCGAATTGATGAATCATTATTCTTAGGAGGTATGGAAAAAAATAAATTTCTAGAATCTTTTGATGCAGACATCTTTTTTGATGACCAAAGAAAGCATATTATGGGTGCAATTGAAACTACAACTTCTGGTCATGTACCATATGGAATAAAGAATGAGTGAGAAATTAAAATTACAAAACTATATTAGACCAGCATTAGAATTGCCTAATAAACAAAAAGAACTTTTATTGCATAGTTGTTGCGCTCCTTGTTCCGGTGAAATTATTGAAGCATTAGCTTCATCGAATATTAAAACCACAGTTTATTTTTATAACCCTAATATTCATCCAGTAGATGAGTATGAAATTAGAAAAGATGAAAATAGAAGATTTTGTGAAAAAGTTGGATTTGATTGTATTGACGGTGATTATGATAAAGATAAATGGTTTGAGAGAATTAAAGGATTAGAGGATGAGCCTGAAAGAGGTGCAAGATGCACTAAATGTTTTGATATGAGATTCGAAAGATCAGCTTTATTTGCTCATGAGAATGGCTTTAATATTTTTGCAACAACTTTGGGGATTTCAAGATGGAAAGATATGAACCAAATAAATGAATCTGGTAATAGAGCAGCAGCAAGATATGAAAATATTTTATTCTGGGATTTTAATTGGAGAAAACAGGGCGGTTCATCAAGAATGATAGAGATCTCAAAAAGAGAACATTTCTATCAACAAGAATATTGCGGTTGTGTGTATAGTTTAAGAGATACAAATAGATGGAGAAGAAAAAATAATAAAGATAGAATAATTAGAGGAGTTAAATTTTATTAAAATGTTACAAGGTTTAAAATTTAGACAAGCATTAAAGGCAAATAATCCCCTCATTATTCCAGGAACAATAAACGCATATTCTGCAAAATTGGCAGAAAGAGCTAACCATAAAGCAATTTATTTATCAGGTAGTGGAGTTGCAGCAGCTTCTTATGGATTGCCTGATCTTGGTGTGACATCAATGCAAGATGTTCTTATTGATGTCAAAAGAATAACTAGCGCTACATCTTTACCTTTGCTTGTTGATATTGACACTGGCTGGGGAGATGCAATTAATATTGCTGAGACAATTGTTGAAATGAATCAAGCTGGATGTGCTGCAGTTCATATCGAAGACCAGGTCTTTGATAAGAGGTGTGGACATAGACCAAATAAAACGATAGTACCAATCTCAGAAATGAGAGATAGATTAAAAGTTGCAATCGATTCAAAATTAGATGATTCATTTTTTATTATGGCAAGGACTGATTCAATCGCATCAGAGGGAATAGATGGAGCTATTAAAAGGTGTAAAGAATATCTTGATGAAGGTGTAGATGGTATTTTCCTTGAGGCCGCAACATCTCTAGAAGATTACAAGGCATTTAAAAGTAATTTTTCTGCTCCTGTTCTTGCAAATATTACAGAATTTGGAAAAACTCCATTGTTCACTCAAAATGAACTGAAAGAAGTAGGTGTCGATATGGTTTTATATCCCTTAACTGCATTTAGGGCCATGAGTTTATCAGCTGAAAAAATATATAATTCAATTATCAAAGACGGGACACAGGAGTCTCACTTAGATATAATGCAAACCCGAGAAGAGTTGTATGAAGTTTTAGATTATTATAATTATGAAAAACAGCTTGATGAAAAAATTTCAGATAAATAGGAAAATCAATGACTAAGAAATTAGAAGGAGCAGGTTTAAGAGGTCAAGTAGCTGGAGAAACTTCTCTTTCTACTGTCGGGCAAATTGAAGGTTTAGCATACAGAGGACACAAAATTGAAACCCTTGCAGAAAAAGCAACTTTTGAAGAGGTAGCTTATCTTCTACTATATGACAAACTTCCTAATCAAACTGAATTAGACGAATACAAAGAGCTATTAAAAAATCAAAGAGATCTTCCTGATTCATTAAAAGAAGTTCTTCAAAAAATTCCTGCCAATGCACATCCAATGGATGTAATGAGAACGGGAACCTCAATGTTAGGTAATTTAGAGCCAGAAGGAGATTTTTCAAATCAACTTAATTCAATAAATAGAATGATTGCAACTATGCCATCCATAGTTACATATTGGTATAAGTTTTCCCATGAAGGTATAGATATTGATTTAGTGAATGATGAAGATACTATGGCTGGACATTTTCTCCATATTCTCCATGGCCAGAAACCATCCGATCTTCATAGAAAGGTTATGGATGTATCTTTAATTCTCTATGCAGAGCATGAATTTAATGCTTCAACTTTTACTGCCAGAGTTTGTGCTTCAACAATGTCAGATATTCATTCGTGTGTTGTAGCTGCAATTGGATCTTTAAGAGGGCCACTTCATGGGGGAGCAAATGAAAAAGCTATGGAATTAATTGAAAACTGGACTTCAAAAGAAGAAGCAAAATCAAACATAATTGAAATGCTAAGCAAGAAAGAAAAAATTATGGGTTTTGGACACGCAGTATATTCAATCAAGGATCCTAGAAATGCTGTTATAAAAGAATATGCTAAAGAGTTATCTGAACTTGCTGATAATGATACTTTATATCAAGTTGCAGAAGAGGTAGAAAAGGTCATGGCAGATGAAAAGAAAATGTTTGCTAATGCTGATTTCTTCCACGCGCCAGCATATTTTTATATGGGCATACCCACTATGTTGTTCACTCCTATATTTGTAATGTCCAGAGTTTCTGGTTGGGCAGCGCATTGTATAGAGCAAAGAGCTAACAACAGAATCATTCGACCAAGTGCTGAATATATCGGTGTTGAGTCATCTGACTGGGTTGATATCTCAGAAAGGTCTTAATTTATGTCATCAAATGTTGATCTGAACATCAGACCAGGTTTTGATGGATTGATTTCTGAAATAGCCAATTATGTTTCAACTTATGAAGTTAAGTCTGATTTAGCATTAGATACTTCAAGAAATTGTCTTATGGATACTATTGGATGCGGTTTACTTGCTCTCCAATTTCCTGCCTGCACAAAAATGCTTGGTCCAATCGTTAAAGATACTAAAGTTCCTTTTGGTGTAAGAGTGCCAGGCACAGATTATGAATTAGATCCTGTAAAAGGAGCATTTGATATCGGTTGTATTGTTAGATGGCTTGATTATAACGATACTTGGCTTGCGGCAGAATGGGGCCATCCTTCAGATAACTTAGGTGCAATATTATCTGTGTGTGATTTTGTTTCACAACAAAATGTTGCTAACGGAAAAGAGTCATTAACTATGAGAACTGTTCTCGAATCAATGATTATGGCGCATGAGATTCAGGGTGTTTTAGCGCTTGAAAACAGTTTTAATAAGGTTGGCTTGGATCATGTAATATTGGTCAAGGTTGCCTCAACGGCAGTTGCTACAAAATTATTAGGTGGTTCGGTAGATCAAATTAAAGATGCAGTAAGTCAAGCCTGGGTTGATGGACAAAGTTTAAGAACTTATAGACATGCTCCAAATGCAGGCTCAAGAAAAAGCTGGGCAGCAGGCGATGCAACTAGTAGAGCTGTAAGGCTAGCGATGATTACTATGTCTGGTGAGATGGGATATCCTGGTGTTTTATCTGCACCAACCTGGGGATTTGAAGATGTTTCATTTGATGGAGAAAAATTATCTTTGCCACAGCCCTTTGAAACTTATGTCATGGAAAATATTCTTTTTAAGATTAGTTTTCCTGCAGAATTCCATGCTCAAACTGCAGTAGAGGCAGCAGTAAAACTGCATAATGAAATTAAAGATAAAATCAACGATATAAAATCTGTTGAAATAACCACGCACGAGTCTGCAATTAGAATTATCTCAAAGGTTGGAGATCTAAATAATCCTGCTGATAGAGATCACTGTTTGCAATATATGGTTGCCATTGGTCTATTAAAAGGTAATTTAATTGCAGAAGATTATGAAGATGATGTAGCACAAGACCCAAGAATTGATGCACTTAGAGAAAAAATGATTATCAATGAAGATAAAAGATACTCAAAAGAATATCTTGAAGCAGATAAGCGCTCAATAGCAAACAGAATTCAGATTCATTTTAATGATGGAACTTCAACAGAGGAGGTTGAGGTTGAATATCCTATTGGACACAAAAGAAGAAGAGAAGAGGGCATACCGGTTTTAGAGAAGAAATTTAAAGATAATTTAGACATAACATTTAATGAGGAAGTATCTGATAAGATATTCAAACTTTGCATGAATCAAGAAAAGCTTGAAGAAACCTTTGTTACTGATTTCCAGAAATTATTTTCAAAAATCCCATAAAATAAAGCTTTTTTAGCTTTTTGGACTATAATTACCGCCATGTCAGGCAATACGTTTGGAAAAATATTTAAAATTACGACTTTTGGTGAGAGTCATGGTACAGCTATGGGTTGTATTTTAGATGGTTGTCCGCCTCAAATTGAGCTTACAAAAGAAGATATTCAGCATGAATTAGATAGAAGAAAGCCTGGTCAATCAGATGTAACTACACAAAGAAAGGAAAACGACGCTGTAGAGATTTTGTCAGGAGTTTTTGAAGGAAAAACCCTTGGAACACCTATAGGAATGATTATTTATAACAAAGATCAAAAATCTAAGGATTATTCAAATATCAAAGATGTTTTTAGACCAAATCATGCCGATATTACTTATCAAGCAAAATATGGACATAGAGATTACAGAGGCGGCGGAAGAGCGAGTGCTAGAGAAACTGTAAATTGGGTAGCTGCTGGAGCAATTGCTAAAAAGATTCTTAAAAAAGAGGGTGTTTCAGTAAATGGTTTCGTTTCTGAAATAGGAAAAGTAAAAGCTGATGCAATTAATCATAAAGATATAAATAATAAATACTTTTTTTGTGATGAATCAAAGCTTTCTGATTTAGATTTAATGTTTAATGATTTAATTGAAGAGGGTAATTCAGTTGGTGCAAAGTTAGGCGTTGTTGTTGAAAATTGTCCGGTTGGGCTTGGTGATCCGGTTTTTGAGAAGCTAGATGCTAATCTTGCAAAAGCAATAATGACGATTAACGCAGTTAAATCTGTGTCTATTGGTAATGCAGAAGATCTCTTAAGCCTTAAAGGATCTGAAGCTAGAGATGAAATAACCTCTTCTGGATATTCTTCAAATAATTCAGGTGGAATTTTAGGTGGGATATCAAATGGGGATAATATAAGTTTAAGCTTTATCATCAAGCCAACATCCAGTATTAAAACAAAAGGCAAGACAGTAAACAAAGATGGCAAAGAAGTTGATATAGAAGTCTCTGGAAGACATGATCCATGTGTTGGTATTAGAGCTGTTCCAATTGCTGAGGCCATGGTAAGTCTTGTGCTAGTAGATCATTTGTTAATCAACAGAGCGCAATGTGGTGAAGTTGATCAGGAACTACCATTTAGTGAATAAAGATAATGAAGACCTTATACGACAAACTCTGGGAAGAGCATCACATCACCCAACTCGATTCGGGAGAGTCACTTTTATATATTGATAGACATTATTTGCATGAGGTTACATCACCTCAAGCGTTTGAAGGATTGTCAAAGAAGAATTTAAAGCCTTGGAGACTTGAAGCAAATATCGCTACACCTGATCATAATGTTCCTACAATACGCGGAAATGATTTTAATTCTGATCAAATTAAGGATGAGATATCAAAAATTCAAGTCGTTGAGTTAGACAAAAACTGTAATACTTTTGGCATTAAGCAATTTGATATTAAATCAACAAAACAAGGTATTGTTCATGTAATTGGACCTGAATTAGGTTATACCTTACCTGGTATGACAATAGTATGTGGTGATTCTCATACATCTACTCACGGGGCGTTAGGCTGTTTAGCAATGGGTATTGGTACATCAGAAGTGGAACATGTACTTGCTACCCAGTGTTTAAAAGTATCCAAGCTTAAAAATATGCTTGTTAAATTTGAAGGCACTCCAGCGGAAAATGTTTCTTCAAAAGATATAGTTTTATATTTTATTGGTCTTATTGGAACAGCAGGAGGAACAGGTTACGCAATAGAATTTGCTGGTAGTTATATTGAGGCAATTTCTATAGAGAGCAGAATGACTATTTGTAATATGGCAATTGAAGCAGGCGCTAAGGTTGGGTTGATTGCTCCTGATGAAACAACAATAAATTATGTTAGAGAGAAATCTTTCTTAGATAAAGAAAGTCTAGAAAAGGCTGAAGATTATTGGAAAAACTTAAATACTGATGAAGGAGCCAGCTTTGATAATGAGATTATTGTTGATATATCTAAAATTAAGCCACAAGTAACATGGGGAACTTCACCTGAAATGGTTGTAAATTATGACGATGAAATTCCAACTCCTATGAATGTTTCTGAAGATAATAAAAAAAATATAGAGCTTGCAAGAAATTATATGGGTATTCAAGATGAATCAAAATTATCAGATTTAGTTTTTGATAAAGTTTTTATAGGTTCATGCACAAATTCTAGAATTGAAGATTTAAGACAAGCAGCTGAAATAGTAAAAGGTAAAACTATTGCTAACAATATTATTGAAGCCATAGTAGTGCCAGGTTCCGGGATGGTTAAAGAACAAGCCGAAATGGAAGGTTTGGATGAGGTATTTAAAGAAGCTGGTTTTATATGGAGAGATCCAGGTTGTTCGATGTGTTTAGGGATGAATCCAGATCAATTAAAGCCTTATGAGAGATGTGCATCTACATCTAATAGAAATTTTGAAGGCAGACAGGGTTACCTAGGACGTACTCATTTAATGAGTCCTATTATGGCAGCATATACCGCAATAAACGGAACAGTTGGAGAGCCATCATGAAATCTAATAGCGAGGGATTAATGATTGATGGAATCGTTAGTTATATCGATAGAGATAATATAGATACAGATCAAATAATCCCAACAGAATATTTAAAATCAATAAAGAAGTTTGGTTATGAAGATTATTTATTTGATGGTTGGAGATATAAAGATGATGGAAAGCTGGGAGTTAAAAAAGAAGAACGAGATATAAATAAAGATTTCATTCTCAATAACAAACCATTTAGTGAGTCTAAAATTCTTCTAACAAGAGATAACTTTGGATGTGGTTCTTCTAGAGAGCATGCTGTATGGGCCTTAAGAGACTTTGGCATCAAAGCGGTTATAGCATCCTCATTTGGAGATATTTTTTACAATAATTGGTTTTAAGAATGGA
>AACY020533547.1_pt1 | contig 11143 bp, 11 predicted proteins | sample 267378 | NCBI WGS metagenome assembly AACY02 (sample SAMN02954345, study PRJNA13694) | marine metagenome | biome: aquatic; feature: ocean; material: water; isolation source: isolated as part of a large dataset composed predominantly from surface... | reverse complement strand
TCTCGATAACGGCCATCACGCCCGTGGCCCATGCCCAACTTGGCGGGCTGATGAATGCAGTAACCGGCGGCGGCTCAAGCAGTTCTTCAAGCAACAATGAAGGCAACATCCTGCGTGCCGAAGAACTCACCAAAGAACTCGACCAGATCACCGCCAAAATCCAAGCTTCGGTGGACACCATTATTAAGTATCAAGCAGCAAATGGCATGCTGTGGTACGCGATGGGCAAGCAGATCAATGATATCAGCAGGCTTGACGAAATGAGCGGTGCTGAATTGCAAAACTTCATCAAGAACAGCAACAATGTGGTTAATGGTTACCGCCGGGCCCTGGCCAATCGCTCTGTTGCTGCAGACCGCGAATTGACCAATTCCGACGAAGTGCTCGCACGCAACACCCAAAAAGTTAAAGCGTTGCGGGCATCTGTTGCCACGTTGGTTGATAGCCAAATGGGCACAGGCACATTTGATAATCTTTTGAAAAAAAATGACCAACCACTGAATGCCGTGGCCAAGGCATATAAAAACCAAGTGGCCGCCACCGTCGCGCTCATGGGTTCAGCCCGTGATACGTTCGCATCCATGGGCAATGATTTCGACAAAATGGCCGTAGATCTCAACTCTGCCATTGAAGATGCCGTGACCCAGGGTCTGATCCTGGTGACTGAAGGCCTGGCTGTCTACGCCACATTAACCAGTGATGGTGGCAGCATTTTGGATAAGGCAGTTGGTGCAGTTCGTGCCGTGCAGGTTGCTGCAGCTTTGTTTGAGAGCATTGAAACCATCCAATGGATGGAAGCAAATTCAGAAGCCATCATTACGGCCAATGAAGCTGCGCGTGCAGAATTGGCCGAAGGTCAAGTTATCATGGCAGAATTGCGCACAAAATTGATGCGTTCTTGGGCGCAGAACAGCGCTGCATTCAAAGGTGCCTATGAAACCAATGAATCCAAAATTGCTGCCCAGGTAAAGATAATCGAACAACAGGCGCGCCAAGTTCTCAAGTCGGAACCAAAAGCAGCACCCGCTGAACTTAGCTCTGCCTCAATGCTTTAACCCGACCGAGCCTGTTGACATCAATTTTTTGAATTTAGGAGAAGAAAATGAAAAAGCATAACGCCTTGGTGCTCCTTTTTGGTTGCGCCCTACTCGCTGGTTGCGCCACTGCCCAAGCCAGCAAGGAATCAAGCCAAACCGCAAATGCGGCACGCGGTGCCAGCACCGCAGCCGGCAATGAGGCCAACCAGGTTGGCTCCATGAGTGGCGCCATCGATGCAGATGTTAGGGACGTCAAGTCGGTGCGTACATTCTACACAAAAGAACGCACCATCAGTTTTGAATAAAACAAAGGCCCCAGGGAAAACCTGGGGCCTTTTTAAGGTCAGGTCATGCTCAAATATGTAACAATCGCGATTTTTTTATCTGGCGCAACAACAGCGCATTCCGCCGTTGCAGAATTTTTCTGGACCGGTTTTAAGGTGGCCGCACCCTCCATCTCACAAGATGAACGTGTGGAACTGGAGCAAATTTTTTACAACGAATTTGACCAGGAATTCCGACGGGAAAAAACCGGAGCCATTGACAGCTTGCTGTCCCAATTGGACCTAGATTCATATAAATATTATGCAACATCCGCCGAACGCGACCAGGTGAATGAAAATCTGTTCGATGCCTTTGGCGTGTTTTTCTCTGTGAATGAGGTCATTCGCTACAGGCCGGTCACACGGATCAAAAAGTCCGACACCACCTATCCTGTGGCTATTTTTGGGTCGCTCAATTTGTATGAAGCAGACACACGAACCCTTGTTTACGCCCAGCCGGTGTTCTTCTTTGACGAGTCACGCACACCTGTTGGCAATGCGGAACTAATTCGCGCAGTGGTCGGAGATTATATTGCCGCGCGTAAGGACCCCAACAACAAATTTTCCAAGCGCATTGTCCAAAATATTCAAGAATTTTTGGGACCAAAGGGCCAATCCTACACCGCAATACGCCGCACGGAAGGGAACTTGCACCCGATTCCAAATGTTGCCCGCTACACCTACGGCTTAACGCCATTTTGCGAAAAATGTTTGGACGTGACCGACAAGACGGGACGAACGCCAATTAACCAAGAACTTTTTAAAAGCTTTGTTCGTTTGTATTATGGAAACAAAATGTCCGCCGATGTGCGCATGGGCTTTCCGCCGGAATTGGCTGATATTGTGGCCGATGGCACCGGTAATATTGCATCTGCATCCAAAGAAGGTGACGTTCGCCGAGAATATGCGGATGCATGTGATGGTATCGTTGGAAAGGCCCTTGGGGTGCCGCAATATAGCGAAACAGGGCAGTCCATTATATGCGTGCGCCTTCCTGAACCGGACGGAAAAATATCTGTTGGCATTCGGGCCATGGTCGAAGAAGGCAACCAAAACGGCATGCCCGTCATCACCACAAGCATGCGCGGTTTCTTCAAAACAGAAATCGGTGATCAGACCATTCGCTCTGACATCTCTATTTCAAACCCAACGATTTACACGGGCAAGGGTGAGGTCAGCGACTTCGTGTATAGCGATGCCCTCACGAAAATGGTCAACAACTTTCTGGACACAAACCAAGTAGTCGGGAACACAAAAAAATGAGTTTTCACATGAAAAAACAATTAGCCAACTTTATCGCCCCTGTGGTGATGATCCTCTGCATCATGTTCTCATCGGGCTTGCAGGCGAAGGAAGGCATTTGGCTTGTGAATGGCATTGTGCCCCCTCCGGCCAACAGCATTGCCGAGGCAAGCATGACCGCCAAAAAAATGGCCATGGAACAAGCACTCAAAATGCGCGGTAATGAAAATTTGCCCGATGACCTCAAAATGGAAATGATCGAAAAAGCTGACGAATTGGTGTCCTTTCGTCATGTTCTTAATGCCGATGCAGTCAATGGCATGTTCCAACCGGCCTTTTACGCTGAGGTGCAAATGGCTTCGGTCAATGAAGGAATCACCGACAATAACGAGGAGCTCATTGCCCAGTATGGATACCCACAAATTGGCGTGGCCATCGCGGTTCGCAGGCTGCCGGATGACATGGCAACCGAAGATGATAAGCGCCAATACACATCCTTAATCGATGCAAAGGTTTCTGAAAGTTACCAACGAGAGGGTTTCCAAACCACCGGTCTTTTTGGAAGCCAGTCTGAGGTAGCCCTGCAAACAAATGACTTCAATGAATTGAAGCGTGGCGTGTTGTCGATCCCCGGCAACTCAGCCAGTTTTTTCCTCATGGGTCTTATTGATGTACCAGAAGATGCCGTCTCCAGCATGGATAATGGCGCGGTGCATAGGGCCGTGGCTGAGATCAATGTCGAACTAATCAACCTGAACTCCAACGAAGTGGTTAAGGCCGCACGTGCTGTTGAGGGTGTTGGCAAGACCCGTAAGGATGCTGTTCGCGCAGCTCTTTTGCAGGCGGCAAAACATGTTGTTCAAAAAGCATCGAGCCAGGATGTTCTGCGCAAATGGGAAATGGCCATCAAGACAGGCTTCCAGGCAGATGTGTGGTTTTGTGAAAAAGATAACAATTACCGCTTTTATCGCAAATTGATGGGCGACCTCCGCCAGATGGCCGACATGAAAGGTCCATTAAACTCAGAAGGCAATTTGTTCCGTGCCACTTTCCCAGCCGGTAAGGTTGTCGATGTGGGTACGGAATTGGGTTCCTTGGTCGGCGCCTGGGGCGTCAGCGAGGAATATAGCGACGTCAAACTAGCCCCGGTGGTTGTCGACGGCCGCCGCGCCTACATTTTTGGTAATGATAACCAATTATGTTTCCCTTAAATTTTACCCTTGAGCAAATTCCACTCTTAACCTGTCCATAACAACCATATTGAGTATTAGGAGATTAACCATGAAGTCTTTTTTACGTTCCATGACCCTCGCCGCATTAACATTTGCGGTCACCATCGTTGGCCTCGGCCAATTCAGCGGCCAAGCCCTCGCCCAGTCCGGTGCTGGTATCCCCGTGATTGTGATGGGGGAGGATTCCGACCCTAAGTCTGTTCGCCGCGATTCAGATATTTTCCGCCGCGTGGTGTCTTCTATCCAAGAACAGATGTCCCGTTATAATTTTTACGTGATTGATGAAGAAATGTTGGCCGCCCGACTTGGTTGGGCCATCACTGTTCGCCGCCCCAAGGTCGAATTGATGCAGGTTGCCATGTTGGCCCGTGATGCCGATGACCCATCTCTTCATGCCCGTGCCATGGCGGTGTTCAAAATCCGTGCTGGCATCCAAAATTTGGGCTTTGCCAATAAGGCCCAGGTTCGCATCACGGGTGATATTTTTGACGTGGCATCCAACCGTTTCCTCGGTTCATGGGAAGCGCCGCGTATGGAATTCCCAGCACCAGCCAATTGTTCTGATTTCTGTATTGAAGAAGTGGTCGGCGACAAGGCCCGCGACGTGGCTGCCCAAGTGGGTGACGTACTCCGCAAGAAATTGGCCTACCTTACCGACGGCGCCGCGGGTGCCGCCCAGGGCGCTGGCGTTGCCAATTCTGGACAAGGTGGCCTTGTGAACACCTACCAGGTGGTCTTTCAAAACTTTTCTACCGTGGAGCTGCTTCAGATCACCGACGTGATGGAAACTGAATTCCCACAATTCCAATCAGCGCGTGCCCCCCAGGGTGACACCACAAAAGCCACCTATGCCTATCTGTCCAAAGCGCCTGCGAATAAGTTGTTCAAATGGATGAACATTCTTCTGATGGACATGGGTCTTAACCCTGACAGCCAAGTAAAAATTGTGATGGATGATCGCAAAATCACATTGGACAAGATTTTTGACTCCCCACAACCAGCCCCAACCACCGGTGGCAAGTTTAACTAAGCTTTTCCTAAAAAAAAGGAGTAATGATATGACACCACTACGTGCGGTTATATTGCTTGGGGCCAGTTCCATACTGGCCGCCTGCAACAACACAGAGACCGTAAACACCACCATCAACACCACCAATGTGGAACAAACAAACCAAACCCAAGTGGTGAACCAGAAGAAAGCGGTGACCAAAAGCACGAAGGCCACCACCGTGATTATCGTGAAAGAGCAGGATAAAAAGCCCGCACCACCTCCGGTCACGCAGGATCCCGCGCCAAAGCCACCCGCCAATGATGGCCTCATCACGCCATCGCGGGTCATTTATCAGCCTGGCGCCATGCGTCCGGTAGGTGGGGTGGGTGGTGACGCACAGACGTCGTCCACAACATCAAGCACCGGCGTGAATAGTTACTGACCATGAAACCCGTGCTTCCCCTCATTGCCGTGAGCATCACCTTTTTGGCGGCATGTGCCCAGGACAGAACAGTGGTGAAATATGTCCCGGCGCCGAGCAAGGTTTATGTCGAGCGCTACCACTACACGTCGCCGGTGCCCAACCCGCCACATCTTGCGCAGCAACAAGGAAAAAAGCCCGCAACAAAGCCACAGCCTGAAGCACGTAATGTTCAGGTTTATAAGGTCGTTTATAAGAATTTCACGACCAATGAGGTGTTTAGGCTTTCAGATTTGTTGGAACAAAATATGCCTGGTTTTCTAAGATCAGGTGAGCCGAGGGGAAGCACCAACAATTTGTCCATGAGCTACACCGTCAATGCCAACAGCAAGCAAGTGTTTCGAGCGGTGAACACAAGCTTGCAAAAGGCCGGGTTTAACCCAGACAGTCAGATCAAGGTCATCCACACAGGCAACATGTTCGTGATCGACAAAATCTATGGTTAGGAATTACTGAAAGCGGCGAGGTTTTTTTGCCGCAAAGAGTAATTCTTGCCGGCTCAGGACCTGCAATTTCCCAATATCCTCTGCGAGTGAGGGATTATTCCAAAGTGTTTCTTGCCCTTCAGGGCGTAGGTCTTGCTGCTGGTCTTTGGGCATGCTCCAGACCAAAATCTTAAGCCCCTGGGGTTCCTTCTCCCAGGCGCTTCTCCTCCACAAACCCACGGCCACATCATTACTGACATCCAGGCGCACAGGCATTTGGTTACTACCAATGACAACTGCCAAAGCCCTCTGCGATTCTGAACCTCTGGATAATTTAAGATCTAATTTGCAAATCTGGCTTGAGGCAGCATCACCAAAATCTTGCGCGATTTCACGTAATGTCATCCAGCCCGAGGAGATGAGTCCGTCACAGGCAACGAACTGTGCCAAAACATCATTTTCTTGAAGCGCTTCGTGACCCAATTCTGACGAGCCGATGGACCATAGGAACATGCTTACCCGGCAGGTCGAACAATCATCGGCACTGGCTGCGTGTTGCATCAACAGATCATTGACGCGACCATCCAATTTTGCGTCCCAAAGCGTGCTGGCCGGCGACAGATATCGAAGATAACCAAAAGCAAACCCCAGACAGACAAGGCCAACTGCGGCCGTTTTAATAAATGTGGGAAACAAGCTTTTGCGTGATCTTGAAACATGCGCCCTGCCACCGGTTAATAAGGGCAAAACTTCGCTCCAATTTCTGCAATATCGGAGCTTGGCATGTTCTTCGTGAATGGCCGAGCCCGACGGCAAAACCACCAGGTCATAGGAACCCGCCATCGCATCTTCCAATGAGGTGAGTTTTTCCTCAACAAAGCCAACTGGAAGTATGTCTTTGTTTGTTGATAGGCGACCTGTTATGCAAATAACGGTTGCATCCTCATCCCCCGGTCCTGCCAGAAGATTTTTTTCCAAAAGATAATGGGCGGCATAAGCCGCAAGTTGCCAACTCTCACCCTCATCGATGGCATCGGAAAAATCGAGGCGGAAGGCGTTATGCTTGAAATCGCGCTCAATCAACCCCGTGGGGCGTCGGACAAAGTCATGATATTGGCGCGAAATCCCCAATTCCTGGGTGCTGTTATGTAAACAAGCAACCGACACGCCGACACGAGAGGGCTCTTTCGTAAGGCCAATAATAGCCACGGGGCCATGATTGGTTAGGGTAAAGAGCTTAACTTTTTTCAAAGAAAATAAATCCGTGTCGCCTCATTCAGGATGAGATCGTAACATCTGTCTTGATCATGCAAAACAGCACTGGCCATGTCAGGGCCCTTGGCATGGAGGGGCAACTTTATTGCCACACCATCCTTGGGGGTGAGAACCATGACGCTCGGCATCTCTTGCTTGGCATGCACAATGCGACGCACCAACATGTAATATCTTCCCATGTCATTGGATTGCTCCAACACAACCTCATAACCGCCAACATTCCTGGGGCTATCGCCCCCTGCAGCCGCCACACGATCCTCATTATGGCCGGACGAAAGGGCCGCAAGAGAAGACAAATATTCCCCCGATGAATACCCAACCAAGTCAGAAAATAAGAATGCGGCACCCGGCGCATCTGTTGGCGCTTCCTTCAGCTCATGATCAAGTTCAAAAGCTTGAAATGCCCTTAACGCCAAGTTTGATGGATCATCCATGTTGGCCTCCATAAATATGTTCAAAAACGCGGGCAAACCTTGCCTCATCTTGCTGGAAAAAATGCGGCGCTGCCGAATATGAATGTAACCGGGTACTCAATTTTTTTAATTCCCCCAGCAAAAATTGCACGTCCGGCAACATCGAGCCAGCGGCCGCAATCATGGCCGCATCGCCATTTCTCAATTCGGCAAACCCGCGGCGATTAACGCGCTTGGGTGGCTGCCCCAAAGCGCCCACCTGGGCGCGAAATTTTTGTCGCAAATTGGCCAGGTCATTCTTCTTTGCCAGCCCATCACAAGCAGCAACAAGAAGCGCGTGAACCAAGCCATCTAGCTCATCCACAAAGGCGGCAACATCCTCAGCCAACATGGCATAATCTAAATGTTGCCAGGGCGTTTTGCTTTTGCCAGACAGATATTGCTGACGCGGTGAAAATGCCTGGAGCCGGCAGGTTGTTTGGGGCAATATCTGTCCATCCGCACCACGGACATCTAATAGGGATGACATCTTGGCAACTTCTTTGTCAGACAACAACTTTAACGGGCTCATTTGGATTCGATTGAGTGCACGTTCATGTGCTTCCTCATCACCAAACATGCCCTCAAATGAGGCAATATGTTCGTGATGAGAATATAATTTCTCAGCATCCAAATCTTCCACATGCTCATGCAGGTTGGCATTGGATGTTGAAAGCTTTTGTGCCGCCCAAAAGTGGGCGTGGCCACGAACAGCGGTTTGATAAAGCCGAAAATCGTCAAGCTGACCAGGCCCATGATTCACATGCTCCCAGAAAGACAGAATTTGTTCGTCAGCAATCATGTCCGGGTTCATCTTAGAAAATTCTGAAATGGCCTGAAATTTCCGCAATGTCTGCCTCATGGGGAGATGCTGGTTGAGCCAATGATGTAACAAGCTGGATAATTTGTTGCTTTGGCTCTTGATGTCTGCGCCCTGGTCATCAAGAATTCTTGAAAACACGTCCCAACCAAGCGCCGTGATCAAGAAATCAGCAAAACAAGCAAGATAAGGCATGCGCTTGAAAGAAACGACAAAAGCATCCCCCGCGCGGCTGCATTGAATACCATCTTCAAGCATCAACAATGATGGCGAACCAACATGGATATGGTCGATATTTTTGGCCAATTGCTTGAACCCCTCTGGCGTGGGCTTCTCCATGGTAAATACCAAAATCATGGACTTTTCTGTTGTTGAACCAAAAATCCGCACGAAATGCACAAGTTCATAAATTGTTTGACCAAAGTAACGCGCCGCAATGGAGCGGCGCAGTCGGCTTGTGGTGGATGGCGCATAACGAGGCCGCCCGTCGGGCGCGCTGGCTTCCGCCAGGCCAGCGAGTATGGCCCTAAGATCCGCACTCAACTGACCCAGCATCGATGATCACCTTTGAATATGGTACTTATACTCATCGATAAGATATTGACGGAAATTTTGGCGCAGTCTGTTGCTCTCACGATAAATCTCCGAAACCGTGTGGCCTGAACCATGATATTGGGTCACGCCGGATATCGCGCGCATTCGACCAGGCGCAAAATTGGGTCGATCATAGCCATAAAACATGGTTGATCCATCCCTATTGCCACGGCAATACCGAACAAATCTCGGGCAGCCTTTGATGGCATCAGAAGCAAGCGCGGATGCGCGTTCATATTCTCGGGCTCGTGTTTGATCCACTGGACGCATGGGTTGGGGAGCGTGTGTTGAAGTCTGGGCCAGCACACGGCCATAAAATGATACCGCAGTCATGAGTTCTTCGTTTTTGCGCCAAACCACTCGTTTGGCGGCGATGTCAGCCACAAAATCGGTGGTTTGATCGAGCGATACATCTTTTGGCGCCACATGATGAACAAAATACGCACCAACGGCCCGATCCCAATCGAACCCGTTCTCACGATATAAATCTGACAACAGCAACGTGCCATAATGAAGACTCACACCATCATTGGCCAAAAGATCAGTCGTGACACCATATCTGCTGCGCATGATGCCCGGGTTTAACTGCAGCAAACCCAGTTGGCCTTGGGCGCCCACCTTACTGCTGTCAAAATCACTGACTTCTTCGATAATAGCGAGGGTTAAGTCTGCGGGGACCATGGCGTTGACAGCTGATTCCTCGGCGACCATTGAAATCACCACTTGCTTTGGCTTGAGGCTCTCATCTTCTGCAAAGGCATGGGTTGCGTTTAAGAAACAGCCTGCCAAGAGGCCAACACAAAAACGGGTAAACAGCATCGGAAACTCCTCAAAAAATAGATACTGACCTTCTTATGGTCGGGGTAGCTATTTTTTTTGCACTTCAGTGCATTCCTTGGGCTAAAAAACTGATCAAACCCAAGAATAAGGTCATGATGAAAACATGGCTCGGTTGCGTTAGCTGAGCCACTTTACCCATGGATTACCTTCCAAATATTGGCCGAGGTGAGCGGCATCTGAATAGAGGCTGCCTTTGCCCCATGGCCATGGCGGGCAAGCGCATCGGCAATGGCATTCACCACCGCCGGTGTCGCCCCGATGGTGCCCAACTCACCAACACCCTTCACGCCCAACACATTATTCAGTGATGGCATGGATTCATCCATCATTGTTTGGAACAGATCCGTGGCCACATCCGCCCTTGGCGCCTGGTAATCCATCAGGCTTCCGGTCAGAAGCTGGCCGCTTTCGCGGTCATAAATGACCTCTTCGGCCAGGGCCTGGCCAATACCCTGGACGGCACCGCCTTCGAGCTGGCCAACAACCACGGTGGGGTTCACCACCCGGCCCACATCATTGGCTGATGCATAGGCAGCCACATGGGTCACGCCGGTTTCTGGGTCAATTTCCACTTCACAGATATGACAACCATTGGGCCAGGTTGGGCCCTTGGCGGTCGTGCTGCTGGCAACTTCAATGCGCCCTTCCGGCTGGCTTCCGGCAAGCTCGGCCAAATCACGCTTCATGTCCGTGCCGGACACCGCAAAGACACCGGCGGCATATTCAAGATCGGAGGCTTCGACTTCCAATTGCTCGGCGGCCAGGGCCCGGGCCTTATCAAGCGCCTCGCCTGCACCCACCTGGACCGCAGCACCGCCGGTGAAGAGTGACCTCGAACCTGCAGAGCCAAAACCATTGCCATGGTCGGTGTCACCGATGACCATGCGGACACGCTCCGGGGCCACGTCAAAGACATCCACCACCAATTGAACAAGCGACGTCATGATGCCCTGGCCCATCTGGTTGATGGCCGAGGCCACCTCGACCATCCCATCATCCATGATCGACACCCGGACGTTTTCTTCCAGGGCATTGCCGCCGGTCCATTCCAGGAAGGTGGCAATACCAAGGCCACGCCACAATCCCTTGGCTTCAGACAAGCGGGCACGTTCTTCAAAGCCAGCCCAATCAGCCAGGGCCAGGCCCTGGTCCATGACGGATTCAAAACCACCCACATCATAGGTTTGGCCCATGGCATTTTTGTAGGGCATCTGGGATGGCGCCACAAAATTCTTCCGGCGAAGTTCAATTCGGTCCACGCCCATTTGTCGGGCGGCCTCATCCATCAAGCGTTCGATGATGTGGATGGCCTCCGGGCGGCCAGCACCACGGTAAGGACCTGTTGGTGCGGTGTTGGTGGCAATCGCCTGATAGGCAAAATCTATAAGGCCGATGTCATAGACCGATGTCTGCACCCAGGGCCCGATGAGC
>AACY020418055.1_pt1 | contig 11149 bp, 11 predicted proteins | sample 267378 | NCBI WGS metagenome assembly AACY02 (sample SAMN02954345, study PRJNA13694) | marine metagenome | biome: aquatic; feature: ocean; material: water; isolation source: isolated as part of a large dataset composed predominantly from surface... | reverse complement strand
AATCTGCCTCTAGTCAAGACTGGCTGGTGCTCGAACACTTCCTGGAACCGATCTTTCATCACCCGCACCACTTTTCTTCGGGGACTGCCACCAAGATTGCTTTGGCGGTCATCTCTGTTGCTGCTGGTCTCATAGGAATCTCCATTGCGGTGCTGAGTTGGATGAAGCGTCGCATTCCCACAGACCGTTTGGAGCCCGAATTTCTCGAAAATGCTATGTACGTTGATTCCTCTTACGCGAGAGTCGTCGGTGGTCCGGGCACAACCGGCTTTCAAAAAACCGCTGACTTCGACCGTCGAATAGTCGACGGAGGTGTCAACGGACTAGCGCGCGCCGTAATGAAGCTCGGTCAGCTAATCCAACCGACTCAATCGGGATATATGCGTAACTATGCAGTAGGTGTAGCTCTTGGGGCATTAGCAATCCTCGTTGTTCTGGCATGGGGGCTGCTGTGATGAGTCTTATCGCCGCGCAGAGCGCATCGTCTTTTCCGGTATTGAATGCCCTCATCCTCGTCCCGATCATCGGCGCCCTAGTAGTCGTTCTGCTTCCCAATAGCCGCCCGGAGCTAATGCGACCAATCGGGGCGCTCTTTTCTTCAATAGCGGCAGCGCTGTCACTCTACGTAATGGCCCAATTTTCGATTCACCAACCCGGTTTCCAGTTTGAGTCAATTCAATCGTGGATCCCCAGTTTGGGTATCAACTGGCATGTAGGTGTCGATGGAATTTCCTTGTGGTTGGTAGTGCTAACGGGTCTGATCACACCAATCGTTCTTGTAGCAGTTGACCCGCACCACGACCCCAAGCCCTACACGGCCTGGTTATTGCTGCTGCAGGCTGGCTCATTTGGAGCATTCCTTGCATTAGACCTTTTCCTTTTCTTCGTCATGTTTGAAATTGTCTTGGTGCCCATGTACATGCTCATTGGGGGTTGGGGTTACGACGATAGAAGATACGCGGCAACAAAATTCTTCCTTTACACGATGGCGGGTTCGGCGCTGATGCTCGTAGCGATCGTGAGTGTTGCGACATTGAGCGCAGGCGACCAGAGTGTCACTTTCAACGTCGTTGAACTCGCTGAACGACAGGCGCTTTCGACCAACACAGCGAGATTATGTTTCCTAGCCTTCGCGCTCGCTTTCGTGATCAAAGTCCCGGTCTTCCCAGTCCACACATGGCTTCCAGATGCTCACACCCAAGCGCCGACAGCAGGTTCAGTGGTTCTGGCCGCAGTCATGTTGAAACTGGGGACTTATGGACTGCTGCGCTTCGGGTTGTACCTCTTTCCCGAAGCCTCGGTCTGGGCGGCACCCACGTTGGCCACATTGGGCGTCGTTGGAGTCATATACGGAGCGATTGTTGCAACTATGCAAAAAGACCTTAAGCGTCTAGTCGCATACTCCTCTGTGGCTCACATGGGCTTCATTGTTCTAGGCATCTTTGCTTTCACAACGCAAAGTCTGGAAGGTGGAGTGCTACAGATGATTAACCACGGTTTGTCAACTGGTGCCCTATTCCTTCTCGTGGGAATGCTCTACGAAAGACGGAAGACCAGAGCGATTGAAGAACTAAGCGGTATTCAATCAGCAGCGCCAATTTTTGCGGGCTTCTTCACCGTAGTCATGCTTTCGTCAATCGGAGTGCCTGGGCTCAACGGTTTCGTTGGCGAATTCTTGATCCTGATCGGTTCCTATGACACCCGGCGCTGGTGGACCATCGTCGCCGCAACCGGGGTCATACTTGCGGCGCTCTACTTACTTTGGGCTTACCAACGAGTTTTTCACGGCGAACCGACTACTCAGGATCAGGAAACCGCTGATCTAACCCTCAAAGAAGGCCTAGTTCTAGCGCCTTTCATCATTGGCATCGTTTTCCTAGGTCTCTACCCCAAACCAGTCCTTGAACGTATAGAACCCGCCGTTCACCACCTCATCTCTCACCTCGAAGAACACTCCGACTTCGTTGAACCAGACCCAGGGCAGCCGGTCATCGTTATTGATCATTCAAGCTCCGAGGACGACCACTAATGGCTACCCAAAGCGTTCTCGCGTTTGTTGGGCCATCAGTCAACTGGTGGGCGTTACTCCCACAAATGATTCTCCTAGGCGCGGCACTACTGATCATGCTCGTTTCCGCGCTCGCGCCTAAGCAGAGTTCCACCCCTTTCGTGACCGTCACAACAATGTGCGCTGCGATTACTTCATACATAGTGGCCACGGGATTGTGGAATGACGTTCAAAGAGATGGACCTTCATCCTCGATAGCTTCCGCGTTCGGTATTGACGGATTCAGCATCTTTTTCACCATGCTCATTCTGGTGGCACTCGCCGCGACAGCCTTACTGTCGCATGGCTACCTAGATAAAGAGGGCATCGATGCCCCTGAGTTTCATGCGCTCCTACTGTGTTCCGCAGCTGGTGCGATTGTCATGGCATCGGCAAACGACCTCGTCGTAATGTTCATTGGTCTAGAAGCACTCTCTATCGGTCTTTATGTGATGATTGCCATGCACGACCGACGACAAGAAGCAAGAGAATCAGCAATCAAATATTTCGTACTAGGTGCCTTCAGTTCGGCGTTCTTGCTCTATGGCATAGCTCTCACATACGGCGCTACTGGATCTACCAATCTGATTCACATCCGGGACTACCTAGGCGCCGTTGTTTTTCGAGACCAACACCTACTCATGGCGGCCATGGCGCTCCTCCTTGTCGGTCTCTCATTCAAAGTAGCTGCAGCCCCATTCCACTTCTGGGCCCCTGACGTCTATCAGGGCGCCCCCAGCCCGGTAACAGGATGGATGGCGTCAGTTGCCAAAGCAGCGGGATTCGCAGCTCTTCTGCGGATCTTCTTCGCCGCTTTCGCCAGCCATCGCATCGACTGGACCCCGATCGTCAGCGTTCTGGCCGCTGTGACCTTAGTTGTGGGCGCGGTTATGGCGATCTTGCAAAACGACGTTAAACGGATGCTCGCGTTTTCTTCAGTAAGCCACGCCGGGTATGTGCTCATAGCCGTTCAGGCAGCGACCGATCAAGGCACAGCAGCAGCCCTCTTCTACCTCTTCACCTACACATTTATGGTTCTGGGCACTTCGCTGTTATCGGAGCTATGGGTCGAGATGACGACCACCCCCTCGCGAATTACGCAGGACTAGGTCGCTCGCGCCCAGTTCTGGCAATCGGATTCACGATCCTCCTACTAGCTCAAGCAGGTATCCCGACGACCTCAGGATTTGTCGCAAAATTCCAAGTCATTGCCGCCGCAGTGAACAACAAAAACTACGTTCTAGCCGGACTTGCAATGATTACTGCCGTAGTAGGAGCATTCATGTACCTGCGCATTGTCATGGCAATGTACGTAGACAATGAAGAACAAAAGAGCAGCGTGCCATCATGGCATTGGTCCACCAAGGTAGTAGTCATAGCGATGGTCGGATTTACACTTCTAGCCGGTCTAGTGCCACAATTTCTCATCGAGTTCGCCGAAGATGCAGTCCCAATTTTGATTCGAGGGTGAGGTCCCAAACGCTTGCTGAATAACCACCAACTTCCGTATAAAACAAGAAACAAGAATCGTGCCCAACAATCACGTCATTTTTCTCTCAGGCACGATAACTTTCACTACGTCCGAAACCCGCGGAACGAGGCGCCGCGTCGGGTTTTGGCAAGTCCCGAAACCCCTAGCTAGCCTCGGTAATCGTGTCGGAATTACTGCGGAGCTACCTAACCGTCGGCATCTTTGGTGTAGCTGCTATTGCAATGGCAGGAGCCATGCTCACTATTGCGCGCATCCTTCGCCCCCAACGCCCAACACCACAGAAACTCATTGCCTATGAAAGCGGCGTTGACCCTGTGGGTGGCGACTGGGCGCAGAGCCAGATCCGCTATTACGTTTTTGCAGTCCTCTTCGTGCTATTCGACGTTGAGGCGGTTTTCATTTTCCCATGGGCGACCCGGCTCGAGGTGTACGGGACCTTCGGTCTAGTCGAAATGGCTATTTTCATCTTCATTCTTGTTCTTGGCCTTTTCTATGCGTGGCGTAAGGGAGTCTTAAGGTGGGTATGAGGAGAGAGGCCTAAATGGGACTCATTGACAAAGGCAAAATGCCCAAACCCCTCAGTTGGCTACTCAACTTTGGTCGCGCTCGATCCCTATGGGTCTACCAATGGGGTCTTGCCTGTTGCGCAATTGAGATGGGAGCCGCTTTCGGCTCTCCTCGTTACGACGTAATGCGTCTCGGAGTTATTCCTTTCCCTGCAAGTCCCCGCCAAGCTGACCTCGTAGTGATATCTGGAACCGTTACCGACAAATGGCCCCGGTAATCCTGCGGCTTTACGAACAAATGCCGGACCCAAGTACGTGATATCTATGGGATCTTGCGCATTGTGGCGGGCCCTACTGGGATAGCTACTCAGTAACCAGGTGTGACCAGTAATCCCAGTCGACGTGTATGTGCCCGGGTGCCCGCCGCGCCCTGAAGCTTTGCTCGAAGGGATCGTTCTGCTTCAAGAACGAATCCAATCCGAAGACATAACGGAAAAATGGCAAGGCCAGCCAATCGTGGTGGAGGGCTGAATTCATGACTGACGAAGAAACTGTGGAAGAGACCCCTGCGGTCGATGAAGCTCGCGAACAACTGCTTAAAGACCTATCTCACAATCTTGGTGACACCCTCATCGAATCGCACCTCCGCCCCCACGAGGATTTATGGCTCCGGGTGCGAACCGATGCTTGGCAAGACGCTGCCATGATTTCAAAAAACTCCGGATTTGAATACTTTGGCTTTTTATCTGCAATTGACTGGCATATCGCTCCCGAAGGAAGATACGAGGACACAGAATTTGACTCGGGACTGACCGAAGAGGACGAGGAACCAGTCGAAGTAGATAGCTCGACCGGTCATAGCGGTGGGGACACGCGATTCCAAGTGCTTATGCAGCTTTACTCGCTCCGCGACCAAGTTGGAGTGATCCTCAAATCTGATGTTGGTGAAGACATGACCGTCGACACGATTCGAGATGTGTTCCCGGGCGCTGATTGGCATGAACGTGAGACCCACGAGATGTTCGGGATCTCTTTCCGTGGCCACCCAACGCTACAACCGCTGTATCTCCCCACTGAATTCGAAGGTCACCCTCTCAGAAAAGATTTTCCGCTTCTAGCAAGACAGGTAAAGCCTTGGCCTGGCGTGGTTGACATCGAAGAGATACCCGAACACTTAGAAGCCCAACTTGAGGCCGAAGTAATGGCTGCCTTTGAAGCAAACGGAGGTGGAGCGTGACCGCAACCTCCGACCGAGAACAGATGGCTTACGTCAGCGCTCAAGCCGCTGACGCTCGAGTCAACGTAGAACTCGATACCGGTGATATGACGCTCAATATTGGGCCTCAACACCCAGCTACCCATGGCACCCTCCGCATCGCCTGCCAACTAGACGGAGAACAGGTCGTCGTTGCGGAACCGATCATGGGTTACATGCATCGCGGGTATGAAAAACTCTGTGAAGTTCGCACCTACCCGCAATGCACAACGCTCATCAACCGAATTGATTGGCTCGGAAGCTTTGCTAACGAAGTGCCCTTTATTCTCGCAGCGGAACGCCTCATGGAAGTCGAAGCTCCTCCGCGTGCCCAATGGATCAGAACGATCCTCTTCGAACTCAGTCGCATAGCGAACTTGGCCTTGTTCCTAGGAGATATGGGTGTCCAAATTGGTGCGCTGACGCCGGTCTTCTTCGCTTTCCGAGATCGAGAACGCGTACTCAACCAAATCGAAGAAGTAACTGGTGGACGTTTCCATCCGAACTTTGACCGCATTGGCGGACTTAAAGATGACATCCCCAAAGGCTGGGTAGAAGAAACGCGCTCGGTAATGGAAAAAATGAGGACGTTCTGTGACGAGATGGAAGATCTGCTCGTCGGGAACGAAATTTTCCAGGCCCGATGCAGAGGTGTTGGAGTAATCCCACCTGAAGTAGCGCTCGGATACGGACTTTCAGGAGCAAACCTGAGAGCTAGCGGCGTTGACTGGGACCTTCGCAGAGATGCCAATCCAGGCCTTGCTTGGGACCAAGTGGACTGGCGAGTTTGGACCCACCCCGACGGCGACTCGTTCGCCCGTTATTGGGTGCGTCTTCAAGAAACACGCGAAGCGACTCGCATAGTTGACCAATTACTCGACGGAATCCCTAGTGGCCCGATCATGGCGAAAGTGCCACGAATCATCAAAGTTCCCGCTGGTGAAGCGTATATCTCCACCGAAAATCCCTTAGGGGAAATGGGTTACTACGTTGTCAGTAAAGGTGATCTGGGTCCGTTCCGAGTCAAAATTCGTACCCCTAGCTTCAACAACATCTCCATTGTTCCGTGGGTGATGAAAGGTGTCTACGTTCCCGACGTCATCACGATATTGGGCTCCCTTTATTTCATATTGGGAGATATTGACCGTTGACCTCACTCCTAGCGCTTCCTTACTGGCAAGAAACCGGGATCAAACTGGGGCTAGCCCTTGCCGTTATTCCTACGACGTCGCTGATCCTGGTATATCTCTTTCTCTTCAAAATGATGGCCTTTATGCAAAGCCGTCTTGGACCAAACGACACCGGCCCATACGGCAGCCTTCAGCTAATAGCTGAGGCCATAAAATTTCTCCAAAAAGAGGACATCCACCCCGAACAAGCCGATCGGCGAGTGTTTCGAATGGCGCCAGTCGTGGTTCTGGCCTCAACTTTCCTCTTATACGTGGTCCTTCCCGCAGGTCCAGACGCAATTGTTCAAAACCTAGACACCGGCGTGTTTTATGCGATGGCAGTTTCCTCGTTATCGGTGCTGGGTATCTTGATGGCAGGTTGGGCATCGGCTAATAAATACGCCCTTCTGGGCGGGCTCCGCGCAGCTGGACAACTGATCGCGTACGAACTCCCCCTGATCCTCGCAGTGATGGGTGTCGTGATTCAGGCAGAAACCCTCAACTTGCAAGACATAGTAGTGGCGCAAGCCACAGGAGAAATCTTTGGTTTCGGAGCAATAGGAAACCCATTCATCCTGACTCAGTTCATAGCTTTCCTGATCTTTATGATTGCAGCGCAAGCCGAACTAACCCAGACTCCCTTCGACATGCCCGTAGCTGAAACTGAACTCGTGGGCGGGTTCCACATCGAATACACAGGCTTCAGATTTTTACTCTTCTTCATGGCGGAATTCGGCACAGCTTTTGCCTTCGCAGCCTTAGCATCTGTGATGTTCCTGGGTGGGTGGTGGATCCCAGGCTTCGAGGTTGATGACAACATCCTCAACGTTCTTGGACCAGGAGTAATGCTCGGGAAAATTCTTCTTGTCGCATTCTTCATATTCTGGGTTCGCTTTACCTACCCCAGACTCCGCGAAGATCAACTCCAGAAATTTGCCTGGAAAGTACTCATTCCGCTTTCCCTGGCCAACATCGTGCTCACCGGAATATTTAAGGTGGTCTTCTAATGCCCCAGCTACCCGGTCTAATAAAGGGACTAGGTGTCACCGCTCGCACAGCAGGACGCACACTATTTCCGAAGCGCGGATGGAAAACTCTTATCCCAGCGCCACAAAAGGGAGCGGTGACGGTTCAGTATCCGCATGAGAAAGAAGCTCCACCTGACCGCGCCCGAGGAGTCATAGCGCTCCACGAAGAAAACTGCACCGCTTGCATGCTCTGTTCTCGTTCATGCCCTGATTGGTGTATTTACATTGAAGGGCACAAAGTCAAAGCCCCGCCGCGACGGGAAGGTGGCAAACCCCGCACAGTCAACATGCTCGACCGATTCGACATTGACTATGCGCTGTGTATGTACTGCGGTATCTGTGTCGAGGTATGCCCATTTGACGCTCTGTTCTGGACCCCAGAGTATGAATACAGCGAATCTCGAATAGCGGACCTGCTCCACGACAAGGATCGCCTAGGCGAATGGATGGAAACGGTTCCTGATTTCTTGGATTACGAAGCAGGCTCAGAACAAAAAGTTAGAAAGGTCCCGAGGTAGAGCTATATGGTCGCTCAAAATATTTTCTTCGGGATTCTCGCGGCAATTGTCGCCATTTCGGCATTGAGGATGGTGACAACTCGTAACATCGTGCACGCTGCTCTCTACTTGGTCGCCGTTCTGGCAGGACTCGGCGCCTTATATGTGCTGCTGACAGCTGAATTTGTCGCTACTACCCAAGTCCTCGTATACATCGGGGCCGTCATGGTCCTGTTCTTGTTCGGAATCATGCTTACTAAGGCACCCCTCGGCAATGTTATGGAAATGACGGGCAGACAATGGCCCTTGGCCGCGGTAGTAGCCGCTCTTTTGGGAGGCGTGACTATCTATTCGTTGGTTGATCGTTTCGGATCAGAGCGTCTCAACACTGATGGCCCCATATACCGAACTGCAGACGTATCCGATGAGGTTTTCTCCACCTATATCGTGCCCTTTGAGGCAGTATCAGTGCTTCTACTAGCCGCGCTTATCGGTGCCATTGTTCTGGCGAGGAAGGACTGACATGCTTCTGAACCAGTTTTTGATCCTCGGAGCAGTTCTATTCGCTACCGGTGTCTACGGAGTACTCGCACGTCGAAATGGCGTCATGGTCCTCATGTCAATTGAGTTGATGCTTAATGCCGTGAACATCAACCTCGTGGCTTTTGGTATGCAGCATGGGGTTGTATCGGGTCAAGTATTCGCGTTATTTGTTATAGCCGTTGCCGCAGCTGAAGTTGGTGTCGGACTCGCCATTGTCCTCCTTTTGTACCGCAATCGAACCAGCATCGATGTCGAAGACTTCGATCTCATGCGAGGGTAGGTAAGCGCTATGTGGATGCTCGAAAACGCTTTCATTATTCCGCTGGTTCCAGCGTTGTCATTTCTCGTAATTCTCTTTCTGGGCAAACGCTATATCGGAGCTGATCGTGTTCACGTAATCGGTATCGGTGCGCTCGCTCTTGTGTGGATTCTGTCTGCGGTTGCGGCCTTTCAGTGGACGCAACGTGTCGAAGACCCCCCAGCCGACGCAATAGTTCACGTAGAACATCATGGCGATGGTCATGGCGATGGTCATGGCGATGGTCATGGCGATGGTCATGGCGACGGTCATGGCGACGGTCATGGCGACGGTCATGGTGACGGTCATGGTGATGATCATGGTGATAAACACGAAGCAGCAGGGGGTCACTATGACGACGGTCATGGGGGAGGACACTCAAGCCCGCTAATTCGACCGGTCATATCGACGTTCTCGCAATGGTGGTCGAACTCGGGTATGGACTTCGCCGTCGGAACTCTTGTTGACGGCCAGACCGTCCTTCTACTCATGGTCGTCGCAACCATCTCGTTACTGGTTCACATCTATTCGACTGAATATGTCAAAGGTGACCGTAGATACGTTCACTACTACGCGTTTTTAAGTCTCTTCACGGCGGCGATGCTCTTCTTTGTGATGGCTCAAAACATCATCCAACTCATAGTCGGGTGGGAACTTGTTGGTGTTTGCTCATTCGCATTAATCGGTCACTGGTGGGAAGAGAAACCCAATACCGATGCAGCACTTAAGGCCTTTCTTACTAACCGCGTAGGCGATGTCGGACTTCTCGTTGGAATGATTGTGCTCTGGGGCACCTTTAAGACTTTTGATATCGATGCGATCAACACCCTCATATCAGCCGATCCCGGCGCTCACCACTTTGCGCTGCTGATCGCAGCATGTTGTCTCATGGCTGCGGTCGCATCGAAATCGGGACAGTTCCCGCTCCACACGTGGTTGCCCGATGCTATGGCCGGCCCAACCCCGGTGTCAGCACTAATCCACGCTGCCACAATGGTTGTAGCTGGCGTGTACATGATCGCTCGTCTATATCCAGTCTTTTACGAAGGCTTTTCAATTGGCACGAGCTCGATCAACCTCATGGCTTTCATTGGTGGATTCACAGCACTAATCGGTGCCGGGCTTGCTTTTGCTCAATGGGATATCAAAAAAGTTCTCGCCTACTCAACCGTCTCCCAACTCGGATACATGGTCATGGCGCTGGGAGTTGGGGCCTGGACTGCCGCGATATTCCATCTATTTACTCATGCCTTCTTTAAAGCATGCCTATTCCTTGGGGCGGGCTCGGTGAGCCATGCAGCTCATCACACCTTCGACATGCGCAAAATGGGTGGCCTCAAAAAAGAGATGCCGCATACCTACAAGACGTTTGTTATCTCTACCCTTGCGTTAGCAGGCGTCTTTCCTTTCGCGGGCTTCTGGTCGAAAGACGAAATCTTGCTTGGCTCGCTAGTAGGCCAAGAAAATGGCTATCCCCTAATGCTTATTTTCGGTTGCGCGGTTGCGTTAATGACAGCGGCCTACATGACACGCGTCATTTGGTACACGTTCCACGGAGAGTTCCGAGGTCATGGGCACCCGCACGAATCGCCCAAAGTAATGACGATTCCACTTTGGATTCTCGCAGGGATGGCGGTTCTAGCGGGCGCCTTCAATCTTCCTGCACCGGTCCTTGAACCAATAGGTCTCGAAGGTCTAGCCCATCGAATCCAGACATATGCAGAGCCCTCGGTCTATCTCAGCGGTCTAGGGTTATCGCACCCTGACCCATCGCTTGCTATGGCGCTAGTTGGTTTGGCGCTCGCCATCACAGGCATTTTGGTTACCTACCTCTACTACTGGAAACGTATCGGTCTGCATGGGCTCACAGAACGGAACCGGTACGCACGAAATGGATATACCTTCCTCGAAAACAAGTACTACCTCGACCATCTCTACAACGACATCGTTGTAGAGACCGTCAAACGACCCATCGCCAAATGGGCAAATAATTTCAACCAGAACGTTCTTGATCGAGCGGTAAACACTGCAGGAGAAACCGCTAGAGATACAGGTCGATGGGTTTATAAGTGGATCGACCAGGGCGCAATTGATGGATCTGTCAATGCCGCCGCTCGCGGCGCAGATTCCTCAGGAGAGAGTCTTCGCGCTATTCAGTCCGGAAAAGTCCAGAATTACGGTCAGCTACTCTTCGGAGCGGCTGCCGTGCTGGCCATAGTCTTCGTGATCGTCGTATAGGAGCAGCACAGTGGAAGTGACAGGATTTGATACCTGGGTCTTGAGCCTGGCGGTGTTCTTACCTTTGGTAGGAGCA
>AACY020294738.1_pt1 | contig 11165 bp, 12 predicted proteins | sample 267378 | NCBI WGS metagenome assembly AACY02 (sample SAMN02954345, study PRJNA13694) | marine metagenome | biome: aquatic; feature: ocean; material: water; isolation source: isolated as part of a large dataset composed predominantly from surface... | reverse complement strand
GGGCCTCGGAGATGTTCGTGCGGGCGAACATGTCCTCCTTGGCCTTGGTGTAGCGCTCCCAGCGCACCCGGCTCTGGAGGTCCATCGGCGAGAGCTTCCACTGCTTCAGAGGGTCGTGAATGCGCATCTGGAAGCGGAATTGCTGCTCCTCGTCCGTGATCGAGAACCAGTATTTCACCAGCGTGATCCCTGACCGCGCCAGCATCCGCTCGAACTCCGGCACATCCTGGAAGAACTGCTCGACCTGGTCGTCCGAGGCGAAGCCCATCACGCGCTCGACGCCGGCGCGGTTGTACCAACTGCGGTCGAACAGCACGACCTCGCCCGCTGCGGGGAGATGCGCGACGTAGCGCTGGAAGTACCACTGGGTCTTCTCGCGGTCATTGGGCGCGGGCAGGGCCACGACGCGGGCGACCCGCGGGTTGATGCGCTGGGTGATGCGCTTGATGACGCCGCCCTTGCCGGCGCTGTCGCGCCCCTCGAACAGCACGACGATCTTGGCGCCCGTATGCTGGACCCAGTCCTGGAGCTTCACGAGCTCGCCCTGAAGGCGCAGGAGTTCGCGGAAGTAGACGCCGCGATCGATGGTCTCCTTCTTGCGCTCCTTCTCCATCTCGCGGAGCGCCGCGGGGATGCGGACGTCGTCGAGCTCCTGTTCGAGCTCCTCGTCGAAATCGTCCTCGAGCTCGAGCGCGAGCCAGGACCGCTCGCGCGCGTCGTCGGGCGTGGTCATGCCGCCTGTCCTCCATCCCTGATTCTCCTGAGAGCGGTAACGCAGTTTCGTCGCGGTTCCATGACGGCATGGCGGCGCGCGGCGACCGGTCTGCGGGACGGAGCGGACGTTCGGGGCGGAGCGGAGCGGCGCCGGCGGCTCGGGCGACCAGCCCGGGCCGCGCGGCCGCCCCACCCCGGGGGCGGTCGCATTGCGACGCCAGCAAGAAGAGGAACAGTCTCAGCCGCTTGCGCCATAAACCGCCCAAGCCCCGGCGTTCCAAAGCGACCACCCTTGGGGCAGCCGCGCGGCCCTCAGCAATCAGCGGCGCCGTCCATTGCGCCAACGTCCCCTCAGGCCCCCGACCGGACCCGTCCATCCTGGCCGAGCGCTCAGAACGGAACCGGAGACCCCGCGACACGCTCTGCGTCCGTCTCCGGATCTCGAAACGAGAGGCGCGCGGCGTGGAGCATCAGGCGCGGGGCCGATGCGGCGTCGCCGTAGAAGGGATCGCCGAGGATCGGATGGCCGAGCGCGGCCATGTGCACGCGCAACTGGTGGCTGCGCCCCGTCACCGGCGTCAGCGCGACCCGCGTCGCGGCGCCCTCCCGCGCGAGGACCCGCCAGAGCGTCCTCGCAGGCTTGCCGTCCTCGGCGACGATCTGGCGCGGCCGGTTCGGCCAGTCGCAGCGGAGCGGCAGGTCGACCTCGCCCTCCTCGCCCTTCGGCGCGCCGTGGACGAGAGCGACATAGGTCTTCCGCACGCGCCGCTCGGCGAATTGCCTCTGAAGCGCCGAGAGGGCGGGCGGCGTGAGGGCCGTCAGCACGACGCCGGAGGTTCCGAGGTCGAGCCTGTGGGCGACCCGCGCCCAGCCCCAGCGCGCGCGCGCGCGGCTCTCGAGGCTGTCGGCGAGCGCCGGCGCGCGCCCCGGCACGGTCAGAAGCCCCGCCGGCTTGTCGAGCGCCGCGAACCAGCGGGTCTCGAGCAGCGCGGAGAGCGGCGCCTGCGGCGGCGCGTATTGGATCGGGGGCGGCGGCGCGCTCACCGCGGGGCGGGGACGGCGAGGCCGCGCTTCACAGCGGGGCGGGCGTTCATCAGGGCGAGCCAGCGTTCGAGATTGGCGAAGCCCTCCGTGCTCACGCCGGCGTAGCGGGAGTTCACCCAGGGAAAGGTCGCGAAGTCGGCGATCGAGAGGTCGCCCGCCAGCCATTCACGGTCGCGCAGCCGGTCGTCATAGACGGCGTAGAGCCGGCGCGTCTCGTCATGGTAGCGGCGATAGCCCTGGTCGTTCTCCGGCGCGTTCGTCCGGAACCAGCCGGCCTGGCCCTGCATCGGGCCGACGCCGCCCATCTGGAAGAACAGCCATTGCAGCGCGACGCTGCGGGCCTTCGCCTCCGTCGGCAGGAAGCGCCCTGTCTTCTCGGCGAGCCACATCAGGATGGCCCCGGATTCGAACACGACGTGGTCCGTCTCGCGGTCGCGGATGACGGGGATCTTGCCGTTCGGGTTCAGCGCGAGGAATTCAGGACGTTTCTGGTCGCCCGCGCCGAGCGACAGGGGGTGAACCTCGTAGGGCAGACCCATCTCCTCGAGCGCGATGGAGGCCTTCTGCCCGTTGGGCGTGGCGGCGGTGTAGAGGTCGATCATCTCGGATCTCCGCGTCGGGCGCCGCCGCCCACGCCGCGTTTGAAGGCGCGGCGCGGACGGCGTCGTTCGGGCCGCCCTTGTGGCCGACGTCGAGGGTCGCGTCGAGCGCGTCGGGCAGCGCCGAGCCTCGTCGAGCGAGGGCGGCGCGAGGCGCGCTCGCCCGGTCGCGCGGGCGGACAGCGTCACGCGGCCGCGCGCCGGAAGCGCGGGCGCGCCGCAGCGGGGTCGTCGGAGAGGTCGACCACCTCCCAGGCGCCGGGCGGTCCGGCCTTGTCGCGCAGCAACGCGAAGCGCCAGCGCGCCGGGCCGCCGCCGGGCCTGCGCTCCGTCGCCCAGCCCGGCAGCGGGTCGATCCACCAGCGGGTCTCGACCGCCGCGGCGGAGCCGCCTTCGGGCGTCAGGATCAGGCAGAGCGGCGGGCCGGCCCCGTCCAGCGCCGCGCCGGCCTCCGCCGCGAGCTGGAGACGGCGCACGGGCGTCAGCGCCGGAGGATCGGCGGTCTCGAGGATCACCGTAGCCGTCGCGCCCGATCGCAGCGCCTCCTCCGTCGCCCAGAGCCCGTCGATCGGGCGGCGCGCATGGACCGTGACGAGGCGGCGCGGGTCGAGAAAGCCCCGCAGGCCCTCCGGGTGCGGCACGCCCGGGCGCCGGCCGGCGACGATCCAGAGCACCGGCCCCGCCATCCGGCCCGCCGCCACGGCCGCGAAGACGCGCCGCGCCGGTCCCGCCGCCTCATGCGCGCGTCCGAGCGCGAGGGCGGGGCCGTCGGCGGCGAGGGCGAGGCTGGGGCGACGGTCCGGCGTCATCGCAAATGTTCCTACAATGTTCCTTGCCGATTCTCCATCTCGGCCGCGCATGCTGGGGCGCGGCCGCGCCGGGTCCATGCGCCGTGGGAGATGTTCCCGCAAATCCCCGCGTATGTTCCAAAGATACACGTTAAAGGCGAGTGGTCGCGTCTTGCGGTCTCGTCGCGCGCCGCGACAAGCTTGGCGGCGAAACGGGGGAGGGATCCATGCGGCTCGACGGCGCGAGGCTGCTGGCGACGGGGGCGACGGCGGGGATCGGGTTCGCCTGCGCGAAAGCCGCGCTGGCGGCGGGGGCGGAGACCGCGTGCCTGGTCGGGCGAGACCCCGAGCGCGGACGGGCGGCGGCGGCGCGGCTTGGCCCGCGGGCGCGCTTCCTGCAGGCCGACTGCGCCGATCCGGCGGCGGTGGAACGCATGGCGGCCGAGGCGCGGGACGCGATGGGCGGGATCGACGCGCTCGTGGTCTCGCCGGGAACCACCGTGCTGCCGGAACTGCTGAAGAAGCTCTCCCTCGCCGACATCGAGGCGACGCTGACCCGCGATCTCGCGCCCGTCCTCTACGTCGTGCGGGCGGCCTATCCGATCATGGCCAAGGGCGGCGGCGGCGCGATCGTCGGGATCGCCTCGGACGCCGGCAAGGTCGCGACGCCTGGCGAGAGCGTGATCGGCGCCGGGATGGCCGCGATCGTCCAGTTCCTGCGCGGCGTCGCCATCGAGGGCAAGCGCGACGGGATCCGCGCCAACGCCGTCACCCCGAGCCTCGTTGAGGGCACCGGGCTGACCGACCGGCTGATGGAGGAGGGCCGCTTCAGCGCGAAGCTCTTCGCCAAGGCGCGGAGCCTCGCCGACCTCGGCCCGACGACGCCGGAGGATCTGGCGGCGCTCTGCGTGTTCCTGCTGTCGCCCGCCGCTGCGCGGATCACGGGGCAGGCGGTGAGCGTGAACGGGGGGATCTCGGCGGCGTGAGCGCGCCGCGTACAGCGGCGTCTCCTCTGCGGGACGGAGCGGACGTTGGCTTTCCGCGCAGCGGCCCCGGCGGTTCGTGCGACCAGCACGGACCGCGCGACCGCCCCAACCCGGGGGCGGTCGCATTGCGACGGTTCGAAAAGCGGAGCGGTCGCAGTCGCTTGCGCCATAAATCGCTCGTGCTCAGGCGTTCCGAAGCGACCACCCTTGGGTCGGCCGCGCGGTCCTCAGCACGCCGCGGGGCCGCTACGAAATTCGCTGAGTCTGCAACGTCCCCTCCGGCCACGAACCGGACGCGCCCTCTCCGCGGAACAGCCATTTCCTCACGCCCTGCACATCACCGTCGTGACCCACTGTCCGAGCGGGATCCGGCGCTCCGGGACGAAACCCCAGGCGCGGTACATGCCTTCGACATGGCGCGCCTGCCAGTCGAGCACGCCCGACAGCACGACCCGCCCGCCCCGCGCGGTGCGGGCCGCGGCGCCCGGCGCGAGGCGGCGGAGCGGCCGCGCGAGGATGTTGGCGAACACCAGGTCGAAGGGCGGGCCGGCGCGCAGGGCCTCCGATCGGAACTCCGCCGCCTCCACCACGCGCACGAAGCCCGGGACCCCGTTGGCCCGGACGTTCGCCCGCGCCACCGCGACGGCGGTCGGGTCGATGTCGGAGGCGACGCAGGGGACGCGCCAGAGCTTCGCCGCCGCCATCGCGAGCACCGCCGTGCCGCAGCCGACGTCGGCCACGCGCGCCGGGCGCGCGCGCCGCGCCAGATCGTCGAGCGCGAGCAGGCAGCCGAGCGTCGTCTCGTGGTGGCCGGTGCCGAAGGCCATCGCGGCCTCGACCCGGATGCGGATCAGGTGGCGCGAGACGGCGTCCTCGTCATGGGCGCCGTGGACGACGAAGCGCCCCGCGCGCACCGGCGAGAGCTCCCGGCGGACCTGGCTGACCCAGTCGGTGTCGGGCAGCTTCGAGACGGCGAACTCCGCCGCGCCGAAGGCCGCCGCCAGCACCGAGAGGCCGACGCCGTCGGGCTGGGCGGTGAAGTAGCCGCCGACCTCCCAGCGCTCCGAGCCGTCCTCGATCTCGAAGGCGCCGACGCCGGTCGGCGCGGGGTCGAGCGCCTCGAGCGCGTCGGCCAGCGCCTCGGCTGGCGCGCGGGCGGGCAGGGTGGTGAAGGCGGTCCAGGTCGTCATCGCGCGGCTTTCCCGAAAGAGCGCGCCCGAGGCGGCGCGGCGCGCCCTCCCTTACCCGCCGCGCGGCCTCCTGTCCCATCGTTCGGGACGCCGAGGGCGGCCGTTCAGGACCAGTCGGGCGGGCGCTTCTCGAGGAAGGCCTGCACGCCCTCGGCGGTGTCGCGCAGGAGCATGTTCTCGGCCATCACCCGGCCGGTGTGGGCGTAGGCGGCGTCGAGGGTCATCTCGGCCTGCTCGTAGAAGGCGCGCTTGCCGATGCGCACCGCCGCGCCGAGCTTCGAGGCGACCGTCTCGGCCAGCGCGCGGGTCTCGGCGGCGAGCGAGTCGGCCGGGACGACGCGGTTGACGAGGCCGACCTCGCGGGCGCGGGCGGCGTCGAGGAACTCGCCGGTGGTCAGCAGCTCGAAGGCGTGCTTGCGCGGGATGTTGCGCGAGAGCGCGACCATCGGGGTCGAGCAGAAGAGGCCGATGTTCACCCCGTTCACGCCGAACTTCGCCTCCTCCGCCGCGACCGCCATGTCGCAGGAGGCGACGAGCTGGCAGCCGGCCGCGGTGGCGAGGCCGTGCACCTCGGCGATCACGGGCTGGGGCAGGCGCGCGACGGAGGTCATCAGGCGCGAGCACTGGGCGAAGAGGGCGTTGAAATAGGCGCGTCCGCCGTCGGGCGCCTGCCGGCCGCCCTGCATCTCCTTCAGGTCGTGGCCCGCGCAGAAGGCGCGGCCCGCGGCGCGGAGGACGACGACCTTGGTCTCGGGCTGCGTCGCGAGGCGGTCGAATTCGTCCTGGAGCGCCGCCATCATGCCCTCGGACAGCGCGTTCAGCGCCTTCGGGCGGTTCAGCGTCAGCGTGGCGATCGGGCCCTGATCCTCGCGGAGCAGGATGGGCGCCTCATGCGATCCGTCGGCCATTGTCGCGTCGTCCTCCCTCGGCGATGGTTGGGCCAACCTAGGCGATCAGGGCGGCGCGGGGGAGGGGTATGGAGCCGAAACTGACGGCGGCGGAGCTGACGGAGTTCCTCGACGCGGTGTTCCCGCAGGTGAAGGGGACGATGCGGATCGAGGCGGTCGGCCCGATGACCGCGCGGCTGCGGATGCCGGTGACGGAGGCGAATCTCCGTCCCGGCGGCACGGTCTCGGGGCCGGCGATGTTCACGCTGGCGGACTGTTCCTACTACGTCGCGACGCTGGCGATGATCGGGCGGGAGGCGCTGACGGTGACGACCTCGCTGACGATCAATTTCCTCTCGAAGCCCCCCGCGGCGGACCTGACCTGCGAGGCCCGCATCCTGAAGCTCGGCCGGGTGCTGTCGGTCGGCGAATGCACCCTCTGGTCGGACGGGCGCGAGGACGGGCCGGTGGCCCATGCGAGCGTGACCTACGCGATCCCGCCGAAGCGGTGAGGGGGGTGTAACAGGCTGGGAAGGTTGATTTCGTTGGGAGAATTTTGGTTAATTTCCGAGGTCGCCATGAGGATGCATCCCGTCCGCCGGGTTCGGCGTTCGGTTCGGTCACGAACCGGAGCGACTGATGAACTGGAAGGAGCAGGCGGCGCTGATCCTCGGGGTCTGGGTGTTCGTCTATTCGAGCGTGCTGGGGATGAGCTACGCGATCGACTGGCTGGCGCTCGACCTTCCGCGCTGGCTGCGGCTGATGGGCTCGACCGCGCTGACCGTGCCCTTCATCTCCTTCGTCGCAGTCCCGGCGGTGAAGCGGATGATCGCGCGGGCCGAGCGGCGCAGCGTGGCGGCGCTGGAAGGGCGCGAGCAGAGCCCGGAGCGTCACCCGCCGAGCAGGCGCTCGCAGAAGGGATAGGTCGTCATCCGCTCGACGCCCGTCTCGGTGATCAGGAACTGGTCCTCGAGCTTCACGCCCTCCGCCGCCTGCTCGGCGCCGATATAGCTCTCGATGCAGATCACCATGCCTGGCTCGAAGGCGCCGTCGAAGCGGTAGGGCTGATCGGGAAAGGCGTGCGGCACATAGGGGAACTCGCCGCAGAGGCCGAGGCCGTGGGCGAGGCAGTAATAGCCCCAGCCGCGGTTCTCGGGCGGGATCGGCCAGGCCGCGCGGGCGAAGTCCTCGAAGGCGACGCCGGGGCCGAGCAGGGCGGCGTTCCAGGCGAGCTGCTCGTGGGCGCGGGCGTAGAGCGCGCGCTGTCCGGGCCGCGCCGGCGCGTCGCCGCAGAGGAAGGTGCGCGAGAAGTCGACGGCGTAGCCCCGCCACCCGAGCGCGTCGGTGTCGAAGCAGACGAGGTCGCCCGCCTCCATCCGGCGCGGGCCGGCCTCCTGAAAATAGGGGAAGGTGCGCGGCCCCGACTGGAACAGCCGGGTCGAGACGTATTCGCCCTCGGTCGCGATCAGGTGGCGGTGAAAGCGCGACCAAACCTCGACCTCGCTCGCCCCCGGCGCGACGCCGGCCTCGAGATCCGCCGCCGCGGCCTCGACCCGGCGCACGGCCTCGCGCATCGCGTCGAGCTCGGGCTGCTGCTTGATCCGCCGCGCCTCGGCGAACACCGCGGTCGCGTCGCCGAGACGCAGGCCGCGGGCGCGCAGCGCGTCCGTCACCGGCGGGTCGAACCCCTCGACGGAGAGGTCGGCGCCCGCGCCATGGTCCCGGCAGAGCGCGGCGATCTCCGCCGCGAAGCTCGCGGCGGCGGCGCGGTGGTCCGCCCCCGCGAGCGGCGTGAGCCCTGGCGCGGGACGCACGGCGTCGACGCCCGGCGCGCCTTCGGCCAGATGCTCGCAGCCGGCGAACTCGTAGAGGATCGTCGGGCCGTCGGCGAACAGCAGCACGAAACGGAATGGCCCCATGAGGCTGAAGACGGTCATGTTCCGCACGCCGCAGCCATAGACGAGGTTGATCGGGTCCGAGGTCAGCACGGCGCCGACGCCCGCGCGGCGCATGACGGCGCGCAGTCGCTCGGCGCGGGCGCGGACCAGCGCGGCGACGCTTTGCGGTTCGTCCATGGGCGTCCTCTTGCGGGGGGCGGGCCGACGCCCGCTGCGGCGGGGATAGCGGGGGACGCGCGCGGCGACAACGGCGCGCGCGGGAGCATGGGCGCAAAATGGCGGTACTGGAGCACCGCATTTCCAACCAATTGCGCATGAACGCGAAATTCGGCGCGTCGCCGCTTGACTTGGCCGCCCGCGTCTGTAGAAGCCCCGCTCGAACCGAAGGGGATATCGCGATGCGAACCTACAGCGCGAAGCCGGCCGACATCGAGAAGAAGTGGGTCGTGATCGACGCGGAGGGCGTGGTGCTCGGGCGTCTGGCCTCGATCGTCGCCATGCGCCTGCGCGGCAAGCACAAGGCCACCTTCACGCCGCACATGGACATGGGCGACAACGTGATCGTGGTGAACGCCGACAAGGTGCAGATGACCGGCAACAAGCGCCGCGACAAGGTCTATTACTGGCACACCGGCTATCCGGGCGGCATCAAGTCCCGCACCGCGGCGCAGATCCTCGAGGGCAAGCACCCCGAGCGCGTCGTGATGAAGGCGGTGCAGCGGATGCTGCCGGGCGGGCCGCTCTCGCGCCGGCAGATGACGCATCTGCGGGTCTATGCGGGCGCCGAGCATCCGCACGAGGCGCAGCAGCCCGAGACGCTCGACCTGCGCGCGATGAACCCCAAGAACACCCGGAGCGCCTGACCATGGCCGACGACATCCGCACCCTCGAAGACCTCAAGGACGCCGTCGAGCCCGAAGCGCCCGCCGAGGACCCCAACGCCGCCCCGAAGGAGCCCGTGCGCGACGAGTTCGGCCGCTCCTACGCCACCGGCAAGCGCAAGGACGCGGTCGCCCGCGTCTGGGTGAAGCCGGGCTCGGGCAAGGTGACGGTCAACGGCAAGGAGATGAACGCCTATTTCGCGCGTCCCGTGCTGCAGATGGTGATCGCGCAGCCCTTCACGGTGGCGAACGTCACGGGCCAGTTCGACGTGACGGCGACGGTGAAGGGCGGCGGCCTCTCGGGCCAGGCCGGCGCGGTGAAGCACGGCATCTCGAAGGCGCTGTCTCTCTGGGACCCGCAGATGCGCCCGGCGCTGAAGGCGGCCGGGTTCCTGACCCGCGACAGCCGCGTGGTCGAGCGGAAGAAGTACGGCCGCCGGAAGGCGCGGCGGAGCTTCCAGTTCTCGAAGCGCTGACGCGCGGAAGATCTTTTCAGGACGTTCGATGCGACGGGCCGCCCAGGGGCGGCCCGTGGGCGTTCGGGGCCGGGGTTGCGGCGGACGGGTCGGCGGACGGTGCTTCGGGGTGGGCGGACCCCGTGCGGCGGGTCGGACCGGTTCGCCGCACCGGCCGACGCGGGCTGCGTGGGAGGGCCGGCGGCGGTTCAGCTTTGTGGGACGGGGCGGACTTTCATCATGCGCTCAGCGGCGCCGGCGATCCGGGCGACCAGCCCGGATCGCGCGAACGCCCCATCCCGGGGGGTGAGGGCCGTCTCGGAAACGCGCCAGTGGCGCGTTTCAGGCCCGAACGGGCGGAGCCCCGGCCGTCTCGGAAACGCGCCAGTGGCGCGTTTCAGGCCCGAACGGGCGGAGCCCCGGCCGTCTCGGAAACGCGCCAGTGGCGCGACTCAGGCCCGAACGGGCGGAGCCCCGGCCAGTCGCATCGCGACGGTCGTGAGAAAGGGAGCGGTCGCAGTCCCTTGAACCATAAACCGCTCGCGCCCCAGCGTTTCAAGGCGACCACCTTGGGGCCCTCGCGTGATCCTCCGCGCGTAACGGCGCCGCTGTTGCGCGCCAACGTCCCCTCCGGCTCCGATAGGGTCGATCGCAAGGCGTCCGCTCACGCCGCCAGCCGCTCTCCCAACGCCGCCACCCGCGCCTCGGTCCGCGCGATCAGCCGGTCCAGCTCGACCCTGTCGGCCGGCGAGAGGCTCGGCCCCGGCGCGCGGACCTTCGCCGAGGCGATGGCGCCGCGGCGGCGCAGCACCTCCTTGCGGATGGCGAGGCCGATCCCCGGCTGCTGCTCGTGGCGGATCAGCGGCAGCCAGGCGTCGAACAGGTCCTCCGCGCCGTCGACGTCGCCCGCGAGATGGCGGCCGACGACGCTGGTCAGCATCTCGGGATAGGCGAAGCCCGTCATCGCGCCGTCGGCGCCGCGCTGGAGCTCCTGGGGCAGGTAGAGCCCGCCGTTGCCGCAGAGGATCGACATGCGGGGCGCGCCCGCGCGCACCGCCGAGAGCTTCGCGAGGCCCGGGCAGTCCTCGTGCTTCAGCATCACGATCTGGGGGTGGTCGGCGGTCAGCTTCAGGATCGTCGCGGCCGAGACCTTCACCCCGGTCAGCTGCGGGTAGTCCTGGAAGCACACCGGCACGTCGGGGCCGAGCGCGTCGCAGACCGCCGCGTAGTAGCGGGCGACGGTGTCCTCGGTCGAGAGGGAGGGGATCGGCGCGACCATGACGCCCGCCGCGCCCTCGTCCATCGAGAACGCCGCGAGGTCGGCCAGCGCCGCGGTGCTGGGCGAGGACACGCCGACGATCACCGGCGCGCCGCCGGCCCTCGCGATGAAGCGGGCGACGGCGGCGCGGCTTTCTTCGGGGGTCAGCTTGGGCGCCTCGCCCATGACGCCGAGGATCGTCATCCCGTCCACCCCTCGCGCGCGGTAATGGTCGACGAGGCTGTCGATCGAGGCGAGGTCGAGCGCGCCGTCCTCGGCGAAGGGCGTGGCGGCGATGACGAAGACGCCGCGCGTCTCGCGGTCGATCAGGGGCATGGTCGGTCTCCTCCGGCTGCGGCGCGAGGGTAGCCGCAGCGCCGGCCGGCGGGGAAGGGGGCGAGGCCCCCCGGTCAGATCTCGCCGCGTCCGCGCAGGAAGGTTAGCGCCTCCGCGATGGCGGCGTCG
>AACY020301564.1_pt1 | contig 11166 bp, 12 predicted proteins | sample 267378 | NCBI WGS metagenome assembly AACY02 (sample SAMN02954345, study PRJNA13694) | marine metagenome | biome: aquatic; feature: ocean; material: water; isolation source: isolated as part of a large dataset composed predominantly from surface... | reverse complement strand
TGCCGTCTACGGCGAAGCTGCACAAGGGACAAGGCCGGGTGGGCGTCGTCGCCGAAGGGAGATCACCTCGGCGGGCAGGGTATTCAGAATGCTGGTGCCCGCCTTCGGCGCGTGGGCAATGCTCACGTCCCGGGCGAGGATGCGCACGCGGGCATGGTCGCCGAGGCTGGCACCGGTGTCGCGCACCCAGAGGCTGGTGTCGCCGCAGGCCACCCGCAGCAGGTGCCAGCGCGCGTCACGCTCGGCGACGTGGCCATCCAGCACCACGCCGGCGTCCTCGCCCAGGCGGATGGGCAGATCGAGGCGCGCCAGGGTGTCGTTGAGCGGACCGCTCGCCAGCACGCGGCCCGCCTCCATCACCACCAGATGGTCCGCCAGGCGCGCCACCTCGTCCGGGGCATGGCTGACGTAGAGCACCGGGATCTGCAGTTCGTTGTGCAGGCGCTCCAGATAGGGCAGGATCTCCTGCTTGCGCGCCAGGTCCAGCGCCGCCAGCGGCTCGTCCATCAGCAGCAGCTTCGGGCTCACCGCCAGCGCCCGGGCCATGCCGACGCGCTGGCGCTCGCCGCCGGAGAGGGCCGCGGGGCGGCGCTTCAGCAGGTGGCCGATGCCCAGCAGCTCGATGGCATGCTCCAGGTCGAACTGGACAGCGCGGCGATCGGCGTTGCGGCTGCGTTTTTGCCCGTAGCGCAGGTTGCCGAGCACCGTCAGATGCGCAAACAGGCTCGGCTCCTGGAAGACGTAGCCGATGGGCCGACGATGCGTCGGCACCCAGCGGCTCGCATCCTGCCAGACGTCGCCGTTGACGCTGAGCCGCCCGGTGGCCGCCTGCTCCAGCCCGGCGATGCAGCGCAGCAGCGTGGTCTTGCCGGAGCCCGAATGGCCGAACAGTGCCGTGACGCCGCGGGCGGGGATCTGCTCGTCCACGTCCAGCGAAAAGCCCGGCCATTGGAGACGCAAGCTGACGCAAATCACCGGTTCAGCCCCTCTTGCCATCGGGCCGCCAGGCGTAGAGCGCCAACAGCACCACAAAGGAAAACACCAGCAGCACCGCGGACAGCCGGTGGGCGTCGGCGTACTCCAGTGCCTCCACATAGTCGTAGATCTGCACCGAGGCGACGCGGGTCTCGCCGGGGATGTTGCCGCCGATCATCAGTACCACGCCGAATTCCCCCACGGTATGCGCGAAGCTCAGGATGCCGGCGGTGACAAAGCCCGGCAGGGCCAGCGGCAGCGCCACCGTGAAGAAACGGTCCAGCGGCGAGGCGCGCAGTGTGGCGGCGGCTTCCAGCGGGCGCTCGCCGATGGCCTCGAAGGCGTTTTGCACCGGCTGCACCATAAACGGCAGGGAGTAGAGCACCGAGCCCACCACCAGCCCCCAGAAGGTGAAGGGCAGGAGCCCGATGCCCAGCGTCTGCGTGAGCCAGCCCACGGGGCCGTTCGGGCCCATGGTCACCAGCAAATAGAAGCCCAGCACCGACGGCGGCAGCACCAGCGGCAGCGCCACCACGGCGCGCACCGGTCCCTTCCAGCGTGAGTGTGTGCGCGCCAGCCACCACGCGATGGGCGTGCCGACGAGAAACAGGATTACCGTCGTCACCGCCGCCAGGCGCAGGGTCAGGGCGATGGCCTCGAGATCGGTGGGAGAGAGCAGGGGCATGGATCGGTGTCACGCTCAAGGGTTGGCTGTGGGAGTGGCATCCCCGCCTCGATCACGGGCGCCTGATGCGGGGTGTTGCTTGCGGGAGTGCGGGGGTGCGTGTTCGCGAAGCGCTGTCTGCGCGCGTCGCACCATGCGCTGCACACCGAGCACTGCGGCCTCAGTCCGTCGTATAACCAAAGCTCCGGATCACCCCCTGCGCCTGGTCCCCTCTCAGATAGTCGAACAACGCCGTCACCGCCGGATCGTCCTTGCCGCGCGTGAGGATCACGGCGTCCTGGCGGATGGGCTCGTGCAGGTCGCCGGGCACGATCCAGCCGGAGCCCTTGGTGATCTCGCCGCCTGCCATGACCTGCGACAGGGCCACGAAGCCGATGTCGGCATTGCCGGTGTCTACGAATTGATAGGTTTGTGCGATGTTCTCACCCATCACGAGCTTGGGCGCGATGGCGACCGTCAGATCGAGTGCCTCGAGGGTCTGCATCGATGCCTCACCGTAGGGCGCCAGCTTGGGGTTGGCGATCGACAGTTTGTTGAAGGCGCCGGATGCGAGCAGCGCCGGGCCGTCCTGCACCGTATCGGCCTGCGCCGACCACAACACCAGGGCGCCGATGGCGTAGGTGAAGCGCGAGCCTGCCACCGCCAAGCCTGCTTCCTCCAACAACTCGGGTCGCCGCTGGTCCGCGGCCAGCAGCGCCTCGAACGGCGCGCCGTTCGTGATCTGGGCATAGAGCTTGCCCGTGGAGCCGTAAGAGGCCTTCACGGTATGCCCGGTATCGGCCTCGAACAGGTCGATGATGGCCTTCATGGGGGCGGCGAAGTTGGCGGCGACGGCGATTTGTGCCTCGCCGGCGGCGGCACTGCCCACGCCGCCGGTGGCGAGGATGCCGGCGGCGAGGATGAGCGGGCGGATGTTTGGCATGGCGGGCTCCGAACTGAGACTTGCGAAGAAGACGGCGACTACGCGCGCCGTCACCCGTCAGGCGCGCGTGATCGGGCGACGGACATCACGCAGTCGACGCTTTCCCGGGGTATGCAGGCCGCATGCCGGATCGGCGTGGCGTCGCCCGGGTCCGCCGCCAAACACTTTGCGTCTTCGCAGGGCCGATTCTGCCCGGCGCCCGACCTCGGCACGGCCCTTCAAACTTGACGCCGCAGGCGGCAAACTGTATCCCGTGCGCACCACCGCTCTTTTCTTCGCGTATCTGTTCTGCTGCCTGGTGCTGGCGGCGGCCACGGCTGCGCCGCTGATGGAGACGGGCCTCATCGACGAGCCGCCGCGGCGGGTGATGGGGCGCCTCGCCCAACTGTACATCCTCCTGGGGCTGTGGCCGTTTCTGAAGCTGCTGCGACTGGACAACAGGGCAGCGCTGGGCTTTGGTATCCCGCGCCGGCGCTTCCTGCGGGACGTGGCGCTCGGCTGGATGCTGGGCGTGGTGATCCTGGCGCTGCTGGTTTGGGCGCTGCTGGCCCTGCGGGTGCGCGTGCCGGATGTGCCGGTCGACGGCCTGCTCTGGTATGTGATCGAGAAGGCCGTTGCGGCGCTGATCGGTGGGCTGCTCATCGGGCTGCTGGAAGAGCTGTTCTTCCGCGGCGCCCTGTATGGCGCCATCCGCAGGCGCAGCGGTATCCGCGCCGCGGTGGTGTGGTCAGCGCTGCTCTATGCCCTGCTGCATTTCATGAAGCCCCACGATCTGCCCGCGGGGGTCGCCTTCGACTGGGCCGGCAGCTGGGCCATGTTCGCAGGTGTATTCACCGGTCTCGCCGATTGGCGCCACCTCGACTCCATGCTGGCGCTTTTTCTGGTCGGCGTGTTCCTCGCGCTGGTGCGCGAGCGCAGCGGCCATATCGCCTGGGGGATCGGTCTGCATGCGGGCTGGGCGTTCGTGATTCAGCTCTCGCGCCGGCTCAGCGACGGTAACGAGGCCGCCGCCTTCGCCTATCTCACCGGCGACTACGACGGCGTCATCGGCCTGCTGGCGGCGGCCTGGATCGGCGTACTGGCGCTCGCCTTCTGGGGCATCACCGGTCTCTGGCGGCGCCGGGCTGTGCCGATGGCCTAGACTGGCGCCGGGGCGAGGGCCCGGGCCTGCGCGCTGCGGGCTGTGAAAGCGCCAGGGGTCCAACTGCGCGCCGATGCCGAGCGCCACCGCTTAGGCCGGAATCTGCGTGGGGTGTCACCCGCATGCCTATTCGATGACGCCGAAGCGGCGCAGTAGCTGCGCCATGATGGGGTCGTCGATGTCGTCGGCGGTGGGCACCCGGGGCCCAGGCGCGTCTTCGGCGGGCGCACCCGTGGGGCCCAGCGGCGCGCCACGCTCCAATAACAGTTTGGCGATGTTGACGTTGCCGTTCTGCACCGCCAGCGCCAACGGCGTCTGTCCGTCCGCACCGACGCCGTCGAGTGCCACGCCCCGCGCCAACAGCAGGTCCAGGGTGTCACGGTCCAGGGCCCCGCGTTGGACGAGTGGGTACAGCAGGGACTGGAGGTCGTCCTTGGCGCCGCGCTGCAACAACAGCTCGGCTGCCTGGACCCGGCCGTGGGCGAGCGCCGTCATCAGGGCGGTGTCGCCGTCCGGCCCCGTGGCCATGGGATCGGCGCCGTGCTTGAGCAGCTCTTTGGCGATGGCGACCTTGCCGTCGCGCACAGCAATGTTGAGCGGCGGCTGGCCGCCGGGGCCGCGCTGGTTGGGGTCGGTGCCCCAGTACAAGTGGCGCTTCACCTGCACCAGATCAGCGCTCTGCACGGCGTGGTGGAAGTTGCCGCTCGGCTTCGGCGGTGCGTCGCAGCCTTGCAGCAGTAGCAGGCAGCCGAGTAAGGTGCCAAGACGCAGTAGGCTTTGCATGACAGACGGAAACACTCCTGACAGATTTGCAGCGTCGGCGGCCGCGGCGGGTGCTCGCGAGGCGTCACCGCGGTGGTCGCTGGCACCGTAGCGCCCGGCGTCGGCGCCGGCAAGTCGCTCCGGCGGATGCCGGCGGCCAGCGGTGGGGCGTTGCGGCCGATGCGTCCAGCCACCGGCCCCTGTGCCCGCGAATGACGTCGGCCGATGTCGACGACCCCTCAGGCTCTGACACACCTCCATGCTCGGGAAGTTCCTCCTCACCGCCGCCATCATCGTGCTGGCCGTCTATGCCATCCGTCAGCGCGCCGGCTCCACGGCGCAGCGGCGTGATGACGCCCATGGCGCAGGCGCGGCGGCGAGCGACGGTCAGACCGGCCTATTCTCGCGCCGGAACCTGATCCAAACGGCCGCCGGCGTGGTGGTGGTGACCATGATCGCCGGCAGTGCCCTGGCGTTGCTGCAGGGCTGGGAGCGCGCCCGGGATGTGGTGACGGTGGAGGTGTCGAACCCCATCACGGGTGCGGTGGAACGCTTTGAGGCCAAACGCTCGGATGTGGGGGATCGGAGCATCCGTACCCTCGACGGTCGGCGCATCCGCGTCTCAGAGGTCGAGCGCATCATTATCCACGAGGACCGCTGAGGGCATCGGCCGGCGCCTGTTGCCGGCGCGTTGTGCCCGCGGCTGCGCCGCGACCAGGGCGCGGCTTGTGTCGTGGGCTCCGGAGGCGAGCCGATCGCTCGGGCCTCGTCCCGTTCGGTCCGCATTGCGTTGTGCGCCGCCCGTGCCTTCGGGCGGGTCTGCTGCGTCAGTCCGCGGCCGGCCCCAGGTTGCAGGCCACTGACAAGCGCAGCCCCCGGCCGCGGTGCGGCTCCACCCAGTGCAGCAGGCTCGGCGGGAAGAGCAGCAGCAGCCCGGGTGCGGGTGTCACGCGGATCTGGAAGGGGCCGTCGGCGAAACAGATGTCGCCGCTGTCGGCGGGGGCGGCGACATAATAGACGCCGGAGAGGCACTCATCGTTCTCGGCATGGTCGTGGCGGCTGGTGCTGCTGCCGGGGCCCATGGCGTTGAGCCAGAAGCCGCAGCGAAGCCGCGGGCAGTCAGGGCTGAGCCGGCTGCTGGCGGCGGCGGTGGCGAAGTCGAGCACCGCGTCCAGTCCCGGCAGTCGCGTGCGCGCCAGGTACAAGTTCTCGAAACGCCCGTCGATGAAATGACTGCGGTGGGCGAAATCCTGCTCGCTCAAGGTCTCGAAGGCCGCCGCCAGCGGGCCGTTGACGGCGTGCGCCTGCCCGTACCAGTGCGCCGAGATGGGCGCGATCTGCCGCGTGGCCTGCGCCGCGCCCGCCGACGCCGCGGCGGTTTCGTCGAAGGTCCTCAACGCTCGGGTGACGTTGCTGTGGCCGGCGCGGTTGAGATGGTGTCCGCCAGAGCGCCGAAGCGGCGCTCGTGCTCGCTGCGGCTGCGGGTGACGCAATCCTCGATGGAGACGCCCAGGAACCAGTTGCCGGTTAGGCCAAGGCGCCCGCCCGCCAGCGCCCGATCCAGCGCCGTTACCTGGTCGCCATGACCCTTGCGCAGCGCCGGCAGGCGGTTGCGCACACAGGCCGCTGCGCGCACGCGCTCGGGCTGCGCGTCCAGCGCCCGGCAGGCGGCGGCGATGCGGGCCTGCTCGTCGAGCCGGCCGCCGGGGAAGTGGAAGGCGAAGCCGCGCAGCTGCGGGTGCGCCAGGAAGTCACGCGACACGGCTGACAGGAACTCGCCGTCGACGCTGATGAAGCCGGCGAGGGCATCCACGCCGAGATCGGCCTTGTCGAGCACCAGCAGCTGGCTGTCGATCTCCGCCATGCCGATGCCGGCGACGATGGCCGCCGCTTCGGCCGCGGCATCGGTCAGCAGGGTGGCCGCCACGTCTGGCGCCACCGCCAGCGTCAGCCAATCCGCGCGATGGCGGGTGCCGTCGGCGCAGGTCACCGCATAGCCATCGGCATCGCGCTCGATGGCCGTTGCAATGGCGCTGGTGGTGAGCTGCACCCCCGGCGTTTCGGCGATGGCCCGTGGGATCTCACCCAGCCCCTCGGGCATGGTGAAGCTGCGCAGCACGTCTTTGCGCCGCGGCTTTTTGCGAAACAGGGCCTCGGCCGGAAAGTCGTCCGGCGGCTGGCAGATGACGGAGCGAAAGGCGGGGCCGAAGAGGTCGCGGTAGTTCTTTGCGCCGAGCCCCGTGCCGTAGTACTCACGCACGCTGGCGCCGGTCTTGTCCGCACCGAACAGCTTTGGCAGCGAGCGCAGCAGCTCGAAGGGATGCAGGGCGGAGACGATGGATTTGCGCTGGCCGCCCCGCCAGAGCCTGTAGCTCTGCTTGGCCTTGGCGGTGGCGCGCTCCAGGATGCCGAGTTGCTCCATGATGCCGAGCAGATTGCCGTAGCTGTTGAAGCAGCTGTGGCTGCCGGCCTCCACCCAGTAACCACCCAGCGCCGGGAAGCTATGCGTGTGCATGCAGCCGCCGGGGCGGGCATCGGCTTCGAGCACATGCACGGTCTGGCCGCCGCGGGCGGCGTAGTGGGCGGCGCTGAGACCGCTGATACCGGCGCCGATGACGATGTGGCTGGGTTGCTGGCTCATGGATGCATTCGAGACGGTGTGGGAAGCATGGGGGCTGAACCGCGGATCGGGAGGCTGCCCGCCCGCCGGACCGCGGGGGCGGGCAGACAGTGCGGCTTACAGCGGCTTCGACAATGTGAAGGCGCCGCGGATATCACCCACCGAGTAGCCGCGCGCCTGGTCTTCGGGGTAGGCCTTATCCAGCGCTGCGGCCAAGTCCGGCGGCAGGTCCTTGCCATGACAGGCGAGGCAGACCTGCTGTGTCGGAATGGCCTGCATGTAGCGGTACACTTTGCCCCCGTCGGTCTCGACCACCGAAGCGTAGCTCATGCCTTTGGGCGACTCGCCATTCGCCTTGCGGGACTCGAACTGCTCCAGCACGGTCTGTTCCCACGCATCCGGTGTATTCAACGTTGCATTGCGGGTTTTGAGGCTGGTACGGCCCACGTCCCAACCCGTCTGCTCCGACAGTTGGGCGGCGATGGCGGGTGCCTTCTCTTCGCACACCCACACGGCATTGACCGGGCCACCGGACTTGATCGCCCCCTTGAGCTCGCCCTGCAGGGTGGTGGCGAACGTTTTGATGATCCCTCGGGCCTGATCGGCATCGTCCTGGGTCGTAGCCATGGCATACATGGACGTGGCGCCGGCGGCGGCGAGTGCCAGCGCGGAACCGGCGAGCAGGGACTTGGTCATGGTGCAAATCTCCGTAAGGTTAGCTCAGGACTGGGGATGCGTCGGCTGAGGCAGTGGGCTCGCGCCGGCCACAGTCGCAGGCAAAGTATTGTCCCGCGCGAGGCGGTTGCAACCGCACATGGCCCCGGACTATGCCCGCCGGAGGTGGTCTCGGCCATGGCAAACCGCAACCGGCATCGAGTGCCCACGCCTGCGCATTGTGCGGCCGCCGGCCGCCGCTGTATTTGATCTATGCCCGTCGCATCCGGGTTTTCGGTTTGTGCGCATCGGTGGCCGCTGTGTCCGTGCGCGCTTCGCCCGCAGTGTTCCGGGTGCTAAGGTTGGGTGCCTCCCGCAAGCGAGCGTACGGCGCTCCACCGATTCGCCGTGTCCGTGCCGGCATCAATACCGAGGCCCCATCGCCATGCCCGTCATCACCCACATTGCTGATCTCAAGCGCCTCTACCGCCGGCGCGTGCCGCGGATGTTCTATGACTACGCCGAGTCCGGTAGCTGGACCGAGCAGACCTTCCGCGACAACACCGGCGATTTCGCCGACATGCGCCTGCACCAGCGCGTCGCCGTGGATATCGACGAGCGCAGCACGGCTACGCAGATGGTGGGTCAGCCGGTGGCCATGCCCGTGGCGCTGGCGCCGGTGGGACTCACGGGCATGCAGCACGCCGACGGCGAGATTCTGGCGGCGCGGGCCGCCGAGCATTTCGGCGTGCCCTTTACCCTGTCCACCATGTCCATCTGCTCCATCGAGGATGTGGCGGCGGCGGTGAGCGCGCCCTTCTGGTTTCAGCTCTACGTCATGCGCGACGAGGCCTTCATGGAGCGCCTCATCGCGCGCGCCGCCGCCGCCCGCTGCTCCGCCCTGGTGCTGACCCTGGACCTGCAGGTCATCGGCCAGCGCCATAAGGATCTGAAAAACGGCCTCTCGGCGCCGCCGAAGCTCACCCTGCCGGTGCTGGCGGACCTGGCGCTGCGCTGGCGTTGGGGCCTCGGCATGCTGCGCACGCCGCGACGGGGCTTCGGCAACATCGTCGGCCATGTGGAGGGCGTCAGCGACGTGTCGAACCTGATGGCCTGGGTGGGCGAGCAATTCGACCCCACCCTGGACTGGGCCAAAGTCCGGCGCATCCGCGAGCTCTGGCCAGGACCGTTGATCCTGAAGGGGATCATGGCTCCGGAAGACGCCAGGCTCGCCCGCGATGCCGGGGCGGATGCCATCGTCGTCTCCAACCACGGCGGTCGCCAGCTCGATGGCGCCCTGAGTGCGATCCGCATGCTGCCGGCCATTCTCGATGCCGTGGGCGATACGTTGGAGGTGCACCTCGATAGCGGCATACGCTCCGGGCAGGATGTGCTCAAGGCCCTCGCCCTGGGCGCCGCCGGCACCTACATCGGCCGCGCCTACATCTACGGCCTGGGCGCCCTGGGGCAGGCCGGTGTCGCCCGGGCGCTCGAGATCATCCACAAGGAGCTGGACGTCACCATGGGCTTCTGCGGCGAGCGCGATGTCGCCGGTCTCGGCCGGCACAATCTGCTATTGCCCGCCGACTTCGCCTCCCGTTGGGCGTGATGCCGTGCCAGCCCGGCGGCGCTCGAGTGGCGTGCCGCCGCGTTGGGCCCCGGCGCGGGCGACTACGCTAGGCTCCTGGCCATGGCGGGCGGTGCGGTGCATGGGTCTGGGGGTGACTTGGCCACCACCGCAGCGCGCTCAGTCCGGCCAGACCCGTCCCGGGCTGCGGTAGGGGTCAGCATCCGTTCGCTCGCCCGGATAGGCGGCGGGCTGCGGGCGCCGGGTGGTGAACGGGGTAGGGGGCGCGGCGGTGGTCGCACCGCGTCCTGCCCGGCCGGATGCCGCTGTCACTTTGCGCCGGGCCGGCGGCTTTCTTCCAGGCGCCGTGTCGGCGGCTGCGCGTTGCGCCGGGGCCGTTTTGACCGTCGCCTTGGGTGCCGTGGCTTTGCGAGCGGGTGCAGCGGCCGCCGTCGGCGTCGTGGCGGGCGCTGGGGCAGGCGCCGGCGACCGCCGGGCTGACGCGCCGACGGACTTTGGGCGAGACTCGGGGGCGGGCGCCGGCGTATCCCCGGTGGTCTCGTCGCCGGCCTTCGCCTTGCGGATGGAGTCGAGCAGGCGCTGGCCCGTGCGGTTGCTGTCAGCCATGGTCGAGGAGCTCCGTCAGCAGTTGTCGTATTTCGGCGGCGGCCTCGCGGCCGCGCTTGCCGGCCTGGAAGACGCTGCGGCCCTCCAGTGCGCAATGGCGGTGAATGGAGCGCCGGCGGATGCCGACGGTGGCCACCGGCAGATCCAGCTCTCGGGCCGCGTCCGGCATGAGCCGCGAGAGCATGGTGCGGGGCTCGAGCTGGCTCATGACGAGCAGCGCCCTGAGCCCCGGGTTTGCCGGGCGCAGCTGCTCGATGACCTTTGCGATATGGGTGGTGGCCCAGAGATCCATGGGCGAGGGCTGCACGGGCACCAGCGCGTGCCGGGCCAGGCGCAGGGCCTGCTCCGCCTGGGGTGCCTTGATGGACGGCGGGCAATCGATGACGACGTAATCGTTGCTCTCGCGTAGTGCCTGCACGGTCTTCGCCAGCCCCATGGCGGCGGCCACCACGTCGGGGAGGCCATTGTCCTCGGCACCGGTGAGCCGCCATTGATAGGCGGACTGCTGCGGGTCGGCGTCGACCATGATCACCGTCTCGCCGCGCTGGGCAAGCCCGGCGGCCAGGTTCAGTGCCAATGTGGTCTTGCCGGTGCCGCCCTTGTTGCCGACGACGGCGATGACGCTCATGACGCCGGCGCTGGCGCTGGTTGCTGGATGGGCATGGAACCTGTGCGCTCCCGCATCGAAGCCTGATGGGGAGGATACGCCCGGGCGCCGTGGGGTCAAGCGGCTTCGCCGCGCTCCCGTCCGCCCGGCCGCCGCGTGCCGGCGGCGGCCACCGCCTCCAGACGGATCAGGCCGGCGGTGACGACGACGCCGAGCGGGGTCGAGCGGGTTGGGGCGGACAGGGCGCCGGAGCGCCAGCCGGACGCGGGGCCAGAGATGGCGCCTGCGCTCAGGCGGGCAGGTCGGGTCCGAGGAAGGGCCGCAGGCGCTGCAGCATGGCCTTGTGCACCTTGAGGCCGCCGGCCACCACGTTGCAGGTCTCGAAATGGCGCTCGCCGCCGGCGAGGTCGGTCACCATGCCGCCGGCCTCGGTCACCAGCAGGGCGCCGGCGGCGAAGTCCCAGGGCTTGAGGCCAAGCTCCCAGAAGCCGTCGAGGCGGCCCGCGGCCACGTAGGCGAAATCCAGCGCCGCCGAGCCCGGCCGGCGCACGCCGGCGCTGTCCTCGATGATGGCCTCCAGCATGGGCAGATAGGTGCGCAGCCAGG
>AACY020490254.1_pt1 | contig 11168 bp, 8 predicted proteins | sample 267378 | NCBI WGS metagenome assembly AACY02 (sample SAMN02954345, study PRJNA13694) | marine metagenome | biome: aquatic; feature: ocean; material: water; isolation source: isolated as part of a large dataset composed predominantly from surface... | reverse complement strand
GTAAAAAAAGGATTTCCAGTTCCAGCACTAAAAATAACAACTCTCTTTTTTTCAAGATGTCTTACAGCTCTTCTTTTTATATACGGCTCAGCAATTGATTCCATTTTAAGAGCTGTTTGAAGCCTGGTTTGAACACCACTTTCTTCAAGAGTACTTTGTAAAGCAAGTCCATTAATTACAGTGGCTAACATCCCCATGTAGTCAGCTTGGACTCTATCCATTCCATTGCTAGCTGCGGATAATCCTCTAAAAATATTACCCCCGCCAATAACAATTGCTATTTCAACACCAGTTTTTACAAGTTCGCTAATTTCTTTACAATAGGCCTTGATTCTTTCAGGGTCAACACCATGGGTCCTATTGCCCATAAGAGCTTCACCACTTAATTTTAATAAAATTCTTTTGTATGGCATTTTAATGATTATGTAAATATAATCATAGTATTTAAAAGGGTGTATTAATTAAACTAAGGAAACCCTTTTAAAGTCTGTTATTGAACAATCTGAGTTTACAGATTTAATGTACTCATTAACTGACATTTTATTGTCTTTAATAAATGCTTGATTAATTAAAGTGTTGTCTTTGAAAAATTTCTTCAATTTACCTTTAGCTATATTTTCAAGCATAGCCTCTGGTTTTCCTTCAGCTCTCAACTGTTCTTTAGCAATTTCAATTTCTTTTTCAATTATTTCTTTACTTACTCCATCTTCATCAAGGGCAACTGGATTCATCGCCGCAGCTTGCATACATACATTTTTTGCAACTTCAAATGATTCATCAAAATTATTTGATAGACCAACAATTGTAGCAATTTTATTTCCAGCATGAATGTAAGATCCAACAAAGTTTGAATTAATTTTTTCAAACGAACCTATTTCTAATTTTTCACCAATAACACCTGTTTGTTCAATTAATTTTTCCTGAACAGACATTGATTCAATTTTTGTACCTAAAAGTTCTTCTTTTGAATTGGAACTTAATGCTAATTCAGCTATCTGATTAGCAAGAGAGATAAATGATTCATTCTTTGCAACAAAATCTGTTTCACAATTAAGAGAAATTATGACTCCAGAATTTGAATCAGAATTTACTTTTGCTATAACTGCACCTTCACTTGATTCTCTGTCAGCTCTTTTTGCAGCAACTTTTTGACCTTTTTTTCTCAAATTTTCTATGGCTAGTTCAAAATCACCTTCAGCTTCAACTAACGCCTTCTTACAATCCATTATACCAGCACCAGTACTTTTTCTTAATTTATTTACATCTGCAGCAGTTATATTACTCATAATATTTATTTATCTTTTTTTTCTTCTTTAGTTTTGTTTTCAGGCTCATCACCTTTTTCTTTCTTCGCTTCATTTTCCGCCTTTTCTTTATCTCTTTGCTCAAGACCTTCTTTGATAGATTCAGTCACTTTCTTTAAAATAATTTCAATTGACTTAGAAGCATCATCATTTGAGGGTATACCAAAATCAACTTTATTAGGGTCAGTGTTAGTGTCAACCATAGCAAATATTGGAATATTAAGTTTATTAGCTTCTCTTACAGCAATATGTTCTCTTCTAATATCTACAACAAATAGAGCACCAGGAAGTCTAGTCATGCTAGTTATTGATCCTAAATTCTTTTCTAGTTTTGCTCTGGTTCTATCAACTCTTAATTTTTCTTTTTTAGAAAGAGTTTCAAATGTTCCGTCTTCTTTTGTTCTATCAATTGCAGACATTTTTTTTACAGCTTTTCGGATAGTAACAAAATTTGTTAACATACCTCCAGGCCACCTTTCAGTGATATAAGGCATATTGACTTCAGAAGCACATTCTGAAATAATATTTTTTGCTTGTTTCTTAGTAGCAACAAAAAGAATTTTTCTTCCAGATGATGCAATCTTTTCTAAAGCAGAGCACGCTTCTTCAAGTTTATTGACTGTCTTATATAAATTTATGATATGAATTCCGTTTTTTTCGGAATAAATAAAAGGAGCCATGTTAGGGTTCCATTTTCTAGTTAGATGTCCAAAGTGAACACCTGCCTTTACAAGGTCTTTGATTTCAGTTTTTTTTGCCATTTTTTTTAGTTTACTTTCTTGTTCTTTAGCAACGTACCATTTGGCAGTTTAGATGCTAAACTAAATTTCGATTAACGAAATTCGACAACGTTATAATTATGAACTTAATTCAAGAACTCTATTATCTCTTAGAGAACTGGAATTTTTTTCTGGCCTTCTTCTGACCAAATTTCTTTCTTTCTACCATTCTAGGATCTCGCGTTAGCAATCCTTCACTCTTCAATGCTGATTTATTATCTTCAGAAATTTCACACAATGCTCTTGAAATAGCAAGTCTAATAGCTTCTACTTGTCCAGTAGTACCACCTCCGTAAACGTTTACAGATAAATCGTATTTACCAGTATTGTTAGTTAATTGAAATGGTTGCATTATTTTGTACTGTTGTGTGGTAGTAGGAAAATATTCTTTGTAGTCTTTTCCATTAACAATTACATTGTCTTTTCCTTTTGACATGTATATTCTAGCTACAGATGTTTTTCTTCTACCTATTGTGTGAACTACTTCCAAATTATATGTTATTTAAGTTAATTGGTTCAGGGCTTTGAGACTCTTGTTTGTGTAATTCATCATTATAAACTCTCAAATTTTTAAAAATTGCAGCTCCTAATTTATTTTTAGGAAGCATACCCTTAACAGCTTTTTCAACAATAATTGATGGATTTTTGTCATATAGTTGCTGAGCAGTTTTTACTCTTTGTCCACCAGGATATCCAGTATAACTAATATATTTTTTATCTGACCATTTGTTTCCAGTCAAATTAATTTTACTTGCATTAATTATAATTACATTATCACCACAATCTACGTGAGGGGTAAAACTTGGTTTATGCTTACCTCTCAATATTTTGGCAACTTTTGAGCACATTCTACCAAGATTTTGATCACTTGCATCAACAAGAAACCATCTCTTTTGAACGTCTTCTTTTCTAATCGAAACTGTTTTAAAACTATTAGATTCCAAATCAATTATTTTAATGGTCGACAAAACTACAATAATTAATCAATATTGCAAATGATTTACAAAATAATTATAACCTAGTGTGCCTCAAGCCAATTGTTGCCTAGTCCGATGTCAACTTTGAGAGGAACTTTTAATTTATAGGCACTTTGCATGCTTGATGAAATAATTTCTTTTACAATGTTTAATTCATCTTTTAAACAATCAAAAATAAGTTCATCATGAACTTGTAATATGAGTTTTGATTTAATTGATTGATTTTGAAATTCGTTATTGATTTTGACCATTGCAATTTTTATAATATCTGCAGCGCTACCTTGAACTGGAGTGTTAATTGCATTTCTTTCTGCTGAGGATCTTAATATTGCATTTCTTGAATTTATATCATTTAAAAATCTTTTTCTTCCAAGAATTGTTTTTACATATCCATTTTCCCTAGCAAATTCAATCTGATCCTGTGTGAAATCTTTTAGTTTAGGATATGATTTATAATAGTTTTCTATTATTTCTTTTGATTCTGATCTACTTAGTTTGGTTTGATTACTCAATCCAAAAGCAGAAACACCATAAATAATTCCAAAGTTTACAACTTTTGCATGACTTCTTTGTTCTGGTGTAACATCCTTAAGTTTAATTCCAAAAACATTTGCAGCTGTTGCGGTATGAATATCTTCATCATTATTAAATGCATCAATCATACTTTTGTCATTACTCATTGAAGCAATAACTCTAAGTTCAATTTGGGAATAATCTGCTGATACTAAAATGTGTTTATCATCTCTTGGAGTAAAAGCTTTTCTAATTAATTTTCCATTTTCTGTTCTAATCGGGATATTTTGAAGATTAGGATTCAAACTACTTAATCTACCAGTTGATGTTAGGGTCTGATTAAAAATGGTATGAATTCTTTTAGTTTCACTATTTATTTGTTTTGGAAGTGCAGTAACATATGTTGTGATGAGTTTTTGTAAAGATCTCCATTTTAGAATTTTTTCAACTATTTTATGTTTTTCAGAAAGCTTTGATAAAGTTTCTTCACTAGTAGAGTATTGTCCAGTCTTTGTTTTTTTTGCCTTGGATTCGATTTTTAATTTATCAAATAGTATTTCTCCGAGTTGTTTTGGAGACGCTAAATTAAACTCTTCACCTGAGAAACTAAAAATTTCGGATTGCAGTTTTTTTAAAGAGTTATCAAATTGTTTGTATATATCATCTAACAACTTGGTATCAATATTTACTCCTTCATTTTCCATTTCGGTTAAAATTATAGATAAAGGCATCTCAACATCTTCAAAAAGAGATTCAATTCCATGTTCAATAATTTCTTTAGTAATTATTGTAGATAATTTATTTATATAAAATACTCTTTCTTCAGAACCTAAATTAAAACCATAAATTTTTAAAAATGATTCAAAATCATCACGTCTGCTCGAATCAATTAGGTAGTTAGCAATTTTTAAATCAAAAAATTTTTTAGGATCATGGCTCAAGTTGTGTTTATTTAAAAAACGTAAAACTTTTTTTATATCAAAAACATAAATTTTAGAATTTGCACTAAATAATGGCTCAATTATTTTAATAAATTCATTTGAATTTCTTTGATCAAGATTAATAGAATAAATTGAATTTTCAGTCCAACAAAAAGTTAAATAATTTTCTTTGTTAACATCAATAGAATAAGTTTTTTCATTGGATAGTTTTTCATGTAAAAGTCTAAAAGATGTTTCGTTAGAGACATCTTGAATTAAAAATTTATTAGAAGATGTGGTAGCTTCCTCAATATTAGTAAATAAGTCAATATTCTTATCAATTTCTTTAATTTCTTCATTATCCTTAACGAAAAGCTTTTTATAGGTTTCAGTTAATCTTCTAAACTCAAGTTCAGTAAAAATTTTAGTTATCTCATTATTATTGGGCGCTTTTAATTTTAAATCTTCAAGTTCAAATTCAACAGGAACATTTGTAATTATTGTTGCTAATTTTTTTGATAAAAAACCAAGCTCTTTATTATCTTCAATTTTTTCTTTTAATTTTCCTTTTAAATGTTCTATGTTCTCAATTAATCCCTCAAGAGAACCATATTCTTTTAAAAATTTTTTAGCTGTTTTATCTCCAACCCCAGGGAGGCCAGGTATATTATCAACAGAATCCCCCATCATCCCTAAATAATCAATAACTTTTATCGGATGATCAATTTCAAATTTCTTATTCACTTCATCAACTCCCCAAATTTCAATACCATTTCCAAATCGAGCTGGTTTATATAAGAATATATTTTTAGTAACTAATTGTGCAAAATCTTTATCTGGAGTTACCATAAATGTTTGAAATCCTTCTTTTTCAGCTCTCAATGCAATAGTTCCTATAATATCATCAGCTTCGTAACCTTCTTTATCAATTGTATTAATACCTAAGTTTTTTAGAATATCATAAATAATTGGCACTGATTCAAGAATTGGTTCTGGTGTAGCATGTCTATTAGCTTTATATTCTTGAAATATTTCTCTTCTGTCTTTGGAACCCCCTTTATCAAAAACAACTGAAAAATAATCAGGATTTTCTCTATTTAAAATATCAAATATTGAATTCAAAAATCCCATTATTGCACTTGTATCAAATCCTTTTGAATTAATTCTAGGATTTTTTATGAAAGCATAATATCCCCTGAAAATTAGAGCATAGGCATCAATCAAAAAAAGTTTTGGTTTATTCATTGAAGTAGGTTCTAAATTACGAACTAATGATTAGAAATCTTAATATTTATTAACCTAAAATAGTTTGATATAAAACAGTAAAAATCACTTATTTATAAAAAATGTTATTTTTACGCTAAATTCTGTATATGTCTAAATTTGGTGAACTTATTGATTCTGAAATGCCAATTCTTTTGGATTTTTATACTGATTGGAATGAATCATCAACTTCAATGCATCCAGTTTTAAAAGATGTTGCAGCTGCTATTGGTGATAAAGGAAAAGTCATTAAAATCAATGTTGATAAAAATAATGAGTTGGCGCAAGCTCTCAGGATTAAAGGTTTACCTACTTTAATGATTTACAAATCAGGTGAAATGGTTTGGAGACAGAGTGGTGAGCAAGATGCAAATACACTCATCAACCTTCTTAATGAATTTATCTAGATCAAAGTTGATTTAAGTATTTATTATATTCACTAAGTTCATTTTCTAAATAGTTTTCTTCTTCAAATTCTATTATATAATTTATTAGATTTTCAAATGAAATAAGTTCTTGAGATGAAAGAGAATTAATATATTCAGAGTTAGATTCGTTTTTAGCTGTTATTAACTGATCAAGCCTAGAGGTAATTAATTTTTTAATTTTTTCATAAAGAGTTCGAGCTTCCAAATTTTTATTTGTAGCATATAAGGGAGCAATAAAGCTAGTCATGTAATTATAAAAATCATATTCACCATACAAGCTCTTAAAAACATCAGATGTATTCATATATTTTAGAATATAATCACTCACAAATTCAATTTCTCCTAAATTTATTTGATTTTCAAGAAGACCTCTTAATCTTTCATTATAGGTAAAAATATTTTCAGCATATGATTCTAAATCAAAACTATTTTCATTATAAAGCATAGATTTTGAGTAATAATTGATTTGATCATGATATTTTTCCTCAATTCTTTTAAATAAGTCTCTACCCTTTTCAATTTTTCCGAGTTTATAATAGCTACCTATATAGGGCTCACTTAAACTATAATATCCAAAATACTCAATAGGTAATTTTTCAAAAGAAAGATCTAAAATTTCATTAGCCTTATCGTAATCTCCAAGTGAGATAAATTCTTCCGCAAGTCTATGTAAATTACTTCTAAAAGTTATACTATTTTTCCTCGTTTCAGGATCATGGTAAATTTTATCTGATTCTGAATTACCCCATTGCCATTTTTTTACAATTTCGTACATACTATTTGGATCAATTCTCCCCATCTGGTAAGGATTTTCAGGATTTAATGGAGTTTTAATTGGAACAAGCTTGTATACTAATCCATCTAACTGAAGATAATCTTTCATCCACAAGTATTCTGAATCTTTGTAACTTCCACCTGTAAAATATATTGGTCTTTCCCAGTCATTTTTAGAAAGAATATCGAGCATAAGTATTTGATTTTTATAAAGACCAGATTTTGGAAGATCGATATCTATATAATCAACAATTAAATTTTCATTTTCTTTTTTTACAACACCAGAACTAAGAACATTTTCTTTATTAACGTAAAATCGGACCTTATTCGTTGGGTAAAACACCATGTTTTGAGTAAATTTTGGTACTTCACTTAAATCAGATTTATCATAACCATATTGTTCTAGTAAAAATCTGTATTTAGTTCTTTCATTATCACTGCTTATCCAGTTCATAAAATCTTTTAAGTCCCACCTTACAGAATCAATTAGCGCCTCATATTTAATATAATCTCTTACACCATATGCATATTGACTGTGTTTTAGTTGGGATTTTATTGGTTCGCTTTTGTATGCCTTTCTCTTCATTTGATCCATATACCAATCAGTTGCTATTAAGCTAGTGTTTATTGTCCTTACATCAGTTCTGTGTTCTTCAATCTCTTGAGCATACCAAAGAGCAAAAGTGTCATTGTCTCCAATTGTAAAAATCATAGCTTGTTTGTCTTCCTCAATTGAATCAAGATATGCTTTAGCTAAAGTTTGAGCTGTATATCTATCAGATCTGTCGTGATCATCCCAATTATTGAATGCAAGTAATACAGGAGCAGTTAATACAATCATGAATGAGATTATGGAAGAGTAACGTTCGTTTAAATAGTGTTTTATGGATTTAAAAAAGTACATAAAACTTAGTCCAATAAAAATTGAAAATGCATAAAATGAACCAACCAGAGCATAGTCTCTTTCTCTTGGCTCAAAGACTCTTTCATTTAAATAAAACTTTAGAGCTATTCCAGTGAAAATAAATAATAGAAATAGAGGCCAAAAAGTCTTAAAATCAATTTTTAATAAATAGAAGAAACCTATTAATCCCAGTATTAAAGGTATCATGTAATATTTGTTCCTAGCTTTATTATTAGTTACATCCTGGGGTAAATTTTCCTGAGAACCCAATCTAGCTTCATCAACAATTTTAAAACCTGAAATCCAATTTCCGTTTTCTAGATCAAATTTCCATTGATTATCGTTTTGCCTTCCAGAAAAATTCCACATAAAATATCTCAAATACATGTGGCCTAATTGGTAAGAAAAAAAGTAATTCAAATTTGATAACAAATTAGGCTTTTCAATATCAATATAACTGCTAAAATTTGACAAAAACTCACCAAATTCTTCACCTGTCACATCATCATTATCAATTTCATTTCTAAAATTTTGTACGATTTCTTGTATTTGAGGCTCATTTTTATATTCTTTTTTAATTTCAAAATCTAAAAAACCATAGTATTTTAAATAATTAACTGCATTATCAGAGCTCCACATTCTAGGGAATAATCCACGATGTTTTTTATTTGAATTAATTTTTCCTCTTTCCCAGTCATTAACAATTATATACCTATTGAGTCTTTCATCTTTTTCATATTTTGGTTTATCGTCCTTGTAAGGCTCATCTTCATCTTGACCTGCATATGCGTCTGTAAACATTGGACCATAAAACAAATATGTATCTGGATATTGTTCTAGATTATAATACGCCAATAGTGATCTAGCATCTTTTGGTGAATTTTCATTTATAACTGTTTCAGCATTTGATCTAATTGGAATCATTAACCAAGATGAAAATCCAATAAAAATGAATGTTAAACAAAGTATTAAAGTGTTTAGATTATATAGTTTTCTTTTATGTGTGTACTTTATTGAACTGTATAAAAGGAATACTAAAAGAAATCCTGTGAAAATTGTTCCTGAATTAAAAGGGAGGCCCAATTCATTAACAAAAAAAACTTCTAAATAACCAAATAATTTTAAAGTTGATGGTAACAAAAGCTTAAATATGAATAATAGGATTGAAACAGATATGATGTTTGCTAAAACAAATTTTTTAAAATCAAATTTTGAATATTTTTTGAAATAGTAAATTAATCCAATGGATGGCAATGCAAGGAGCCCCATAAAATGAACTCCGAATGATAAACCAATAACAAATGAAATTAAAATTAACCATCTATCTGATCTCTCAGTGTCAAATTCAGATTCCCATTTTAAACCTAGCCAAAAAAGTATAGATAATATTAATGTAGCCATAGCATAAACCTCGGCTTCAACGGCATTAAACCAGAAGCTATCAGTAAATGTAAATGTAAGAGCACCAAGAAATGATGAACCAAAAACTTTTATAATCTCATTTTTTTCAATAACATCACTTAGTCCTAGAATCTTTTTTGTTATCAATGAAATTGACCAAAAAAGAAAAACAATAGTAAATGCACTTGATGTTACAGACATCATATTTACTGTAAATGCAATTTGCTCCAAATCAAAAGCTAAAATGGAAAAAATAGCACCCAGCATTTGAAAAAGAGGAGCCCCAGGTGGGTGTCCAATTTGTAATTTTGCTGAGGTTGAAATATACTCTGCGCAATCCCAGTAGCTAGCTGTTGGTTCAACTGTTAGTGAGTAAACTAAAAAAGCGATTAGCCCACATATAAACCCGAAAATCTTATTATACTTAGTAAAACTCAAAATGATTTTTTTTGAATAAACGAAAATAAATAAACATTATCAATTATTTAGTTAATTGTCCGTTAAACATAGAAGTAATATTTATTTGATATAAACTGGTTTATAATTGAAACTTATTTTAAATAATTCAAACCCGCATATTTTTAGAATTCTAAAAATTACGATTGTGGCAAGTAGTTGCAATATTGATGATTGGAAAATTGTAGAAATGAAAATTGAGTAAATATTATTAAATTGAGATTATGAAAAAACTAATAATACTATTAATGATACCAATTATGTCATACTCTCAAATATCTTATAAGGATATTATGAGTATTGATAGTGAGAAAATGTTTAAGAAAGTAATGATTGAAAATGGATATGAGTTTGATAGTAAGGAAGATAGTGGGATATTATATGGATATAACATAAAAAGAGATAGTATTGAAGGAAATAAATCTTCTAAATGGAGTTTTTATAGATTAAATGATGAATTTATGTTGAGTTTTAGTAGAAACTCTTTATTAGAAAGTTTTTTTGGTGTTGATGATGAAGAAGGTAAAAAAGTAAGTGAATATGATATGATAGTTGAAGAAATAAAGAAGAACTGTAAGTATTATGATATTTTGACTGATGGGAATGAAGATGATTATGTATGTTATAGTTGTAGTGAAAGTAAGTATAAAGGGAAGATTGGATTTATGGTAAAAGAAGGAAGTGGGTATATAAGACACTTTATAGAAGAATAATAGTAAAATTTAAATATAGAAAGTAAGAGAAACACTCATTATTGTGAGTGTTTTTTTTTAATGTGTATTAATAAGAAATAGTGTATAGTAATAATAAAAATTATTTTAAATTTGCACCCACTTGGCCTATGGTGTAACTGGCAACACGTCTGGTTTTGGTCCAGAAGAGTCTAGGTTCGATCCCTAGTAGGCCAACAAAAGTTTGCAATATATTTATATATTTGCACAGCTGAATGAAAATTAAAGAGGGGACATTGTCCCCTCCTTTATTATATATAACTTAAAAAACATGGATAATTTATCATTAATTGAATCTTTTTCTGAGTTTAAAGATGAAAAGTTTATCGATAGGGTAACCTTGATGTCTATTCTAGAAGAAGTTTTTAGAAATACATTAAAAAGAAAATTTGGTGATGACGAAAATTTCGATGTTATCATTAATCCTGATAAAGGTGACCTTGAAATATGGAGAAATCGAGTAGTTGTTGCTGACGATGAAGTTGAAGATGACAACAGTCAAATATCATTAACCCAAGCTAGAAAAATTGAACCTGATTTTGAGGTTGGTGAAGATGTTTCTGAAGAGGTCAAGCTTGTCGACTTAGGCAGGAGGGTTGTTTTGTCTTTGAGACAAAATCTAGTTGCTAAAATTCATGAACATGATAATGGAATTATTTATAAGCAATTTATTGATTTAGTTGGTGAAATTTATACTGCAGAAGTTCATCACATAAGA
>AACY020564559.1_pt1 | contig 11177 bp, 12 predicted proteins | sample 267378 | NCBI WGS metagenome assembly AACY02 (sample SAMN02954345, study PRJNA13694) | marine metagenome | biome: aquatic; feature: ocean; material: water; isolation source: isolated as part of a large dataset composed predominantly from surface... | reverse complement strand
ACTTTCAAGAATGTTTGATTTAATATTCCTCTTTCAGCTAAAAAGATGAACTATACTTTTAAACTTAAGCCAACAAATAGACAAAAACAACTATCCTGGATTCTCCGTGAAATAGGCAATTCACCCTATAGAGCTAAACAACCAAATGGCTGGAGTGATTTTGAAGTAGATTGGGTATCACCAGAATTATTACTAAGACGCTTTTGGTTTGCTTCAGTTGAGCTACCTTATTTAGTAAACTCTCAAAATAAATCACATGATTTTATTTTACATTGTTTGAAAAATAATTTTGAAGATCATGAAAAAATGGCTGCTCATATTTATCAATTTAGGTTTGGTACAACAGATAAAGATTTAGGACGAAAATATGGAATTATATGTAATTTACCAGGAGTATTAAAAGTATGAACTGTACAAGAAGAAATTTTCTAATTGGAGGATCAACAACATTATTTCTATCAGGATTTTTTCCAAAAATAAGCTTTGCTTCCATGCAGAAAAAAAACCTGATCATCATTTCACTTCGTGGTGGAATGGATGGTCTTACAGCAGTACCTGTTATTGGGGATAAGCGTTTAAAGAAGTTAAGAAAAAAACTGATACTCGAGGATGTTCTAAAATTAAATAGCGATTTTGGTCTTCACCCTAAGTTAGAAATTTTTCATCAACTTTGGAAAGATGATAAGGCAGCGTTTGTTCATGCAACTAATATTCCTTACACAGGAAGATCTCATTTTGATGGACAAAACTTAATGGAAACAGGAGCTCATATTCCTTATAAAGAAAAGACTGGATGGCTTGGAAGAGGATTGTTGGCATCAGATATTGTTGGAAAAGGTCTAGCAATATCTCTACCTATGCCACTTTTATTAAGAGGAGTTCCTCAAAATAATAACTTTTTCCCATCTCCAGATTTTGTGGAAACAAAATTGATCGATCAAATTTATGATGAATTTAAAGGTGATCATAATGAGCTCATTAAATCAACACTTGATACAATCAGGCAAAGACCACTATCCATGCAAATTGCCACTGACTCAGAAGATAGAAAAAAACTCGCCCTTGAAGCAGCGAAACAATTAAAAGATCAAAGCGGTCCAAGAGTAGCTGTTTTTGAATTAGATGGTTTCGATACTCATGCAGCTCAGGGAGGGGTAGACGGAGCTCATGCTGATGAACTGGAGGAGGTAAATGAAATTGTAAAAATTCTATACGAAAATCTGGGAAGTGCTTTTGATAATACACTTATTTTAACCTTAACAGAATTTGGTAGAACAATTAAACAAAATGGGGGTTATGGCACAGAGCATGGTTATGGTAGTGCAATATTAATGGCTGGCGGCTTACTTAAAAAATCACAAGTGTATACAGACTGGCCAGGCCTTAAAAAGAAAGAGTTGTTTGAAGGAAGAGATCTAAATTCTACAATCGACTCAAGAGCAGTTTACAATTCTGCGATGTCTATTTGTTTTAACAAAGATCCTGAGTTTTTGCGTCGAGAAGTTTTTTGGGGTGATGACCTACCCAATTTAACGGAAGATTTGTTCAAGATTTAGAAATAAATAATTTTTTTTTAAATTTCATGTTAAACGAACATATGATTTCAGAAAATTTTGAAAAACTTTTTAATGCTGCAAAAGAAGTTAGAAACAATGCCCACGTGCCTTATTCAAAATTTAAAGTAGGTGCAGCTTTTTTAACTGAAGATAACTCCATAATTGCTGGATGCAATGTTGAAAATGCTGCGTATCCTCAATCACAATGCGCAGAAGCAAGTGCTATTGGTAATCTTATTGCCAATGGTTTTACTAAAATAAAAGAAGTTGTTGTTATTGGCTCTGGTGATTTATTATGTTCTCCGTGTGGTGGTTGTCGTCAACGATTAAGAGAGTTTGCCACATTAGATGTAAAAATACATATGTGCAACACAAGTGGACATTTGAAAACATCAACACTTGAAGAGTTGCTTCCTGATTCTTTTGGTCCAGAAAATTTATAATGCATACTTCATCAGAAATTTTTTTAGAACAAACAAATACTAATCCAGATGTTGCCGTTATATTAGGAAGTGGTTTGACAAATTTTTTTGAACCTCAAAATATTATCAAAGAAATTTCATACACAGACCTTCCTGACTTTCCTCAGCCTACTGTTAAAGGTCATGCGGGAAAATTAGTATTAGGAGAGATAGGTCAAAGAAAAGTAGTTTGTATGTATGGTCGCTCTCATATTTATGAAGGACATGAGCCCCATAGTCTTGCTAAACCAATTAGGGTTTTAAAAGATATTGGGTGTAAACTTTTAATCGTCACAAATGCTGCTGGGAGTTTAGATGAAACTATGCCAGCAGGTAGCTTGATGGCAATCTCCGACCATATAAATTGGAGTGGATTTAATCCACTCATTGGAAAAAATGATGAAAAATATGGACCAAGATTTCATGATATGAGCGATGGCTATCATAAATTTTATCGCGATCAACTTCTAAACACTGCAAAAAAATTAAATCAAAAAATTTACGAGGGAATTTACTGCATGTATTCTGGTCCCAATTTTGAAACACCTGCAGAAATTAATGCTTTAAGAGTTATTGGAGGTAATGCAGTAGGTATGTCAACTGTGCCAGAAGTAATAGTTGCTAATCATTGTGATCTTCCAGTTGTTGCTATTAGTGTAATTACAAACTTAGCTGCTGGGATGAATAAAACAAAATTAAGCCATCAAGAAACTTTAGAAAATGCCAGTCTTGCCGAAAAAAATATTCTCCAACTGATAAAAAATTATATCAACGAAGTTGAATTAAATGATTCCTCAGGAAATAATTAGAAAAAAAAGAGATAAAAAAGCTCTTACAAAAGAAGAAATATTCCTTTTTGCAAAAGGGTTAACGGACGGTTCATTTTCGGATCCTCAAATTGCTGCAATGAGTATGGCCATTTTTTCAAATGGCATGACACCTGAGGAGACTGTCAATTTAACTGAAGCTATGACAGCTTCTGGAGACACTATTGATTGGTCAAGTATTTTAGATGAGGAATTAGTTTGTGATAAACACTCAACAGGTGGTGTGGGAGATAAAACAAGTATAATCTTAGCGCCTATTTTAGCAGCCTGTGGTTTGTATGTTCCAATGATTTCTGGAAGGGGACTTGGTCACACAGGTGGCACTCTAGATAAATTCGACTCTATCCCTGGTTATAATACGCAACCGGATCTAGAAACATTTAAGAAAGTTTTGAAAGAAGTTGGGTGTGCGATTATTGGACAAACAGATAACCTGGCGCCAGCGGATAAAAAACTTTACTCAATTAGAGATATTGTTGGAACAGTTGAATCTTTACCTCTCATTACTTCATCCATCCTATCAAAAAAAATAGCATCAGGATTAAAAACATTAGTCCTAGATGTGAAAGTTGGTAATGGTTCTTTTAATAGCACTATAGAAATTGCAAGAGACTTATCGAATTCTCTTGTTCGTGTTGCAAAGGGCGCAGGATTAAAATGTGAGGCCATTATCACAGATATGAATCAAGTATTAGGTAAGACGGCAGGTCACAGGTTAGAAATTTTAGAATGCATTAACTTTTTGACAAATCAAGAGAAAGACCCGAGGCTCCATAACATAACCTATGAATTAGTCGCTTCAATTTTAATGATGGCACAAAATATCTCAAAGGATGAGGCTCTTAAAAAAATAGATACTGTCATATCAAATGGAGAAGCTGCTGAAAAATTTGAAAAAATGGTGGCAGCCTTAGGGGGCGCATCAAATATCTTATCTTCATATAACACTGAGTTGCAAATAGATACATTCAAAAAAGATATTTATATTCAGAAGTCGGGATATGTCCAAAAAATAAAAACAAGAGATCTAGGTTTAGTACTTATTGAACTTGGTGGTGGTAGAAAACAGGTTACAGATAAAATTAATTTTAATGTGGGTTACGATAATGTGTTAAGCGTTGGAGATAAGGTTGGTGACTCTACCCCCTTACTAACATTGTACTGTCATTCAGATAAAGATTTTGAAAATGTTGAAAAAAAAATAGAAGAGTGTTTTTTAATTGGTGATGATGAGGTTGCAAATCATTCAGATATTTATGAAGTAATTTCATAATGAGTGAACAAGTAGAAATTAATGAAGATTTAAAAAAGTATCTACAAGAACTTGGTTATAGAAAAGATACTCTTGTTGATGAACTTGCAAGTGAGACGAAGAAACTTGGAAAAGTGGCACGCATGCAAATTGCAAAAGAGCAAGGTCAATTTTTAGAAATTATTGTAAAGATTTCAAATGCAAAATCTTGCTTAGAAATTGGGCGGTTTACAGGATTAAGCACTTTATATATGGCTCGAGGACTCCCCAAAGACGGCAAAATAGTAACTGTTGATACGTCAGATGAATTTTTACCTATTGCAGAAAAATACTGGGATCAAGATAATCAAGCATCAAAAATAAAATCAATTATAGGTGATGGCACCGAAGTGATGCAAAGCTTTATAGACCGACAACATATTTTTGATATTATCTTTATTGATGCTGATAAAAACAATTATCCAAACTATTATGAGTTAGCTTTAAGTTTGCTTCCTTCTAATGGAATAATTATTATTGATAATATGCTTTGGCACGGTGATGTAGCAGATATTTCTATATTAGACTCACGCACTCAAGCTATACGTGACCTTAATCAAAAAATTAAAGACGATAAAAGAGTAGAATTTTCCTTAATTCCGTTATCTGATGGTCTGTCATTTATTCGAAAAAAATAAATTCCCACTTGAATATTTTTTAAGCATTCCCATGTTAGTATAGTTGGTATGCCATTGTGGGTGCCAATACATAACTTGCTTAATAAGGAGTTTTTATGACAAGAAACCTATCCGTATGGAATTCGCTTAGACCCTTTTCAGTTGGGTTTGACTCAATCTTCGAAGAATTTGATAGAATGTTAGAGTCCACAGAGCGCTATAATTCAAACTATCCACCTTATAACATTCGAAGAGTAAATGAGAATGATTATAAAATTGAAATTGCTTTAGCTGGATATTCTAGAGATGATATAGAATTAGAGCTTAAAGAAAACACACTTACAGTTCGCAATAAACAAAAAGAAAAAGTAGTGAATGAAGAAGGTAATGGTGTTATTCACAAAGGAATTTCAACCAGACAGTTTGAAAGATCATTTACAATATCCGAAGACATCAAAGTAAAGAATGCTGAATTGTTGAATGGTCTTTTAAATATTGATTTAGAGCGCATAATCCCCGAGGAGAAAAAGGCTCGGTTAATAGATATTAAATAATTTATAAGTATTATAAATATATTTAATAAGGATAGGGGCCCAATGTGGCCCCATTTTTATTTTATTGGAAAATGATAAAAGCTAAACTATAATTAATTAATGAAATTAATTGTAATTATTTTCTTATTATTTAGTTCTAATTTATTTGCCCATCAGCCAAAGTTAATTAATTATTCACCTTCTGTTGATAATCCTCATGAAGTTATAGACCCAGAAATATCTAAAGCATATTATGGCAAGCTTAACGGTGAACCACACTATTATTTAATTAATAGTGAAGAAGAATTTTTATTTTATACTGGAATTTTAAGTCCTAAAGTTGATGATGACCATTTATGGTTATCGATTGCTGTATATTCGATTAATGAAAAAAATAATAAAATTTTAAAATTTTTTGCAGATGGCCAAAATTTTGAATGGGAAGCCTGGTATGAACCGTATGCTAGAGATTGGTATTGGAAAGGACCGGAAATAGGAGCCGAAGTTAATGAAGATACTGGTTTTAAGAGAAGTTTTAATTTGAATGCAGGTTCTTATTTAATTCAAATTTTTAATGAAAATAATTCAGGACATTATTCTCTTGCTGTAGGAGAAGCTGAATTTTTTGGATCTAATTTGTGGGAGCAAATTTTAACATGGACGCCTATCCTCTTATATATTGGACCTGCTATGGATATAGTGCATTGGCAAAAATTTGATATTCGTGCTTATATTCCACATATAGCTTTAGTAGTTATAATATTTCTAATTTATTTTATTATTAAAAAGTTATTTTCAAGAAAACACAAAAGATTTGTATGAAAGGTAATTTAATTGTACTCTTTTTATCTTTAGTTTTTTATACCTCTGGAGTTCATGCACATACTTTTACAGGTATGGTAGGTTTTTATGACGGTCTTTCTCATCCAGTATTAGGGATAGATCATTTTTTAGCAATGGTTAGTGTTGGTATTGTAAGTGCCCAAATAGGAGGAAGAGCAATTTGGACAATCCCTGCAACTTTTGTGTTAATGATGATTATTGGTGGCACCATTGGCATGCTCATTGAGGTTTTCTTTTTTGATTTAGAAGAATCTGCCTTTATATTTGTTGAATACGGCATAGTCTTTTCTGTCATATTATTAGGCTTAGCAATTGCGATAGAAAAAAAAATTGCCACTAATATTATAATGATTTTTATTTGTATTTTTGGAATGTGTCATGGATTAGCACACGGCATGGAGATGCCTTGGGCAGTAAACCCAATTTTATTTGCACTTGGCTTTGCATCAGGAACAGCAATATTACATCTTTTTGGTGTGGGAATAGGGAGTCTAGCTATTAAGACTAAATTTTCATCAATTGTTTTAAAAGTTGCTGGAGCTGGATGCGCTCTGTTTGGTATTTCTTTATTAATTTAAATTAGAATAATTCTAAAAAAGTATGTTTATTAGCTATTACTGTGACTTTCTAAATTAATTATTTAATTACTGTTTTTTAAGAATATTTATTCATAAGATTCTCAATAAGAGAACAAGAGGGTTGATGATGTTAGGTATCATTAACCCTCCAACAACTTATAATTGAAAGTTTAATTATGAAAAACTATTTTCTCAAACTCTTAGCAATTTTTTGTTTTATTTTTTGTTTTACTGAAACTGTTTATGCAAAAAGTGAAGTAAATGTATACTCTTACAGACAACCAATACTTATAGATCCTTTTTTTGATGAGTTTACAAAAACCACTGGAATAAAAGTAAATGTTCTTCATGCTAAAAAAGGTTTGTTAGAAAGAGTAGTTTCAGAAGGAGCTAATACGCCTGCAGATTTGATTTTGACAGTAGATATTGCTAGGTTAAGTCAATTTGTTGAAAAAGATTTATTAATGGAAGTAAATTCTGATATTCTAAATAATAATATTCCTTCACACCTTAGAGATAGTAACAATAAATGGTTTGCCCTATCAAAGAGAGCAAGGATATTAGCAGTATCAAAAGACAGAGTTTCTAGTAATTCTATTAAGAATATAGAAGACCTCGCTGATGTAAAATGGAGAGGGAAAATATGTACAAGGCCTGGCAGTCATGACTACAATAGATCTTTATTAGCATCAATTATTGCCGCTAATGGTGAAGAAAAAGCAGAAGAGTGGGCATCGAATTTAGTTTTAAATTTAGCAAGAAAACCAGAAGGGAATGATAGAGCACAAGCTAAAGCAGTCCATGAAGGTGTTTGTGACATTGCTGTGATGAATACTTACTATTTTGGTAAGATGAAATTTAATGAAAAGAATCCAGAACAAAAAGAATGGGCAAAATCCATTAAATTAATATTTACTAACCAAGATAACAGAGGAAATCATATCAACGTTGCAGGTGGTGGTGTTGTAAAATATTCAAAAAATAAGGATAATGCTATAGCTCTACTTGAGTTTTTAACTCAGCCAGAGGCACAAGTATTATACTCAAAAATGAATTATGAATATCCAGTAAATCCTAACGTTGAACCTTCTGAAGAGTTAAGTTCCTGGGGAGTTTTTAAAGAGGACCAATTGCCCGTTGAGCGACTTGCAGAACTTGCACCTACTGCACAAAAAATTATTGATAGAGTTGGTTGGTAGCCTATAAGGGCTTTATCGTGTCTAGTTGGAATATTTGGTCAGTACCGGTAGGAATTATATCTTTAGTTATAATTTCTCCGGTGCTGGCTATTTTTCATTCAGCACTTTTAGGAGATACAACTTTATGGCCACATCTTTTTTCAACAGTATTACCAAGATATCTCCTCAACACTTTATTATTAATGCTAGGTGTGGGAAGTTTAAGTTTACTCTTTGGTATATCTACTGCATGGCTGGTATCCAGATATGAATTTCCAGGGAGATCTATTTTTGAATGGGCCCTTTTATTACCTGCTGCAGTTCCAGCTTATATCATCGCTTATACTTATACAGATCTCTTAGAATATGCGGGTCCTGTGCAAGGTTATTTCAGAGAAATTTTTAATTGGCAAAATTCACAAGATTATTGGTTTCCTAATATAAGGTCATTGGAAGGAGCTATCCTAGTTATGTCGTCAGTTCTGTATCCATATGTTTATTTATTAACTCGGGCATCATTCATAACTCTTCCTATTTCATATTTTCAAACAAGTGCAATTTATGGTCGAAAACCCTTTTTTGCTGTTGCACTTCCATTGGCAAGACCAGCAATAATTGCTGGTTTGGCTTTAGTCTTGATGGAAACAATTTCTGATTTTGGCACTGTAGATTATTTTGCAATAGAAACTTTAACACTAGGTGTTTTTAATGTGTGGCTTGGAATGAATAGCTTATCGGGTGCAGCACAAATATCTTCAATATTATTCTTTATAGTAGTAATACTTCTAACATTAGAATTAATTGCAAGGCGAAATCAGAGATTTTATGAAAAAAATAGCAGACAAGAATCAATAGATTTAGAAGAGATTTCAACTTTTAAAAAAATATTATTTTTTATAACCTGTTTTATTCCATTGATACTTGGTTTTATTATTCCAGTATCTGTTTTATTAAACTTTGTTTTAAAGGGTTATGCTGTTGTTAATATAAGTGAGGTTATAGATACGTCTATTACAAGCATTTCTATTGCATTTGTTGCATCTACAACAATTATGCTTTTATCTTTTTTTATGGTAGTTGTTGCAACATACAAATCTAATACCTTGCAGAAATTACTAATTTTTTTAGCATCTTGTGGATATGCATTTCCTGGTACAATTTTAGCGGTTGGAGTTGTTGTTTTTGTAGGATGGTTAAATGATATATTTTATTTTCACATGAGTTATTTTATTGGTGGTTTTTTGGTATTAATTTTTGCTTATACATTAAGGTTTTTAGCTATTGGTAATGGATCGATAAGATCAGGTGTTACAAGAATTAACCCAAATCTTATTGATGCTTCGAGAACAATGGGCAGAAGTTTTTTAACAACAATGAAAAAAGTTATATTACCTCTTACGTACACAAATATATTTGTTGGGGGAATTTTAGTTTTTGTAGATATTTTAAAAGAACTTCCAATTACCCTTTTATTAAGACCTTTTAATTTTGAAACTCTTGCAACTTATGTCTATCAATATGCATCAGACGAAATGTTGGAAGAGTCATCGTTTGCAGCTCTAATAATTGTATTAGCGGGTCTTGGTCCTGTTATTTTTATAAGCAGAACAATAAAAAAATATTCTAGTAAAACAAATTAATTAGCAGGAAAAATAAAAGTCTGCTCTTTATCTATCTCTATGCCTACTGCACTTGATTGATTTGGTAAAAAATTTGGCGGCATGTGACTATGAACGTGAACAATTTCATTATTATTATTTAATACTGATAAATGAACAAAACTATAACCACCCATTAATTTTGACGCCATGACTGTTCCTTTAATTCCATTAACAGGAGTTTGTTCTTGGTTTAATTTGACTGCTTCAGGCCTAATGTATACATTTACGTGTTTTGACTCTAGGCTCTCATCAACATTAAACTCTCCAACAGGCGTTTCAACAGTTTTGTTTTTTACCACTCCAGTAAATTTATTTGTTTCTCCAAAAAAATTTGCAACATATGATGAGTTTGGAAGATTATATAATTCTTTTGGAGATCCAGATTGTACGATTCTGCCATCTTTATCCATTATATAAATTTTATTAGAAATAAACATAGCTTCGAACGGATCATGAGTAACAACTAAAACTGAAATATTAGACTTTTGAAGAAGGTGTAAAGTATCATCTCTAACTTCTTCTCTTAAATTTAAATCTAGACTTGAAAAGGGTTCATCAAGCAATAAAATATCTGGTTTAGCTATAATTGAACGTGCCAAAGCTACTCTTTGTTGTTCACCACCACTTAATTCGTGTGGATATTTGTCTAAAGCATCTGATAGTTTAATTACATCTAGTATTTCCTTAATTGAATGTGAAGTAGATTTATTTTTTATAGCAAATTGCAAGTTTTCCTTAACTGTTTGGTGTGGAAATAAAGCATAGTCTTGAAATAAAAACCCTATTTTTCTTTTTTCTGTTTTTAAATGAACATTGTTTGAACTTACTAGATTGTCATTTAAAAAAATTTCTCCATCTTGGACATGTGATAAACCTGCAATGAGTTTTAATAAAGTTGTTTTTCCACATCCTGAAGGGCCAAGAATACAGGCAATTTTATCTTTCTCTAACTCTAAACTAATTTTATTTAATACTTTCTTATCTTTAATTGAGTAACTTAAATCTTTTATTTCAACTGATAACATGAGTTATCCTATAGCAGGATATTGTTTTGAAACAATTGGTATCCATTCCTTTAATTTTTTAATTCTATTATCTGGAGATGGATGGGTGCTCCAAAATTCTGCAGGACCAGAACCTGCCTCTTCTTTCATTCGCTCCCAAACTTTATAGGACTCTTCTATATTATAACCTGCCAAGCTTGAAAAAATAATTCCTAAATAATCTGCTTCAGATTCTTGTTTTCTATTAAAAGGTAAATCAAGGCCAAATTGTCTAACATAACCTGAGGCTTCTGGAAGACGTTGTCCTAGAACAAATGTTTCTAGAGCCATTATTCCAAAATCAGTTAGCATCGCTGTACTAGCTCTTTCTGCAGAGTGTCTTGCTACAGCATGGGCTATTTCATGCCCCATTATAGATGCAATCCCGTCTTTATTTTTAGCTATGGGAAGAATTCCAGAATAAAATGCAATTTTTCCACCTGGCATACACCAAGCATTTTTGGTTTGATCATCATCAACAAGAACAAACTCCCACTGAAAATTAGAAGTTGGATCTTCCTGTCCCCTTGTATTGTAATACACATTAATTGCATCACGGATTCTAAAACCAATATCAACTATTTCATTA
>AACY020554591.1_pt1 | contig 11178 bp, 11 predicted proteins | sample 267378 | NCBI WGS metagenome assembly AACY02 (sample SAMN02954345, study PRJNA13694) | marine metagenome | biome: aquatic; feature: ocean; material: water; isolation source: isolated as part of a large dataset composed predominantly from surface... | reverse complement strand
AACTGGGCAGCGATCAAATCGTGCGGGGCAGTCGTCATTTTTTCGGGCATTGTTAGAGACAATGCAGAAGGTCGCTCTGATGTGCGAGCCATCACATATGAGGCCTATGAAAACCAAGTTGTGTCGAAACTTGAGGTGATTGCCAATGAAATGCGCGCAAGATGGCTCGATCTCGGGCGCATCGCTCTAATTCATCGTGTGGGCAGACTCGAGCTAGGTGAGTCTTCGGTTTTGGTGGTCGTTTCGTCGCCGCATCGCCCCGAAGCATTTGCTGCAGCCAAGTTTGCGATCGATGCCTTGAAAGTCAGCGTGCCAATCTGGAAAGAGGAGCACTGGAAAGATCGCAGCGACTGGGGTACGAATAGTCAGCAAGTCTCTGATGCTCGAAAAGTCGAGAGCTCTTCGCTGTGATTGTTTTTGCCACTTCAACTGTTGCCGTATTCTTCGCTGCTGTCTCGATAGTCGCAGGCGTTAGCTACGCATTTGTGGTTCTCACCCAAGAGCGAAATAGTTCGGCCAACGAGGGAATGGCGGCTTTTCATCGCCATCTCGATGCGTTGTCTGATGAGTCGCGTGAGCACCTTCGAAGTCAGTTGCGTGAAACAAAGCAACGACAATTGAGAAATTGATCGATGGCCCGCGACCTTGCGATCGACCTTGGCACTGCCAACACGTTGGTATATATGCAGGGCCGTGGCATTGTGATAAATGAACCTTCAGTTATTGCAGTGAACCGACGCACGGGTGAGGTATTGGCAACCGGCGAAGAAGCCTGGCAAATGATCGGAAGAACACCTGGCTACATTGTGGCTGTTCGACCATTGCGCGGTGGTGCGATCACAGACTTTGAAGTAACCGAAAAAATGATTCGGCTCTTGTTGCAACGCGCGGGAGTCTCGAAGTTTTCGCGCCCAAAGGTTCTGATCTGTGTACCGTCGGCGATCACCGAAGTAGAGCGTCGTGCAGTCACCGATGCAACTCGTCGGGCAGGTGCGGCCGACGCACAGCTGCTTGAACAGCCAGTGGCAGCTGCAATCGGTGCAAATCTGCCGATCGACGAACCTGTGGGCAATATGGTTATTGACATCGGCGGGGGCACAACTGAGACGGCGGTGATCAGCCTTGGCGGCATAGTTGCTCTTGAGGCTGTTCGAGTCGGAAGCTTTGATATCGACACCGAAATTCAGTCGTATGTGCGGCGGAAACACGGCATAGCAATTGGTGAGAGAACCGCAGAAGAAATAAAAAAGTCGATCGGAAGTGCCATGCCGATGCCAGGCGACAGCGAGGCCGAGGTGCGTGGTCGAGATTTGGTTTCGGGTTTACCGAAAACAGTTATTCTGACCTCTAAAGAAATTCGTGAGGCCATTGATCCAGTTGTCACACAAATGGTTGATTCGGTGGTGCGATGTTTGGGTGTTGCTCCGCCCGAATTGTCTCAAGATTTCTTAAAAAGAGGAATGTATCTGGTTGGCGGAGGTTCTCTTTTGCGAGGCATGCCCGAGCGAATTTCTAACGAAACTCGTGTGCCGGTAAATATGTCCAACGAGCCACTTGAAGCAGTCGTGCTCGGTGCTGGTCACTGCATCGAGAACTATGCGGCGCTTCGAGGCTTGTTCATGGACTCTCGTCGCTGAGCCGCCTAGTTACCAACGAGCCGAGTTAATCCCTCTTGCACCACGGTCACGACAAGCTCACCGGTGGCCGAGAAGATATAGCCACTGGCGATGCCACGAGCATTAGAAGTTGAGATTGCAGTCTGGTCGTAGAGCAACCAATCATCGGCTCGAAACGGTCGATGAAACCACATCACATGGTCGAGACTTGCCATTTGAATGTTTTGCTCGGCCCACGAGCGACCATGTGGCAAAAGAGTCGTGTCGAGCAACGACATATCACTGGCGTAGGTCACTATGCAGGCGTGCAAAACCGGATCATCCGGCAGTTTTCCATCTGCTCGCATCCATAGTTTTTGTCCGGGGCTTTTGAGATTTTTACGTGTCAGGGGGTCGGCGTCGATGTAGCGCAAGTCGATTGGCCTCGGTCGAGTGAACCAATCGCCGATCTGTTCTTTGAACGGTTCCATGCGTGTCTTGAAGTCGGGCAAAGTTTCAGGTCGTGGAAGATCACTTGGCATTGAGATGAAGTGATCTAGGCCTGGCTCGACAATCTGAAAACTCGCTTGAAGATTAAAAATCGCCTTGCCATGTTGAATAGCGATCACGCGCCTGGTGGTGAAACTTTTGCCATCGCGTATTCGATCGACTTCGTAAAGAATCGGAATCGTTGGGTCGCCAGGTCTCAAGAAGTAGGCATGAAGTGAGTGAATGTTGCGAGACTTATCTTCTACCGTGCGAGCCGCTGCGACCAGTGCCTGCCCTGCGACCTGTCCGCCGAACACCCTTTGTCTATTCTCTTGGGGTGACACGCCGCGAAAAATATTCACTTCAATGATCTCGAGATCTAAAAGTTTGACGAGATCGTCAAGAGCTGATTGCATGCTTCTATTCTTGCATCTGAATTCAACAGAATTCGTTTCACAGCAGGTTTAGATAAGATTTAGTGAGTGACAATCGTCTGGAATGCTCAGCGCGTCAGCGAGGGTCTTGCCGAAATTCAATCTGCACGACTCGAAGTTTTGACCAATATCAAATCTATGTTGGACCACTATCACGCAATCGACAGATCGCTGCGTTTTTATGACCTAATTTTGGGCGACTGGGTCGAGCGATATCTGCATCTTGTATACGTGGTTAGACAGGACTATTCACTCACCCTGTGCCGGGTGCAAAAAGATGAAAATTTGACAGACGCGATGACAATTTGTCCGTCAGGTGACACTGCCGAATTTTTCGCCGCTTATCGAACTTTGCCCGCACTCATGTTGTCGGTTTTGCAGTCTCTTTCGAGTCGCGACGCGATAGATGTCGCCGACTGCGAGGTTTCAATTCATAATTCAGTTAAAGCCCGAAGTCGAGAGAGATTCAATTCGCTATTTTTCAAGTTGGTTTCGAATTCTTCAAACTCGAGGGTTCTATTTGTCAAGCCGTTTTCGGGCCGAACGCCGAAAACTTGGCTCTCGGCAATGTTCAAATGGCGAAAATGGGCGACACATGATGACCTTGACTTCAAGTTTTCAGTTCGTGTGAAGGTTGATTCAACTTGGCGAAGGCAAAACGTTGGTGAATTGCCAGTCGGGGCGAGCCTAAGTGCGACCGCAAATGCGATTTTGTCTTTGTTTTTGCCGGTCTGTGCAGTTGAGGGTTTGGCGAAAATGACATCACTGGTCAATCGAGCAAAACCCAGGCGATTTGACGTCGTTTATTCGGCCCAAGCCCTTTGGACGCACTTTGCTTTCAAGTTGTTGATTGCAAATTGGTGCGAGCAGGGCACGAAGCTGCACTATCACCAACATGGTGGTTGGTATGGTTTGGATGAAATTCATGTTGGTGAGCAATATGAATCGCGAGTTGCCGACGTCTACTACACATGGGGTTGGAACCGCGGTCAAGATAATCTTCGTTTTTTGCCACCCGCAACCCCAAGGCTTCGTGAGCGAGACAAATTTTTTGATTCAATGATCTGCTTTGATCAGCCACAACAGGTCTATCGCCTGCAATATTTTCCTTTGCCCGGCGCTTTGCAGAATATGTATGACCAAACCGCCGACTTTGTGCGCACACGAGTGAGTGACAAAGAGTTGAGAATTCGCTTGTTCCCTGGTGACTATGGTTCGAAGCAAAAGGAAGCAATTCTAAAAGTCGATAGCAATGCAATATTTGATAATTCTCAAGAGATTTTTTCTCAATATTCACAGAGTCGCATCGTATTTCATAATTATTTGGGCACATCATGGCTCGAGACGCTCGGCAACAATATTCCGACAATTTGTTTCTTTGACAAAGACGCGTATCGCTTCAGGTCAGACGCAAAAATTTTGCTTGATGATCTGATCAAAGTCGGCATATTGCATTTGTCAGGTTCGAGTGCCGCTACAAAGGCAAACGCGGTCGAAAGCGACATAGATTCTTGGTGGCTTAGCCAGCCTGTTCAAAGTGCACGACGTAACTTCGTGAGTAAATTTGCAAATTTTTCAAGCGACTGGCAAGAGATTTGGCGGCAAACCTTCGAGCAGAGCCTCAAATCAATTCACGGGTCTTGATATTGCTTTCACCCAAACTCAAAGCAATCGCGTTGGCAACCAAGGGCTTCATGCCCGAAGCCGAAGGTGACGCCTTGTTTACAGCAGCCAGTGAAGCCTGCGACCGGCTGCCAAGATTGCCACTAGTCGAAATCGGCACCTACTGTGGCCGTTCGACCGTTTGGCTCGGTGCAGTGGCAAAGATTAAAAAAACAACCTTGTTTACGGTGGATCATCACTCGGGAAGTGAAGAAAACCAAAATGGTTGGGAGTGGTTTGACGAGTCGCTAGTTGATGCGACCACAAAAAAGTTGAACACTCTTCCGAAATTCATTGAAACTATGAAACGGGCCGAGCTCGGTCATAGGGTTGTGCCGATTATCGCCGATTCTTTTCAGGCAAGCAGGCAACTTGGCTTTGAAACCTCGTTTTGCTTCATTGACGGCGGTCACGGAGAGTTACCGACCAAAGTTGATTATTCGAGTTGGACGCCAAAAATTGCGATTGGTGGCAGTTTGGCGATTCATGACGTTTTTGTTGATCCGAGCCAAGGTGGTCAGGCGCCGTATGACTTCATATATCGGCCTGCAATTGACTCAGGTGATTTCGTCGAAGAATTGGCGGCTGGTTCGTTGCGTGTTCTGCGAAGAATCAAGAAAAGAGACTTTTAAGCCTCAAGTGTTTCGTCATAGCGAAAAATTCGCGATGCCGAAGAGATCGAATATAAAGAATCTGCCGCCAAAATTATTGCCGCACCCGTATATGCAGAAGTTTCTTCGGCCGGAAAGACAACTTTGTCTGGGTAGACCAAACCTGTCAGATATGAGCCATTTTTGGTGCGGTGGTGCGAGGTTGAGTTGAGCAGAAATTGAGCAGTGTCAGCATCGCCGATGGCAGCAAATGCCATTGAACACTCTGCTGTCTCTGAAGCGGTTATCCATGGTTCGTCGCTTACGCAGCGCACGCCGTGGTCGTGCATCACGAAAGTCTTGAAATGCTCTTCGAGCCGAGCTTTGGCGGGAGCGCCCGTCAATGAACCACTCAAAACCGGGTAATACCAGTCCATCGCCCAGCGTTCTTTGGGTTCGAATACCTCGGGGGTCAGTCGAATTGCTGCATCGATTCTTGCTGCGGCTTCATACCATTCGGGTTTTGGCGTGCCGAGAGTGTCGGCGATGTTTGCTGCACAGATCAGCGCATGTCGTATTGAAGAGCAACCGGTTAGAAGAGCATAACCCCATGGCGTTTCGTTCTCTTCGCGTGCCCAGAGAATCGTGCCGTTAGCCAAACGCATGCTCAAAACCCAGTTCATGGCTTTTTCGAGCATTGGCCAAAACTCGCGAAGTGAATCGATTTCGTGGTTGCACAGCCAGTGGTGCCAAAGTCCGGTGCCGACATAAGCACAGACATTGCTGTCGAGTTTGAAATCTTTGACGCTTTCGTCGAAGTTGTAATAATTCGACCACGAACCATCGGCACGTTGTTTCGACATCAGCCATTTGTAGGCACGAAACGAGTTTTCGTGCATTCCCATGACGTCCAAGGCCATCGCAGTTTCAACATGATTCCATGGATCACAATGACCGTCTTTAAACCAGGGGATCATCCCCGACTTGCGTTGCAAGTCGGCGATCGATTCTGCTGTTTGCATCAGTTGTGCATGAGTTAGCGCGCGTCTTGTTGCCAAAGATCTTTGCTGAAGGTTCATGATTAGGCTCCGATGAGACTTTCGGTCGGCTTTGTTGCATAGACGACATAACTCTTGCCGATAAGAGGGCTAAGTGCCTTGTCGAGGGTCCGAGTGATTGTTGGTGCGGCAATGATGTCCCATTCGAGAAACTTTTTGTAAATTGCAACTGCCCTGTTGTCTTCACGTTGCGGACCAACTGCGCAGCGCAACCACCAATAAGGCGAGTGCAGACCATGGGCACGATGTGTCGCATCGACAGACAGACCGGCATTGGTGAATTTAGACCGCAACTCGCTGCCACGATAAATGCGCACGTGACCACCCGGCACGAAGGGTGCGTGATATTCATCTGACAGGGCCCAATTAATTTTTTCAGGAAACCACGACGGCACAGTTGCGGCCAGCGTGCCGCCTGGACGCAACACTCGGACGAATTCGTTGATTGCCGAAGTGTCGTCGGGTATGTGCTCGAGAACTTCTGATGTGACGACGCAGTCAAAAGTCGAATCTTCGAATGGTAGGCATGTGGCGTCACCGCGCACGACGCCTGCTAGTGAATTGGCGTCTAGTTCCCCTGCCTCATACATGGCGGCAAACGTTGCTCGTGTGCTGGTCACTTCTTTTTCTGCATAGTCAAGGGCGACAACTCGCGCCCCGCGACGGGCTGCTTCAAAGGCGTGACGACCAAAGCCCGTGCCTGCATCTAGAAACATGTCGCCCGGCTTCAAGTTGAGGCGCTCAAATTTGATGGTCAGCATAGGTTCTTGTCTCGCTTTGCGAGTTTTGCAACATTGTGCGGCATCGACAGAACTTGTCGATATTGGTCGACGGTGAGTTGTGCACAGTGTCGCCAACTCCAACGTTCTGCGACGCGCTGACGGCCAGCCAGGCCAACTCTTTCGCGCAAATTTTTGTCATCGAGTCCACGTCGAATAGCAGTGGCAAGTGCATCTGCGTCAGCGGGTGCGCACGACAAAACAGTTTCGCCATCACGTCCAGTAACTTCGGGTAGAGCACCGCCCGTGGTGGCGACAAGACACGTTCCGGTGCTCATCGCTTCGATTGCTGGCAAACTGAAACCCTCGTAAAGGCTTGGCACCACTGCTAATTCGCAAGCTGCATAAAGTTCGACAATTTGTTCGTCGCTGACACCAGATACGAAACTGATGCAATCTCGCAGACCCAAAGATTCGATCAGGTCGGCACTGGCACCTTCGCGCGGTTTGCCGATGATTGTTAAATGAACGTCTCGTTCGGTGCGAAGTTTTGCCAAGGCCTCGAGCAAAAATGAAAGGCCTTTGAGCGCGACATCGGCCGATGCAGTCGTGATCAGATGTCCTGGCTTTCTTCGAATCGACGCTATTGGTTTGAATAGATCTGGGTCGACGCCGACGGGAACGAGTCTCATGCGATCGCGAGACACACCCATGTCGGTGTGAATGTCGTTGATTGAGTTTTCGCTCACGACCACCACTCGGGGCATCTTGCTGGCGACACGACCTTGCATCCAGACGAATGAATACCAGCGACCTATTGCGCGACGCTTCCACCAGGTTGGGGTGTGGGCCATTTCGAGGGCCCGATCTTTTGTGATTGGATGATGAAGGGTGACAATTGTCGGAATAATTTTTTCGATTTTTAAAATCGACGAACCCAGACACTGGTTGTCATGGACTAGATCAAACTCGTTTATGCGTTGGCGCAAGGCCCGGTGGGCGCGCATGCTGAAAGAAAGTGGTTCCCCGAAAGTGCCCTTGAGAAACAGCGCCGCTTCGACCAAGTTTGGCCAAGTGTTTAACTCCCAATATGCGGGAAACCTGCCCGGATGATGGTCGTTGAAAATGTCAAGGCTGGGAAGTTTGTGAAGTTGAATTCTTTCGTCGATAATCGGATACGGCTGGCCACTGAATACTTCGACATGGTGCCCCAGGTCAACCAAGGCCTTGGTTAGGTGGCGCGAATAGACACCTTGGCCACCGACGTGGGGCTTGCCGCGATAAGTGAGATAGGCAATTCGAATCGGACCGTTGATGTCAAACGGTTTTGTCATCAGAAAATCCTACCGTGACATGTTTCAGTCGCTCTTTGGATTGTTGCTGTTATCTGGTTATCGAAAGTCGCATGAACTTTTTGAGAGGTGCGCCTGGCGTGACAACAAATGGTTGAAGATTAAAACCGTTTGGTGGCCCAGACTGAGGTTCGACACAAATTGCATGCAATGTCTGGTCATAGACGACCCAGTGTGAGCAATCACTTTCAATAGTCAAGAAGATTGCCTCATCAAAAATAATTCTTGGTGCTTTTGTTGAGCCCGTGAAACAATCGTCGTAAGGCCCAGCAGGTGGGGCGACTTTCGCTCCGGTCGGAATGCCGAACGAGTCTCGTTCATACATTGTTTCAAAGTTGGTTTCGATGCGACATGGTCGAGCAAACCACGGGTGCCAACCGACCTGTCCGGGCATCTTTGGGTCGGTTGTTTTCAATTCAAGTGAAAAGCTCAGCAAATTTTCTTCGAGCGAAATTGTTTGCGTCAAAGAGCCGTGAAAGGCAAAACGATCACCCAGATCTATTTGCATTATCACCCTCGTAGATGAAGATTCGACCACGCTGAATGGTCTATCGAACACGGTGCCATGAATAGCATGCGGAGGCAAATTGATTTCGAGTTGATAGTCCTTCGAATCAAAAACAAATTTGCCGTCTCGCACTCGACCCGCATATGGCGCCATCGGATACGACCCCCACTTCTGCGGGTTCGTCTCACCATTTTGAGTTATCAAGAGTTCTCGACCGTAAGCGACCAGCGAAGAAACTCGACCACCAAGTTGTGGTTCGATAGTGCAGCGAATGTTCTTGCTATGCAGAATCATTTCGTCGTTGCTCATGGTTGAGTTTTAAATTTTCGTCGCCTTGGTGACAAAAGAATCAAGGCGATAATTAGCAGGGTGATTAAAGGCGCATCACCGGTTCGCGAATAAATAGTTCTGCCAGACTGCAGTGGTGCATCAACAACGATGGTTTGGGCCAGACCAACGCCAATGCGCGAGGTGATTTCACCATCTGGTGAAATGACTGCGCTGAATCCTGTTGTTGCTGCTTGAAGCAACCACCGTCCTGTCTCTCGCGCTCGAAGCGAGTTGGTTGCGAGTTGTTGAGACTGAAGAACGGTGCCCGTGTAACTCGAGCCATTTGTCGGGTTAAACAAGAGTCGGCCACCCGCTTCGATCCCGCTGTTTGCTCGACCAGCGAAGAAAGCCTCCCAAGATATGACAACTGCAATAGGGTTTGAGCCAATTTTGATGACTGCCGGCTCTTTGCCTGCGACCGCATCGCTCGGTATGCGCTCAATCGGGGCGCCAATTGCACCAAGAATTTTGCGAAGACCCTCGGGCACATATTCACCGAATGGAACCCTGCGCACCTTGTCATATCGCGATGTGATTTCGCCTGTGGGCTCAACCACAACTTGGGCGTTGGTGAATCGCTTTGGGCCGGCATCTTCGGTGATGCCGACGCTGAAATCAGCGTCAAGTCGCTTGGCCTCACCGACAATTTCGCCGAACTCTTTGCTGTTCTCGAAATTAGTCACATCGATCACATTTTCAGGCCACAACACGGCGTCAAGTTTGTCTTCAGGTCGAAGTGTGCGGGTAACAGCCAAATGACGATCGAAGGCCTCGCGCGCAGAGGCGTTTATTGCCAGCACACCTTGTGGGCCCCCACCCTGCACGATGGCGATGCGCAAAGTTTGATTGGTGGGCTGGGGTGAATAGTCGACTAGCGAAATGGCTTGAATCACAATCAAAAGAACGAAAAGTCGAAACACTTCGACTCGCGATTTACGGCGATCAAAACATGTGGAAATAAATGCACCGACTTGAAAGACAAACCATGTAGCCAAAATAGGGCCACCAACCGAAACAAGATTTGCAATGGTTGTCCTAGAAATTGCAATTGGAAGAGTTGCCAATGGCACCCCGCCGAAGGGCATCGAATATCGCAATACTTCGACCAAGCAGTGGATAATTGGGCGAGAGTAAGTCTCGTTTGCGAAATTTCTGGCAATGACCGCCGCGATGCCGTGCATTAAAGCAAAAAGAGCGACGACAAAAATATAGCCAGGTGCGGTCAGCCACCACATCCAGACCATGCCAAGGCCCAGCCATGAGGCTGCAAAAATCGTCGTGATAATGAGAGTCTCGATGCGGTTAAGGGCCAGATCGCATACGCGAAAAAACATCGCAATACCGATGATCACCAATGGCCACCATCCCCAAGGGGGCAAACTCAGGCCGACCAATAGACCAGAGACGATCGAGGTTGCTTTGCGCACGCGCGAAGATTTGGTCAATGTTGCGAAACTGATTTTCATCGAAATGGGTCTTCGGTGCGCAAAAGAACCTGCAGTCTTTCAATTCGTTCGTGGGCCGGTGGATGAGTGGCGACCACCAAGTTGTTTGTCGTTTGACGATCTGCCAAGTCAGGTTCGCCCCCGACTCGTTTAAGAGCTGTTAGCAATTCGTTGCCAAAACCCATTCGAACTGCTCGATGATCGGCTTGAAACTCTGACTCGTTGCCAACGGCGATGCTCAAGGCCTGGGCCACAACGAGACCTGCGACAAAGATCGACGAGACAACGGTAAGAGCAGCCGAGATGAGCAAACCAAAAAATTTCAAAGCCGCGAATTTCGAACTGAACGCGTTGGCTATGGCCTCGGCAATGCGCTGCAGAACAAAGCCGATTCGAGCCAACAAGAGAATCGGCAAACTCAACCATTGGGCGATCGTCAGTGCCACCGTGTGTGAGCCGAGATGATGACTAAGTTCGTGGGCAAGAACCCCGGCTAATTCGCTCTCATCGAGTTCATTAATCGCATACGAAGAGACAACCACTAGATGACCACCGCATGCGAACGCATTTATCTCGTGGCTATCGACAACCGCCAATACAAAACTTTGGGTGCTGGCATGATTCGCTTGGGCGACTCGACGCCACGATTTATGCAGAAGTGCAGATTCTTTGGGTGTCGGTTTGCGAGCGTTCAATAGTCGAGCAAGAAAAATTCTCTGCACAGATTTCGAGAACAGCACGATGCCAAGGGCAAGTGATGCAAAGGCAAATAGTGGATAACTGACGTCGGTGAATTGCCAAAAAGGCAGCCAAAAAATGGCGATGGCAATCAGCCAAATCGGAATCAGAGCAGCGACAGGGGCCAATGCGCTGATCGCCGCCGAATCAACATGCCGTTTGGCGCTAGACACACATCAAGTAGACCAGCAAAACACACGAGTAGGCAACCGTTCGGCCCGACTATGAGGACAACTAGTCTGAGGTCAATGTTTGGAA
>AACY020345826.1_pt1 | contig 11180 bp, 7 predicted proteins | sample 267378 | NCBI WGS metagenome assembly AACY02 (sample SAMN02954345, study PRJNA13694) | marine metagenome | biome: aquatic; feature: ocean; material: water; isolation source: isolated as part of a large dataset composed predominantly from surface... | reverse complement strand
GCTTCGCCACTTGCGCTACTTCCTGGCGGTTGCCGAGGAAGGCCAGTTCACCCGTGCCGCCGAGCGGCTGGCCATGCAACAACCGCCGCTCTCGCAGCAGATCCGGACACTGGAAGAAGAGATCGGCTTCGAACTGTTTGTACGCATGCCGCGCGGCGTGAGCTTGACACCGGCAGGGCAGGCCTTCGCGGAAGACGCACAACGCTTGCTGTTGGAACTGCAGCAGTCGGTGGACAAGGCGCAACGAATTGCGCGGGGCGAGCTCGGCACGATTTCGATCGGACTGACCAGCTCGGCTGCGTTCCATCCGTTCACGACCGAAACGATCCGGGCTTTTCGCGCGGTGTGTCCGGAAGTCGCCGTGGAACTTGCCGAACTCAACGCGGCAGAAATTATCGAGCGACTGGCCGCGGGCCAGATTCAGGCTGCGTTTCTCCGCAAGCCGGTCGACGCACGCGAAGGCGTGGCATTTGAGTTATTGCTCGACGAACCGATGGTGGTGGTGCTGCCCGTTGGGCATCCATTGCTAAAGAGCGCGGGCAAGAAACGGCCACAAGTGTCGTTGAAGGCGCTGGCGAACGAAGACTTCATTCTGGTCCGCCGGCCTGGGGCGCCCGGCATGTATGCCGACATTCTGGCGGCCTGCCGGCAAGCCGGGTTCGTGCCGCGGATTGCCCGTGAGGTGCCGCGCATGGTGTCGGGCATCAATCTCGTCGCAGCAGGCTTGGGCGTCACGCTGGTGCCCGCGTCGATGCAACGTTACGACCAGGTGGGAACGGTGTATTGCACGTTGGCGAATCCCGCGAAGTTGAGCGCGCCGCTCCATCTTGCCTACCCGGCGGAACTGCGTAACAGCGCGGCGACCCGCTTTATCGAACTGGTGAAGACGCGCGTTCACGGGTGAACACGTTTGACTTTGCGGGAGCGCCGCGAGAAGCCCCCAGCACATGCGCCGTCCAGCAATACGGGCAAACGATAATCGTGGGCACAAAAATTGCATTCTCCGTGCCGGCAAGGAGTTCACCGTCCATCAAACTGACGCCAACCTACTCGCCATGCTCAACAAACCTGCTGTCGCCGCACCGGCCCGCCTTTCCTGCGGAATAGAGGGAATCGACAACGTTCTAGGCGGTGGCCTCACCCCGCACCGCATGTATCTGGTCGAGGGCGCCCCGGGCACCGGAAAAACTACCCTCGCATTGCAATTTTTGCTCCAGGGGGTCAGCGAAGGCCAGACGGGTCTATACATCACGCTGTCCGAAACCCGCGACGAACTGGTCTCTGTAGCCAACAGCCACGGTTGGGACATCAGCAGGTTCGACATCCTCGAACTGCTGTCCGACGAGGGGCTCGACCCGCGCTACGAACAAACCGTGCTGCACCCGGCCGAGGTCGAACTCGGCGAGACCGTGCGCAACGTCATCGAACAGGTTGACGCGCTCAAGCCTGTGCGCATCGTGCTCGACAGCCTCTCCGAATTGCGTCTGCTGTCGCAGAACCCCCTGCGCTATCGGCGGCAGATTCTGGCACTCAAGCGCTATTTCGCCACCCGCGAATGCACGGTGCTTCTACTCGACGACAACACGTCAGACCCCGGCGATCTACAGTTGCACAGCATCGCCCACGGCGTGATCAGCCTCGACAACCTCGTGCACGACTATGGCGGCAACCGGCGGCGCATGCGCATCGCCAAGATGCGCGGCATCAAGTTTCGCGAGGGCTATCACGACTTCTCCCTCGACACCGGAGGCATTCAGGTTTATCCCCGTCTCGTTGCGGCGGAGCATCATGCGGAATTCAATCCGGAAGTGCTCAGCACCGGAACGCCGGGCCTCGACGCACTGCTCGGCGGCGGGTTGATCCCGGGCACCAATGCGCTGATGATCGGCCCGTCCGGCGTCGGAAAAACCACCACGGTGGTGTCTTGCCTGATTGCGGCGCTCGAGCGTGGCGAGCGTTGCGTCTACTACGTGTTTGACGAGACCCTCACCACCCTGACGATCCGTTGCTCGACGCTCGGCATGTACCTCGATCCCTTTGTGGAAAGCGGCCTGCTGACATTGCGCCAGATCGATCCGGCAGAAATCTCGCCTGGCGAATTTGCCTGCGACGTGCGCAAATCGGTCGAGGAAAAGGGCTGCACCTACGTCGCCATCGACAGTCTGAATGCCTATCTCCAGGCGATGCCCGGCGAGCGCTATCTGCTGCTGCAGATGCACGAACTGCTCGGCTATCTGAACCAGCAGGGCATCATCACGATGTTGGTGCTGGGCCAGCACGGCATTATCGGCGAGGTGCAGAACGACATCGACATCAGCTATCTCAGCGACGTGGTCGTGCTGTTCCGCTATTTCGAACATCAGGGCGAAGTGTTGACAGCGGTGACCGCAGTGAAGAGCCGGGCAAACGCGCACGAGCGCTCGATCCGCCAGTTCCGGCTGCGCAGAGGCGGCGTGGAAGTGGGTGAAGCGCTGCGCGACTTCGAAGGCGTCCTGTCCGGTCTGCCCTCCTATCGCGGCAGCACCGCACTGCTCGGTACGGCGGACCACGTCATCGATACGTCCGGGCTGTAGCGCTATGGAGCAACGCGTTCTTATCCTTGCACCGTTTGGCCGCGACGCCGATGTGATTGCCGAGGTCCTGCATAAGGACGAACGTGAATGCGTCGCCTGCCGCGATGCCGATGCGCTCACTGAAATGCTCGAGGCCGGCGCGGGCAGCGCTCTGATCGCCGAAGAGGCGCTCTCGGACGGTCATGTGTCGCGCCTGTTCGATTGGCTCGAACAGCAACCGGCGTGGTCCGACCTGCCGTTTATTCTGCTCGCCGCCAATCACGTCGGGCGCCGGTCGGCACGCAGTCTCGAAGTGCTGGAGCGGCTCGGCAACGTGGTGGTGCTCGAGCGGCCGCTAAACTCGGAAACGCTGCGGCGCGCGGTCGGGTCATCGCTGCGGGCACGCGCGCGGCAGTACGAGTCGCGCCGTCATCTGGCCGAACTGATCGCGGCGCAAGAAGCCCTGGTGCAACTCAACGATTCGCTCGAGAGCCGCATTGCCGCGCGCACGCAAGAACTCGCTTCGGCCAACAACCGGCTGATGACGGAGATTCACGAGCGCGCCAAAGTACAGGCGGTGCTGGTTCAGTCACAGAAGATGGAAGCGCTCGGACAACTCACCGGCGGCATCGCGCATGACTTCAACAATCTGCTGAACGTCATCATGGTCAACTCGGAACTGATCGCGCGGGCCGGCAGCGACGAGCGCATTCGCGCAATGGCCGCCACCGTCAAACGCGCGACCGAGCGGGGCGCGAAACTGACCGGTCAGTTGCTGACGTTCTCGCGCAACAGCAATCTCGATCTGAAGGCGGTGGACGTGGTCGCGCTGCTGCACGGCATGCGCGACATCGTCACTGTGTCGCTCGGTTCGGGCATCCATTACGTCAACGAATCCGATTACGAAGAGATGTGGACGGAGGCCGATGCCAATCAGCTCGAGCTAGCCATTCTCAATCTGGCGATCAACGCGCGCGACGCGATGCCCGGCGGCGGCCAGTTGAGCATCCACGTGAAGGAACGCTCGGCTCCCGATGAAACCCTCGAACCCGGCCGCTATGTCGTGATCGAAGTCACCGACACCGGATCGGGCATGCCGCCTGACATTGTCTCGCGGGTGTTCGATCCGTTCTTCACCACCAAGCCTATCGGCAAGGGCACGGGGCTCGGCTTGAGCCAGGTCTACGGAATCGCGCGTCAAGCCGGCGGCTCCGCGCGCCTGTTCAGCGAGGAAGGCATCGGCACCACGGTGGAGATCTGGTTGCCGTTGCGCAAGCGCGTAACCCCGCCAATCGAAGCGGCATCCGCTGTCGAAGAGAACGCGGTCGGCGTACAACGTGTGCTGGTGGTCGAAGACGACAGCGAGGTGCGCGCAATGCTGGTCGATTGTCTGAGAGGACTCGGCTATACCGTGACGGAAGCGGCGGATGGCCGGGCCGGGCTGAACCGCTTGAAGGACGACAATCCCGACCTGTTGATGGTCGATTTCGCGATGCCCGGCATGAACGGCATCGACGTGATCGCCGAGGCGCGCAAGATGCGCGAAGATCTGCCCGTGATTCTCGCAACCGGTTACGCGGACGTGGATATTTCGGGCCTCGCGGTCAAGCGCTGCACGATCTTGCGAAAACCATTCCGGCTCGACGATCTGGCACGTACCGTACGGCTCGGCCTCGCGGCCTGAACGAGGTCGCACGCGCCTGTCGAGAAGTTGTCACAGCGCGCCTGCAAACTGCTGACGAATCCATCCTTCGCAAAAATCCCCAATTCAATAGTTTGCTAACGAATATTTTGGCCATACAATACCGGCCATGTCGAATCTCGATGCCCTGCGCCGCACCGTCAGCAGCACCCTGGTCGTCGCTGCCAGAAAATGGCGGCGCACGAGTCACGGCGTGCTCGCGGCCTTCAACGTTTCCGAAGCGTGCGCCACGCCGCTCCTGACCGCCAGTCGTCTCGGCGAAGCGGTGCGGCAGGTCACGCTGGCCGATCACATCGGTATTGAAGGGCCGTCGCTCGTGCGGCTGCTCGATCAACTGTGCGCGGCCGGCCTGATGCGCCGCGACGAAGATCCCGAAGACCGCCGCGCCAAGACCGTAGTGCTCACCGACGAAGGCCGCGCCGTCACCGCGAAAATGGAAGAAGAGCTTAATACGTTGCGGGCGCAAGCTTTGAAAGGTATTTCCCGCAGCGATCTCGAAGCGACCTTGCGGGTACTGGCCGCTTTCACGGCTGACACAACCACGCCGCACAACGCCAGAGACTCCGAGTAACGGCTCATGGTCTACCCTTCCGTCCGCGACTGGCTGTTCTCCGTCAAAACGTTTGCCGCAGCGATGATCGCGCTCTACATCGGTCTCGCGCTCGAGTTGCCACGGCCGTACTGGGCGATGGCCACCGTCTACATCGTATCGAATCCGTTTGTCGGCGCGACCCGCTCCAAGGCGCTCTATCGTGCGCTCGGCACCGCGCTCGGCGCGTCGGCCGCCGTGCTGCTGGTACCGCCGTTCGTCGAATCGCCGTATCTGTTCAGCGTGATCGTCGCGTTGTGGACCGGCACGCTGCTGTATCTGGCGGTGGCCGACCGCACCGCGCGCAGTTACGTGTTCATGCTGGCGGCCTACACCATGCCGATCATCGCGCTGCCTTCGGTGACGGATCCCGGCGGCGTGTTCGATCTGGCGATCAGCCGCACTGAAGAGATCACGCTTGGCATCGTGTGCGCGAGCATTGTCGGCAGTTCGCTGTTTCCCAGCCGGCTCGCCCCGACTATTATCGAGCGGACCGATGCGTGGTTTCGCGACGCCGCGTTCTATGCGACCGAAACGCTGTCCGGGCGCATCGCCGGCGCGGCGATTTCAGGAGCTCGCCAACGGATCGCCGCCACGATCAACGGTCTCGAACTGCTCCTGAGCCAGCTTGCCTACGACCACACGCGGCCGGATATCCTGGCCCGCGCCCACGAGTTGCGCGGGCGCATGCAGTTGCTGCTGCCGATGATGTCGGCGCTGGCCGATCCGCTGGTCGCGCTCTACAACAGCGGGCGGCAAACCTGGCCAGAGGGTCTCGAAGCGCTGCTCAACGACGTCATCAAATGGTTCAACACACCGCTGCCCGCCGCCAGCGGGGGCTATCACCCCGACGCGACCGCTAACGCGTTGCGCGAGCGCATTGCCGCCATGCAACCGCCGCCTGCCGCGCTCGCGGCCTGGGACGGCGCGCTGCTGTCGAACGCGCTGTGGCGTATGAAACAGGTGATCGACGTCTGGCAGGACTGCCGCTCGCTGCGCATCATCATCACGCGCGAGGAAGGCTCATGGCGGCCACGTTTCCGGCATTGGCGGCTGGGGGGCACCGAGCGCTTCTTCGATCGCGGCATCATGCTGTTTTCGACGGTTTCAGCGGGTGCCGCGGTGATCATTGCGTGCAGTCTGTGGATCAGTTCGGGCTGGGCGGACGGCGCCAGTGCCGTGACGCTGGCGGCGGTCGCCTGCTGCTTCTTCGCCGCGCTCGACGAACCCGCGCCGATGGTGTTCAGGTTCTTCGTGGCCACGGCGATCAGCGTGGTGGCCGCCGGCATCTATCTGTTCGCCGTGCTGCCGCACGTGCACGACTTCCCGATGCTGGTCATTATGTTCGCCGCGCCGTTCATTCTGGTAGGCACCTTGATTCCGCGTCCGGCGTTCAACATGGTGACGGTGCTGGTGGCCGTCAACACCGCCACCTTCATCAGCATTCAGGACGCTTACTCGGCCAACTTCCTGATCTTCCTGAACAGCAATCTCGCGGGCCTCGCAGGCTTGCTGTATGCCTATCTGTGGACCCGCGTGACGCGGCCGTTCGGCGCCGAACTCGCGGCCTCGCGGCTGTTGCGCTCGAGCTGGGCCGACGTGGCGCTGACGGCGTCAACCCGACCCATCGAAGACCCGCGCAACCTCGCCGCACGCATGCTCGACCGCCTGATGCAGTTGATCCCGCGCCTTGCGGCCACGGACGACCATCGCCATCCGTCGATCGAGAGCTTTCGCGATCTGCGGATTGCCTTCAACGCGCTCGATCTGCGCCGCCTGACCCGCAAGCTCGGCGGAGAAGCGCCAGGCGCGATCGATCTCGTCCTCGACGACGTGCGCCAGTACTTCGAAATGTGCGTGGACCAACGGGTACGCCAACCGGTGCCGGAGAGTCTGCGCTCATTGATCGACGCCGCGGTGACGCGCGTCACGGCACAAGGTCTCGCCAATGCCAGCGCGCCGAGCCCGACCTCGCAAACCTCGGCGCGCCATTTGCGCGAGGCCTTGCACGCACTGGTCGGCTTGCGTCTTTCGCTGTTTCCGGCCACGCTAATTACACCCACGCCGCCCGAACCGGAGGCCGCTGCCTGATGCGCCCGTACCGCCCCCATTCAACCCCTGGCCAGCTCCCGCGATGATCGGTGAAATCGATATCTTCGGCGTGTTCGTGCCGGCCGTGCTGGTGCTGATGTTCGTCGCCTATCTGATCAACCTGGCGATCCGCACGGTGCTCGCGCGCGTCGGCTTTTACCGCTTCGTCTGGCACCGTTCCATCTTCGATCTCGGCATCTATGTGCTGGTGCTGGGCCTTGTCGTCGTCGTTTCGCACAGACTAATAACGTGAAAAAAACCTGGTTCTCCGTCGGTCAGATTCTGCTGACCCTGATCGTCGTCGTGGTCGCGGCCTTCGTGCTGTGGAAACTGGTCGCCTATTACATGTTCGCACCGTGGACCCGCGACGGGCACGTGCGCGCCGACGTGATCCAGGTCGCGCCGGATATCTCGGGGCTGATCTCATCGGTCGAGGTAGCCGACAACCAGTTGGTCAAGCAAGGCCAGGTGCTGTTCGTCATCGACCAGGCCCGCTATGCGCTCGCGCTGCGCCAGGCGCAGGCCACCGCGGAACAACGCCGCGCCACCCTCGATCAGGCGCGCCGCGAAGACGCCCGTAACCGCAAGCTCGGCAATCTCGTTGCTGCGGAAGTCGCCGAAGAAAGCCGCTCGCGGGTCGAGACGGCGGAGGCCGCACTCGCCGATGCGAACGTCGCGATCGACACCGCCAAACTGAATTTGCAACGCACCACGATCGTGAGTCCGGTCGACGGTTATCTGAACGACCGCGCGCCGCGCGCCGGCGAATTCGTCTCCGCGGGCCGGCCGGTGCTGTCGGTCGTGGATATGCATTCGTTCCGCGTAGACGGTTACTTTGAAGAGACCAAGCTGCGCGGTATCGACATCGGCCAGCCGGTCGATATTCAGGTAATGGGCGAGCCGAACGTGCTGCGCGGTCACGTGCAAAGCATCGTCGCGGGGATTGAGGATCGCGACCGCACGCAAGGCTCGAACCTGCTGCCGAACGTGAACCCGGCGTTCAGTTGGGTGCGGCTCGCGCAACGGATTCCCGTGCGGGTTGCGCTGGACGAAGTCCCCGCCGATTTCCGCCTGATCGCCGGACGCACGGCAACGGTGTCGGTGCTCGATCTGTCGCTGAGCGGCAAGCGGCATCCGGCTACGGGCGCTTCGGGTGCGGTGGATGCTTCGGCTACCTCTGCTGAGTCCGCTACGCCTGCTGCATCTGCTGCATCTGCTACTCAACCGGCGTCCCCTGCCGTCACTTCGGGCGCATCGCAATGAAGCTGTCGCGCGCCCTGCCCTTATTACCGCTGCTGCCGCTGCTGCCATTAGCCGTCGCGCTCGGCGGCTGCATGAACGTCGGCCCCAATTACACGTTGCCGAAGCAGGCACTGGTCAACGCCCCGCTTGCCAATGCGCCGATCGAGGGCGCCGATGCCAGGCTGACCACGCGGCAGACCGTCCCCGCGATCTGGTGGAAGCTCTATGACGATCCGGTGCTGAACAGCCTCGTCGACGAAGCGCTGAAATCGAATACCGACTTGCGTGTCGCCGCGGCGAACCTCGCACGGTCGCGCGAAGCGCTGGGCGTAGCACAAGCGCAAGGCGGCTTTTCCGGCAAGACCTCGGCAGCCATCCAACGCGCGCAGGAGTCGGCCGAGCAGTATCTGCTGACCGAGAAGCTGCCGGTCGTGAATGAAGGCGACATCGGCATCAGCATTTCGTACGAAATCGACCTGTTCGGCAAGCTGCGGCGCGGCGTCGAAGCGGCGTCGGCAGACACGGAAGCCGTGCAGGCAGCCGGCGATCTCGCACGGATCAGCGTGGTCGCGGATGTGGTGCGCTCTTACGTCGACCAATGCTCGGCCGCCGAGGAACTCAAGATCGCGCAGCAGTCGCTGGCACTGCAGAAGCAGCGCGCGGACGTGTCGCGCCGATTGCGCGACGCGGGCCGCGGCAATCAGCCCGATGTGACGCGTAACCAGACCCAGGTCGATACGCTCGCAGCGGATATTCCCCGCTACACGGCGCGCCGCCAGATTGCCCAATACCGGCTCGCCGCACTGCTCGCGCGCGCACCGTCCGATCTGCCGCCGGCCGTGCTCGCCTGCAACACGCTGCCGCAGATCCGTCAGCCGATTCCGATCGGCGACGGCGCCGCGCTGCTCAAACGCCGTCCGGACGTGCGCGAGGCCGAGCGTCAACTGGCCGCTTCGACGGCGCGGATCGGCGTCGCGACGGGCGCGTTGTATCCGAGTGTGAGCATCGGCGCATCGGCAGGTTTGACGGGGGTTCTGGAAGACCTCGGCACCTCGCCGACGGCGCGCTGGGCGTTCGGTCCGCTGATCAGCTGGACCTTCCCGACGAACGGCGCGCGCGGCCGCGTGCGCGAAGCGGAAGCGTCGAGCAACGTCGCGCTGGCGAAATTCGATGGCGTCGTGCTGACCGCGTTGCGCGAAACCGAAACCAGCCTCGCGACCTATGCGTCCGACGCCACCCGTGCCGACGCCTTGCGTGCCGCGCTGAAGTCGGCGGCCCAGTCGGCGGATGAAACGCATCGACTGTATCTCGCCGGACGCGAGTCGTTCATTTCGGATCTGGATGCGACGCGCACACTGACTTCAACGAGGTCTCAGGTGGCGGCAGCCGAAGGTCAGGTGGCGGTCGATCAGGTCAACCTGTTCCTCGCACTCGGCGGCGGATGGGAAACGGATGCGCGTACGGTGCCGGGAGCCGGGTCGGACGCTGCAACGCCGGGTGCCGTGGTACCGGCCAAGGCCGCCGCGCCGACACTACCCTGACCTATCCGGGTAAATCGCTATTTTTGACAAGCTTTCTTTTACCTTTCAATTGAGGTTAAATATAAGCCTTCAACTACTCGTTACGGGGCACGTATGTCGAACTTCATGCAAGGCGCAGCCACGTTGGGCGGCTGCATTGGCGTTTTCACGGTGGTGGTTGCGGTTGTGGAGATGTTGGCGAATTGAGCCGGCTTGGCTCACGCCTGGATTGCGGACGTATCGCACCAGGCGCCCAACGCCTGCCGTACCTCCTCAACGACCGGACCCCACTCGCCGAGTTTGCGTTGCCGGAATAACCGCATCGACGGATACCATGGACTGTCCGCTCTATCGAGCATCCACCGCCAATCCGAATGGGCAGGCAGCAGTACCCAGACAGGAAGTCCCGCCGCGCCGGCAAAATGAGCGACTGACGTATCAACCGTAATGCGCAGGTCGAGCGTCTGAAGAATAGCCAGCGTATCGGCAAAATCGTTGATGTCGGGGCCCAGCGCGTGTAAGTCGAACTCGTTCGCCAGATCCTCGCTCTCGCGTTCAAGATAACCTTTTTGCACCGAATACCAGGTTACGCCGGACTGCCCGAGCAAGGGCCTTAGCATGTCCAGTTTGACTGATCGCCGATGATCGAACGGATGGTTGGGATCGCCCGCCCATACCAGTCCGACGCGCCGGTTCTTCGCGCACAACTTGTCCCGCGCGCCGTCGCCAAGATACGCCTGCCACTGATGAATTTTTTCTGGCGTAGCGGCGATATACGGCATGGCCAGAGGAAGCATCGGCAAATCCAGCTTCATATACTCCGGCATCCTCATCATGTGGCAGAAGTAGTCGTAAGGCCCTGGCGGCAGATCGGTCCATACGGCATGAACGCCGCTTGCGCTGCGAGCGACCTCGTTCAACGGAGCGTCAACCCACACATCCACGGTGGCTCCTTGCCGATGCAGCCAATGCGCCATACGAAGAAACTGGATTTGATCTCCAAGTCCCAGTTCCTTGACGAGGAGAAACTTGCAGCCGGCAACGGCCTCCCCATTCCATTCGGGGAAATCCGGGCGCACCGGGTCGCGGAAATACGGCGTTCTTTTGTGCCATTTCCATCGTTTCCAGCCCTGCTCGAACTCACCGAACTTGAGTTCCAAAGTCGCCAGGACGTATTGCATCAAGGCATTGTCCGGAAGATTCCTTACCGCCTCGATACACTGCGACCGCAATCCGGGAAGGTCCACGAGGGCGTCAAAGCCGTACATCGCATTGAGATGCAACTGCTCATTCTTCGGATCGGCGGCGAGTCCCTGTTTGGCTATGCTGATCGCCTCGCTGAAACAGCGGGCGCAGTTCAACGTGTACGACAGTTCTTTAAGGGCGTCGGCATTCGATGCGAACGAGCAGCGCATTGCTTCGACCACCGGCTCAATGTCGCTACGACGGTCAATCTTCGCCAGCGCCAGAATCAAGGCGAGCCC
>AACY020306421.1_pt1 | contig 11183 bp, 9 predicted proteins | sample 267378 | NCBI WGS metagenome assembly AACY02 (sample SAMN02954345, study PRJNA13694) | marine metagenome | biome: aquatic; feature: ocean; material: water; isolation source: isolated as part of a large dataset composed predominantly from surface... | reverse complement strand
CGGCGTCTGGCGGCTGGGCCTCGCCGGGCTGGCGCGACGGCCGGCGGCGGCCATCCTGCAGATCACCGGCTTCGGTCTCGGCATCCTCGCCCTGCTGCTGTTGGCGGTGGTGCGGGTGGATCTCCTCAGCAGCTGGCAGCAGACCCTGCCCGAGGGGGCGCCGAATCGCTTCCTGATCAACATTCAGCCCCATGAGCGGGATGCGCTGGCAGACTGGCTCAGCCAGCGCGACATCGACGGCGCCGGCCTGTTTCCGATGATCCGCGGACGCCTCACCGGCGTCGGTGCGCGCGATATCGAGCCGGAAGACTACGATGACCCCCGCGCCGAGCGCCTGGCGGAACGGGAGTTCAACCTGAGCTACGCAGTGCAGATGCAGCCGGACAACAGCGTCATCGCCGGGCGCTGGTGGTCCGACGATGACCCGAAACCGCAATTCTCCGTCGAAGCGGACATCGCCGAGACGCTCGGTATCAGCCTCGGCGATCGATTGCGGTTTCAGGTGGCGGGCGAGGAGGTGACGGCGCCGGTGACCAGCCTGCGGCAGGTGCAGTGGGACAGTTTCAATGTCAACTTCTTCGTCATCGGCACGCCGGGTCTGCTCGCCGATCAGCCCGCCACCTACATCACCAGCTTCTACCTGCCCGAGACACGGGAGGCCCTGGTGCCCGAGCTGCTGCGGACCTTCCCGAGCGTGACCCTCATCGATGTGGGCGCCCTGCTGGCACAGGTCCGCGGTATTATCGAGCAGGGTATCCGCGCCGTGGAATATGTGTTCCTGTTCACGCTGGCGGCGGGGCTGCTGGTCATGTATGCCGGCATCCAGGCGAGCCTCGCCGTGCGCCGGGCCGAGCACGGAGTGCTGCGCACGCTGGGCGCCAACCGCCGCCAGTTACTGCGTGGCTTGCTGGTGGAGTTCACCGCCGCCGGCGTCCTGGCCGGGCTCATCGCCTCCATGTTCGCGGAGGCCACCGGCTGGGTGCTGGCGCGGCAACTCTTCGACCTGCCGTTCACGCTGAACCCATGGCTGTGGGTCTTCGGCGTGCTCGGCAGCGGCGCGGCCATCGGCCTGGCCGGCACCCTCGGCACCTACCGCGCCCTGGTGCGACCGCCGCTGGCGGCATTGCGGGCGGCGGGCTGATGGCGCGCCGAGCCGGCGGCCGCGAGCATTGGATTGCGCAACCTACGCCCCGACCGGCCCGGTCCCCTTCGATGCCACGCATCACCGTCATCCGAACGCTGCCGTGTCTTCAGTCAACACCATGTCCCAATCATCCCTGCTCGCGCCCTTTCCGGCGCTGCGTCCGGCCCCGGGTCGTGCCGCCGAGGTCATTGCCCCACCCTATGACGTGGTGGACGTGGCACAAGCGCGCCGGCTCGTGGCCGGCCGCCCGCACAGCTTCCTGCACATCTCCCGGGCGGAGGTGGACCTCCCCGCGGACACCGATGCCTACGCCCCGGCGGTCTACGAACGCGCCCGCAGCAACCTGGATGCGTTGCGCCGCACGGGCGTGCTGCAGCGGGATGCCGCCCCCGGCTTCTACGCCTACCGCCTCGATGCCGACGGTCACAGCCAGACCGGACTCGTCGCCGCGGCAGCCGTCGCGGGCTATCTCGCCGGGCGCATCAAGAAGCATGAGCTGACCCGTCCGGCGAAGGAAGACGATCGCGTCCGGCAGATCACCGCACTGGACGCCCAGACCGGGCCGGTCCTGTTGGTGCACCGGGCGCACCCTGAGATCCGCCGTCTGCTTACATGCACCTGCGACACACGGGCACCGGACGTGGATGTATCCGCCGCCGATGGCGTCCGCCACCGTCTGTGGGTGATCGCGGATGCCGGGCGCATCGCCGCACTCACCGCCGCCTGTGCGGACGTGAGCGCGCTCTATATCGCCGACGGCCATCACCGCGCGGCGGCGGCGGCGCGCGTAGCGGCAGCGCGAGGGCACACGCAAGGCGCCCGGTTCCTGGCGGTGGCCTTTCCCGATGACGAGCTTCGAATCCTGCCCTACAACCGGCTGGTGCGCGATCTGGCGGGGCACGACTGCAACTGGCTGCTGACGCAGGTGGACGAGCGCTTCGAGGTGACTGCGACGACCGCGCCGGTGCAGCCGAGCACCAACACCGAGTTCGGACTCTACTGCGGCGGGCGCTGGTGGCGGCTTGGGCTGCGCAACGCGTTCCGGCCAGCGGCCGACGACGCGGTCTCGAGCCTCGCCGTGAGCCTGCTGCACACCCACTTAGTGGAGCCCGTGCTGGGCATCGTGGACCCGCGACGAGACCCGCGCATCGACTTCATCGGCGGCAGCCAAGGCGTCGCCGAGCTCGCCGCCGCAGTGGACGCCGGGCGCGCGCAGCTCGCCCTCTCCCTCCCCGCCACCAGCATCGGCGAGCTGCTGGCCGTCGCCGATGCCGGTGCCATCATGCCGCCGAAATCCACCTGGTTCGAGCCCAAGCTCGCCGACGGGCTGGTGAGTCTGGTGCTGGACGCCGACTAGGGTCAACCCGGTTCCGCGGTCGGCGCGACACCCCTGACGCGGCGACTTCAAGGGCTGCGTCCCCTGGGTTGGGTCCACGGTCCTGCGCGTCCATGCGAACGCGCCCTGAGGGTCGTGCCCCTACCGCACCGATCACAAGCGCATCAGCGACTTCCTCCCCACGGGACGATCGCGCTCGGGTCGCAGTATGATTGCGCAGTTATGGTGCAGACCACCACCAATCTCCCTGAGCGCGCCGAGGACGACGCCGACGCGGTCCACCAATGGCTCGGGCGCATCGTGGAGCGCTACGACGCCGATGCCCGCCGCCGGCTGGAGGCCGCCGCCGCGCTGCTACTCGACTGCCATGGTGATGCGCTGCTCGACACCGGCGAGAGCGCCGTGCGCCACCGTTTGTCGGCGGCGGACATCCTGTTCAGCCTGCGCCTGGACGCCGATACCCTCTGCGCCGCCCTGCTCCAGGGCTGCGCCGACGGCGACACCGGGACTGCGCAACGGCTGACGGACATCTTCGGCCCGGCACTGGTGCGCATGACCGTGGACCTGGCGCGTATCGAGCAGCTGACCCGGGTCGAGTACGTCGCCGAAGGCGGCAAGCGCGCCGCCCGCAACCGCCAGCAGCGGGAAGAGAATCTGCGCCGTATGCTGCTCGGCATCGGCACGGATGTGCGCGTGGTGTTGGTGGTGCTCGCCGAGCGGCTGCATCTGCTGCGCCGCTCAAAGCACCTGCCGGCCGAGCGCCGGCGTGATATCGCCGCGGACACCCGCCGGGTGTATGCACCGCTCGCCAATCGCCTGGGCGTATGGCAGCTCAAGTGGGAGCTGGAAGACCTCTCGCTGCGTGCCGCGGAGCCGGAGACCTACATGGGCATCGCCAAAGCGCTGTCGGAGCGCCGCAACGAGCGCCAGGACTACATCGCCCGCGTGCTCACGGTGCTGCGCACGGAGCTCGCCGCCGCGGGCATCACCGCCGAGGTCACCGGCCGGCCGAAGCATATTTACAGCATCTGGCGCAAAATGCAGCGCAAGGGCGTGGATATCGATCAAATCTTTGACCTGCGGGCCGTGCGGGTGCTGGTGGACGACATCCCCGCCTGCTACTCGGCGCTGGGTGTGGTGCACGGCCTCTGGGCACATATTCCCTCTGAGTTCGACGACTACATCGCCACGCCCAAGGGCAACAACTACCAGTCCCTGCACACCGCGGTGGTGGGCCCGGAGGACAAGCCGCTGGAGGTGCAGATCCGCACCCATGCCATGCACGAGCATGCCGAATATGGCGTCGCCGCCCACTGGGCCTACAAAGAGGCGAAGGGCTACGACCCGGACTTCCAGCGCCGGGTGGTCTCCATGCGCCAATGGCTGGAGCACACAGGCGAGCTCGAACAGGGTGAGGAGGCCAACCCGCCGCCGGCGGGCGAGCTGGCGCCCGCACACGTCTATGTGCTGACGCCCCAGGCCAAGGTGGTGGAGCTGCCGCGGGGCGCCACACCCCTCGACTTCGCTTACACCATCCACTCGGAGATCGGCCACCGCTGCCGTGGCGCACGGGTGGACGGCCGCATGGTGCCGCTCACTCACCAGCTGCAAAGCGGCGAGACGGTGGAGATTCTCACGCAAAAGAACGCCCAGCCGAGCCGCGACTGGCTGAGCGCCCACCATGGCTACCTGGTGACATCCCGGGCCCGCAACCGGGTCCGCCAGTGGTTCAAGCAGCAAGACTTCGATCGCCACTTGGCAGAAGGCCGCACCGCCATGGATCGCGAGCTGAGCCGGCTCGGGATCGAGTCGCCCCCGCAGTGGGACAAGCTCGCCGAGCGCTTCAACCTGAAGACCGGCGACGATCTGCTCGCCGCCGTCGGACGCGGTGACCTCGCCGCCGGACAGGTGGCGCGTCAGGTGGGAGAGCCGCGCGCCGAGCGCCGGGAGCCCGCCGACGAGCTACCGGCGCCGCGGTCAGCGCCGCCGGCGCGTGAGCGCGCCGCGCGCTCAGAGGTGGTGGTCGGCGGCGTCGGCGACCTTATGACGCAGATGGCCGCCTGCTGCCATCCGGTGCCCTACGATAAGCTGGTGGGTTATGTGAGCGTCGGTCGTGGCGTCATCGTGCACCGCCGCAACTGTCGAGAAATCCTGAAGCTGTCGGATGCCGAGCGCGAGCGTCTGGTGGAGGTGAGCTGGGCCGCGCAGCCGGCGCAGACGGACCACCCGGTGGCCGTTGAGCTGACGGCGGCGGACCGCCGCGGTCTGCTCCGGGACATCTCCTCTGCGCTGGCGGACGCCGACGCCGATGTGCTCGGCAGCGACACCCACACGGACCCGACCGACGATATCGCCCACATGCACTTCACCATTGCGGTGACGGACTCGGGGCACCTGGAGCGCGTCATCGCCCGCCTCAAACAGTTGTCGGACGTGCTGAACGTCCGCCGCGCCCAGTAGGGCCGGTGTCAGGCAGCGCCACTCGCCGGCGACCGCAGCAACGGCCAATGCCCGTTGTCCATGCGCCATCGCCCGGCCGTGCTGCAGCGAGGGACTTCGCCGCCCGTCCGGCAAGTACTCTTCCCTGCACCACGGACTACGCTGAATACACGGCTAGCACGGGCGCCGATCGACGCTCGGAACCCTCTCCGGGCGCATGGTAAACTAATGAATGTTTTTCGCGGCTTCGAGCGCGCCGCACCGACCAGCAGCGGCTCACAGGTATGCAGACCATCCTCGTCACCGGCGGCGCCGGCTTCATCGGCGGCAACTTCGTGTTACAGATGCTGCGCGAGCGGGACATCCGCATCGTGAATCTGGATAAGCTCACCTATGCCGGTAACCCGGACACCTTGGCATCGGTGCGGACAGATCCGCGGCATGTCTTCGTCCAGGGCGACATCGGCGACCGCAGCCTGGTGAGCGCACTGCTGCGTGAGCACGCCATCGACGCCGTGGTCAACTTCGCCGCCGAGAGCCACGTGGATCGCTCCATCGATGGCCCGGCGGCGTTCATCGAGACCAATGTCCTCGGCACCTTCAACCTGCTGGACTGTACCCGGGACTATTGGACCCGCCTCGATGCGGACGCCCGCGCGGCGTTTCGCGTCCTCCACGTCTCCACCGACGAAGTCTACGGCTCCCTGGGGCCCACCGGCGCCTTCACCGAGACCACGGCCTATGCGCCGAGCTCCCCCTACTCCGCATCCAAAGCGGCGTCCGATCACCTGGTGCGCGCCTGGCACCACACCTACGGGCTGCCGGTGCTCACCACCAACTGCTCCAACAACTACGGCCCCTATCAATTTCCGGAAAAGCTGATCCCGCTGATGATCGCCAAGGCGCAAGCCGGGGAGCCGCTGCCCATCTACGGCGACGGCAGCAACGTCCGCGACTGGCTGTACGTCGAGGACCACTGTCGGGCCATCGCCCGGGTGCTGGAGGCCGGGCGCCCGGGCGAGGTCTACAACATCGGCGGTAACAGTGAGAAGAGTAATCTGGAGGTGGTGGATACCCTCTGTGCCCTGCTCGATGCGGCACTGCCCAACGCCCCGCACCGCCCGCATGCACAGCTCAAGCAATTCGTCACCGACCGCCCCGGCCACGACAAGCGCTACGCCATCGACGCCAGCAAGCTTCAACGCGAGCTGGGCTGGACGCCGCAAGAGACCTTCGAGTCCGGCCTCAAGCGCACGCTTGACTGGTATCTGGATCACCAGACCTGGATGCGGCGGGTCATGGACGGCAGCTACCGTGGCCAGCGATTGGGTATCGGCTCGCCCTAGCGCAGGATGCGCTCGACGACTCGCCCCGACACCAAGACTCAACAGGACATGTGATGACGCGCAAGGGCATCATCCTCGCCGGCGGCTCCGGCACACGGCTGCATCCGCTGACCCTGTCGCTCAGCAAGCAGTTGCTGCCCGTGTATGACAAGCCAATGATCTACTACCCGCTGTCGGTACTGATGATGGCGGGTATTCGCGAGATCCTGGTCATCACGACGCCCCGCGACGAGCCCGCCTTCCGCGCCCTGCTCGGCGACGGCAGCCAATGGGGCATCGCCCTCGAGTATGCCGTGCAGCCCCAGCCCGGCGGGCTCGCCCAGGCCTTCGTCATCGGCCGCGACTTCGTGGATGGCCACCCGAGCTGCCTGATTCTCGGCGACAATATCTTCTACGGTCACGGTCTCATCAGCAGCCTCAAGGCGGCCTCCCAACGGACTGACGGTGCGACGGTGTTCGGCTACTGGGTGAGGGACCCGGAGCGCTACGGTGTCGCCGAGTTCGCCGCCGACGGCAGCGTCATCGGGCTGGAGGAAAAGCCGGTTAAGCCAAGATCCAACTATGCCGTCACCGGCATCTATTTCTACGACGAGCAGGCCTGCGCACTGGCCGCCGAGCTCACCCCATCGGCCCGTGGCGAGCTTGAGATCACCGATCTCAACAAGCGCTATCTGCGGCAGGGCACGCTGCGGCTCGAGCGCCTGGGCCGGGGTATCGCCTGGCTCGACACCGGCACTCACGAGTCACTGATCCAAGCCGCCAACTTCATCGAGACCATCGAGCAGCGCCAGGGACTCAAGGTCTGTGCGCCGGAAGAGGTCGCCTACCAACACCGGTGGATCGATGCCGATGCCCTCATGGCCATCGCCGAGCCGCTGCGCAAAAGCGGCTACGGCGAGTACCTGCTCAGTCTGCTGCATCGGGAGCAGGAGCCATGATGGCAGGTCGCGACGCGGATGCCACCTCCAGCGCAGACACGAGGCCATGAACGTCACGCCCACGAGCCTGCCCGATGTGCTGCTCATCGAGCCGCAAATCCACGGCGACCAACGCGGCTGGTTCGTCGAGAGCTGGCAGCGCGAGCGCTATCGCGAGGCGGGCATCGATGCCGATTTCCTGCAGGACAACCAATCCTTGTCCAGCCATGGCACGCTGCGCGGGCTGCACATCCAAAACCCCCACGGTCAGGGCAAGCTGGTGCAGGTCATTCAGGGTGAAGTCTATGATGTCGCCGTGGACGTGCGTCGCAGCTCGCCGTACTTCGGTCGCTGGACCGGCGCCCATCTCAGCGGCGAGAACAAGCATCAGCTCTGGGTGCCAAAGGGCTTCCTGCATGGCTTTCTCGTGCTCTCGCAGACGGCTCTGTTCAGTTACAAATGCACGGAACCGTATCATCCGGAAACGCAATTCGCGGTGCGCTGGGATGATCCGGACATCGGCATCGCCTGGCCCCTCGAGGGCGAGCCCAAGCTCTCCGCGAAAGACCTGCACGCGCCCCGCCTGCGGGACATCCCCGAGGCGCGCCTCCCGGATTGATCCCAGCTGATCCAACGCGATCCCAGCTGATCCGGGGCCGGGGACCGGCAGCATGAGCGCACCGAACAGAGGCTCGAGCAGACTACGCCGCTAGCCACAACCATGTCACAGCACCCCAACCCGCAACGCCCCGTTTATGTCGCCGGCCACCGCGGCATGGTGGGCGCGGCCCTGGTGCGTGCACTGCGCGCCGCCGGCCATGAAAAGATTGTTACCCGCACCCACGCCGAGCTCGATCTCACCAATCAGGCGGCGGTTGCGGCCTTCTTCGCCGCCGAGCGCCCGGCACAGGTCTATCTCGCGGCGGCCAAAGTGGGCGGCATTCATGCCAACGACACCTATCCGGCGGACTTCATCTATGACAATTTGACCATCGAAGCCAACGTCATCCACGCCGCCTGGCGGTATCGCGCCGACAGACTCTTGTTCCTCGGCAGCTCCTGCATCTATCCCAGACTCGCCGCGCAGCCCATGCGCGAGGATGCCCTGCTCACCGGCCCCCTCGAGCCCACCAACGAGCCCTACGCCATCGCCAAGATCGCCGGGATCAAGCTTTGCGAATCCTACAACCGCCAGCACGGCACGGACTTTCGCAGCGTCATGCCCACCAATCTCTACGGTCCCGGCGATAACTATGATCTCGCCAATAGCCATGTCATCCCGGCCCTCATCCGCAAGTTCCACGAGGCGACGGTCGGTGGCGCCGAGCACGTTGAGGTCTGGGGCAGCGGCACCCCGCGGCGCGAATTCCTGCACGTGGACGATATGGCCGCAGCCTGCCTGCATGTCATGAATCTGGAGGCGTCGACCTACCGGGCGCACACCGATCCGCGGTTGTCACACATCAACGTCGGCACTGGCACGGACGTGACCATCGCCGAGCTCGCCCGGATGGTAAGCGAGGTGGTGGGGTTTGAGGGGGACATCCGTTTCGATCCGTCCAAGCCGGATGGTGCCCCCCGTAAACTGCTGGACGTGAGCCGGCTCAAGGCCCTCGGGTGGCAGCCGGGCATCGGCCTGCGTGAGGGCCTGGCCCAGGCTTATGACTGGTTTCTGGCCCACCAAGGCGAGCTCCGCAGATAAGCCATCCACCCATGGCGCCGACCAACTCAGCGCCGGCAGGTCGCCTGGCACAGCGCCGTTCATGAATACTGTGGACGCTATCTCCGTGCTGCACGAGCTTCCAGTGCACAAGCCGCTTGGGCCGCTGAGCAGCGTCCATGGGACACCGGAGGCAGGCGGACTCAAAGCGCCGATCCGCCCTGTCGGCACCGTCGGCGCACGGCCCAATCACGCTCGCGACGCTAAACGAGCCCCGCCACGAGAACCCGATACGTGAAGAAAGCTCTCATCACCGGCATCACCGGTCAGGACGGCGCCTACCTCGCCGAATGGTTGTTGCAGAAGGGCTATGAGGTCCACGGCATCAAACGCCGCAGCTCGCTGTTCAATACCGACCGCATCGATCACCTGTACCAGGACCCGCACGAGCCCGATCAGCGTTTCATCCTGCATCACGGCGACCTGACGGACTCCTCCAGCCTGATCCGCATCATGCAGCAGGTGCGACCGGACGAGCTCTACAACCTCGCCGCGCAAAGCCACGTCGCCGTTTCCTTCGAAGAGCCCGAGTACACCGCCAACTCTGACGCCCTCGGCACCCTGAGACTGCTGGAGGCCATTCGCATCCTGGGGCTCGAAGACAAGACGCGCTTTTATCAGGCCTCCACGTCGGAGCTCTTCGGCAAGGTGCAGGAAATCCCGCAGTCGGAAACGACACCCTTCTACCCTCGCTCACCCTACGCCGTCGCCAAGCTCTACGCCTACTGGATCACGGTCAACTACCGTGAGGCCTACGGCATTTATGCCTGCAACGGCATCCTGTTCAATCACGAGAGCCCCATCCGCGGCGAGACCTTCGTCACGCGCAAGATCACCCGCGCCATCGCGCGGATCAAGCTGGGCCTCCAGGAACGATTGTACCTGGGCAACCTCGATGCCAAGCGCGACTGGGGTCACGCGCGCGACTATGTCGTCATGCAATGGCTGATGCTGCAGCAGGAGCAGCCCGAAGACTTTGTCATCGCCACTGGCCAGCAATACTCCGTGCGCGACTTCGTCGAGGCCGCCGCCGGAGCGGTTGACCTGTCCATGCGTTGGGAGGGCGAAGGGGTGGACGAAAAAGGTTACGACGCCGCCACCGGTCAATGCATCGTCGCCGTCGACCCCCGCTACTTCCGCCCCACGGAAGTGGAAACCCTGCTCGGCGACGCGGGCAAGGCACGCGACAAGCTCGGCTGGTCACCCCAGATTTCCTTCGAAGCACTGGTCCAGGACATGATGCGCAGCGACCTCGCCGAAGCCGAGCGCGACGCCCTCTGCGCCCGCGAAGGCTACCGCGTACTGGAGCGCAACGAGTAGCAACCACGGACTCACTATGAAAGGCAGGCGAGGGGCAGCGCTTCGCGGGAGGCGGATTTGCCCCTCCATTTTGGTGGAGCTGCACACATAAAAACGACAATTCAGCGACACGAAAATACGAATATGGACCATCATCGCATCCACTGCGCCGACTAGGCCATCGGTTTGGTCATGCGACCACTGGACAGACGGCGCATGAGCCTCAATAGTGTGACGGCCAACCAAAGTATCCAAAACACCCAGCCAGACGGAGACAACCTCGTGCAGAGAATCGCATCGCTCACCGCCATGACCCTCGCCCTCCCCTTGGCGCTCACCATCGCCGGCAACGCCGCCGCCGAGCCGCTGAAGCCTGTGGAGCAAATCGAAACGCGTCAGGCCGGCTATAAATTCATGTCCTGGAACATGGGCAAGATCAAGGCCAACCTCGACGGTGACTTCAGCCAACAGCAGGTGGCCGCCGCCGCCAATGCCATCGCCGGCATCGCCAACTCCGGCATGGGCGCCCTGTACGGACCGGGCACGGATCAGGACATCGGCGACGTCAAGACCCGCGTCAAACCGGCCCTGTTCACCAATCAGGCGGAGGTTGGCGAAGTTGCGCGCAACTTTATCGAGGCCGCCAACAACATGGCCGAAGTTGCGTCCATGGCCGAGGGCAAAGGCGACGTGAAAGCCGCTTTCGGCGAGCTGGGCGGAGCCTGTAAAGCCTGTCACGACAAGTTCCGTAAGGACTGATCAGCCATCCCGAAAACGCTCGGCCACGCCCGCTCATGCGCCCCAAGCGGCGCATGAGACGGGCCATCCACCCCCCATCCTCGCAAACACCCACCGCACGCTGCCTCGCCTGAGCCGACCAGCACAGCACCCTAGGTGCCGAAACCGCGCTCGTGCAGCCGTAGGCGTCTATCCACGGTATACCCGGCGGATGTCAATGTCCGGCGCAGGCGTCTGCGGGCTG
>AACY020293938.1_pt1 | contig 11189 bp, 3 predicted proteins | sample 267378 | NCBI WGS metagenome assembly AACY02 (sample SAMN02954345, study PRJNA13694) | marine metagenome | biome: aquatic; feature: ocean; material: water; isolation source: isolated as part of a large dataset composed predominantly from surface... | reverse complement strand
ATTCCCCTGCTGGCAGAAGAACTGGAACGGGCCGGCATAGACTTCGACCTCTCCCGGAAGAAAGCCATTGACGTGCAAAACATCTTTCACCGCAAAGAAAAACGCACCCTGGAAGCGGCTTACCGCTTTTATTGCGACCGGGACTTGGTTAATGCCCACAGCGCCCAGGCCGACGTGGAAGCCACTTTTGCGGTATTGGAGGCGCAGCTCGCGCGCTACGACGATTTGCAGGGCGAAGTCGGCTTTTTGGCCGAATACAGCAACCGCTTCAATGCGGCAGACTTTGCCGGTTTTATCGTCTTCAATGAAGCGGGAGAAGAATGCTTTAGTTTTGGGAAATACAAAAATCAGCCGGTAGAAACGGTGCTGGATAAAGACCCTGGCTATTTTGGTTGGTTGCTCAATGCCGATTTTCCTCTCTACACCAAAAAAGTACTGACCGCCATCAAGCTCCGCAAAATGCAAGGCCGATGAAGATAGTTTGCGTGGGGAGAAATTACGCTGCACATGCGCGGGAGCTGGAAAACGAGGTGCCCGAGGAGCCGGTGCTTTTCATGAAACCAGACACCGCTCTCCTTCCCGCGGAAGCGGACCTTTACCTACCGGAACACAGCCAGGACCTCCATTACGAAGTAGAGTTGGTAGTGAAAATAGGGAAGCCCGGACGCTTTATTGATGCCGCATTTGCTCAGGAGTATTACCAAAGCGTTACCGTAGGTATCGATTTTACCGCCCGCGACACCCAGCGCGCCTTGAAGGCCAAGGGGCTACCCTGGGAAAAGGCCAAGGCCTTCGATGGCTCGGCCTACATCGGCCAATGGCTTGCAGTTGGCGATCTGCCCGAATGGCCAAAAGTGGAATTTGGACTGCAACGCAATGGGGAATGGGTGCAAAAGACCAGCAGCGAAGCCATGCTGCACGGGGTGGATACCCTGATCAGCTACGCCTCGCGGTACTTTACCTTCAAAACCGGCGATTTGCTCTTTACCGGCACCCCGGCCGGAGTGGGTCCGGTGAAAACCGGCGATCAGTTGGAGGTCTTTCTCAACGACCGGGCCCTGGGTCTGCTGCGCGTAAAATAAGTCAAGGCCTCCGCTACTCATTGAAGGCTGGCTAAACCAAGCGACTTCTTATATTTGTGAACATTGTGTATACTAAACCCTATTGGAATATGAAGAAGTGTGTACTTCTCCTTTCGTTCTTTCTCGGCACCCTCGGTCTATCGGCCCAAATAGACACCCTTTTCCGGGAGACTTTCAGTCCTTCGGATTCGGTGACTACCCTCCCCTTGGGCACCGCTACCGGCACCTGGAAAGACACCAGCAATTTGTTTATTTCCCCGCCCAGTTCCTACCACGCCCGGGTAGAACCGGCTGCTCAGGGTTCCAACAGCTCGGAGGTAGTTTTCCGCACCGATAGTTTCAGTACCGTGGGGTACAGCTTCGTGTTCCTGGAGTTTTATCACATAGCCAAAATGTTTCCCTCCAATCAGGGACTGATTCGCATCTCTACCGACGGCGGTAACAACTGGACCCTGATCAACAACAACAACGTAACCTATCTGGGCAACAGCTCATGGCCTTCTTCTTCTAACTTTCAGGAAGGCGTTTACAACATTCCCAACCAGGGTATAAACCACTGGTTTGCCGGTACAGATCCCCCCCCTCAACAATCCTGGTGGCAATTTGAAAAGTTTGACATCAGCAACCTGGCCCTGGGAGCGGGAGGTGCCGGTTTCAGCGACGTGCGCATTGAGTTCAGCGCCTTCTTCGTATTGAATCCCACTCAGTTGCCTCCTCCCATCAATCGCCCCTTTGGCGCAGGCTGGTGGGTCGATAATCTCCTGATCACCGGCTCTACCTGCGAGCTCTTTCCGCCCCGCTTTAGCTTCAACTACGTACCCATTCCCTGTTTTCCCATTCGCCCCCAAGGCGGCTTGACGGAAGAGCCCAGTGGCAATTACAAAATTGGTGCCCGGGTTACCGACTCGGTTCCTGGCGGCACTACCGCGAACAACTTCAGCGACATCGACAGCGTAACGGTTTTTTACCGGGTTACCGATTCCAACGGCGTAACCGGAGCCTGGCAATACGTCAACATGGTGAAAACCAACGTAACTTTTTCAGAATGGGAGGCCACCATACCCAGCATTAGTTTGGGCGATACCGTTGAATACTACTACAAGGCCTGGGATTTGGCTTGTCCCAACATTACCCGGGTTCCTGACTCCATCGCCAATCCCGCCGACCCTTACTATCGCTTCTGGCCGGAAAGCGGCTTGCCCTTTAAGTGCGGGGTTCCCGATTGTGGCAGTGTACCCGGCACCATCTCGCAGTTTCCCTGGGTAGAAAACTTCGAAGGTCCCCAATGGGTAGCTGGCTCCGGGGTAGGTGATAACGGCAATAGCCATCGCGGCAATTTCCCCGACGAACAACGCGGATTAAACTACTGGCAAGTGCAACCCGGCACCAACGCTGCGAGCGGTTACGGCTGGTCCATTCGGATCGGACAAACCGGCACCCCATTTACCGGTCCCTTGCGAAACCATACTCCAGGAGGCCAGAAATACCTCTATGCGGAGGCCTCCCAGGGCCCGAATAACTCCACCACTACCCTGGTGACCCCCTGTATTGACATGACCCGCTTGGTGGATTGCCACGCTCTGGAATTTTATTACCACTTTTTCGGTGAGGACGTGGGTACCATGCGGATTGATGTGGATACCGGACGGAATAACCCCGCTTGGTGGACCGGCTATTACTTCATCCGTAAGGAACAACAAACCAGCCAAAACGATCCCTGGGAAAGGGCGCTGGTTCCCCTGAAGCAGTTCAACGGCCAGTTTATCCGCTTGCGCTTCCTGTCGGCCAAACAAACCACCAAGAGTGGAACAAACATCCGCGGGGATATGGCCATTGACGATTTGAAAATATTCAAACCCATACCCACCGACGCCGAGGTTCTGGCGGTAACTTCTCCCGAGCCCGGTCTGTGTAGCTACGGAACCGAGCCCATTGATGTGGTGGTGCGCAACAACGGCTGCGATTCACTTACCACCCTCAACTTACAGTATCGATTGAATACCAACGGGGTAAATGGAGCGATTCAAAACTTTACGACCAGCCTTGCCCTTCGTACCGGAGATACCACCACGGTAAGTATTACTCCCGGGGTAAATCTATCTGCTCTGGGTACCTATTACGTAGATGTGTGGGCCAATGCCGTAGGTGATACCATTGCCGACAACGACACGGCCCGCTCACCTACCGTTGTGCATCAGGCAAACTGGACCAGCTTCCCCTACCTCCTGGATTTTGAAAGTGGTACCGTGGGCACCAATCAAACGGGAAGCTCCCTGTTTACCACCGAAACCGGTTTGGATCCCAACTACCGGTGGTTGGTTGGGGAGCGCTTTACCGACACCCGCAATACCGGACCCAAGGGAGGTTACTACAAGGGTGGCAAGTATATGTACTCAGAAGCTACCGGTAGTACCGGGGACGTCAACACCTTTTTGGTTACTACCCAATGCCTTGATTTTACCGGTCTTTCCAACCCAACCCTAGACTTCTATTATCACATGTTGGGAACCAATATCAACCGCGTGGAGGTAGAGGTCAACGAACCGGCCACAATGGGGGCCGACAATTGGCAGGTTGTGCCAGGCAGCACCATAAGCGGCGCCCAGCAAACCAGCGTTATGGATGACTTTGAATTTAAGAGGGTGAACCTTAGTGCCTACGCCAACAAGCAAATTAAACTGCGTATAAAGGCACGACGCAATGGCGCCGGAGACCTGGCCGATATCGCCATAGACAAAGTGATGATCTACGACCGCATCGCCAATGACGCGGGCGTGGAAATCCTTATGCAGGTCTTGTTCAACAATACCGATGCCCTGGCCCTTATTGCCGACTCTACGGTGACCAGTCAGTATCCGGCCAATATCCTGCGCGCCAACGCCCAGGTAAGAAACTTCGGTACCAGCTCCATCAGCAATGAACAAGTGACCTTTGCGGTTACCCCGCTTTGTGGTCCCAGTGCGGGCACTACCACCACCTATACCACCAGCAATGGGGCAACGATCGGACCCGGTCAGGAAACCCGGGTAACGGATAACAACCTGGCCCTTGTTCTCCCCAAAGGAGCCTGCGAGGTTTGCGCCTACACCAGTGTAAGCGGAGACAATCACACCTTTAACGATACAGCCTGTAGGATCATTACCGGCTGGGGAACCTACGACATCGACTTTGCCGACAATTTCGATCCTTGTGGTGCCGAGGCCAGCGGCTTTTACTCTCAAGTGGGTTACCTCCAGTGGGAACACGGCGAAGCTCCTCCTGGCAGTCGTTTTAGTTCGGCTCAGGCCGGAGATAATATCTGGGCTACCAACTTAACCGACGGCTATTTCCTCGACGGTTTGGAAGAGCGCTTGCGGGTACCTGAATTGGATAATTTTGATACCGTGGTGGCCCCCACCATTCGTTTCTTCCAGAATGTGGATATGGGCAGTAATGCCGCTGGTGCCATCGAATACTTTGCCGGCGGACAGTGGCAGACATTGGGAGGCAGCTCCGGCGGGGGTACGGGTGCTTTTCAAGGTGTAGGCCAAAATTGGTACACCAATTCTCCAGCAGGAACCCTTGGTAGTCCGGTAACCAGCATTGACGAAGGCTTCACCGGATCTTCCAATGGCTGGATGTATTCGGTTTATCCGATGCGTGAGCTGAACTTCAACCCGAACGCCATTTCCCTGCGTTTCCGCTTCGAGTCCAACCCCAACTCCAATGCCGGACGCAATTTTGAAGGCTGGGCGATTGATGACTTTGAGGTGATCATTCCTCCGCAAAACAGCGCCTCACCCGCAAACTTCCGATTCCTGAATCCCCTGCAAATTCCTTTTCAGGATCAGCGCTTGTCCGTTGTTATCCAAAACACCGGAGCCAAACTTCTGGACACCTGCGATGTAAAAGCCGAGATTCTCACCGGTGGAACAATTACCTGGAGTGGCAATTGGGAAGGCGTTAAGTTCCCCCGCTTCTTCACCGAAGGCAGCAATTTCCGCTACGAGTATCAACAGGTATGGCCAGCCGCTACGGTTACTTCTGGCCCTCATACCCTGCGTTTAATCACCCGCAGACCCAACGAGAAAATGGATAACCGCCCCTTGGACGATACCCTGGAGACACAAATTTTCGTGTTGCCGGAATACTATTACAACAGTGCCCAAGGCGATACCATTTTCTGCAACGATTTTGAGCCTAACAATGGATCGCTTGATTTTGCGGGTTATAATTCATTGTTCAACCCTACTGCCCCCCAAAGCTGGGAATTGGGTACGCCCGTGCAATTCCCCGGGGCCTTTAGTGGTCAGAATGCCTGGATGACCGACCTCGATGGAGATTACATCATTCGCGATCAGTCTTCTTTGGTAAGTCCTGTTTTCGTGGTTGAGCGCGATACCAATTACGAGCTGAGCTTTATGCACCAATTCCATACCGAAAAATACCACGACGGTGGAGCGGTTGAGGTTAGCCTTAACGGTGGTATTGACTGGACCGTAGTGGGCTTTGCCAATGAGGCCAACTGGTACAACACCGATTTCGTTACGGCCCTCGACATCATCAAGCCCGGTTGGAGCGACGTGAGCAACGGTTGGGACACGGCGCGCTACGTGGTGCGTTTTGATACCACTGTGGAGAGAGCGGTTTTCCGCTGGCGCTTTGAAAGCGACTATGCCGTACAACGACCCGGTTGGGCTATAGATGACGTTTGCTTTAAAATGAGTCCCGATAGAGCAGGCTTCTTCATCGGCAACGAGGAATTCCAACCTACCCCCGATACCTACGTGGGTAGCTTAAGCCCCAACCCCACCGCCGACGTGACTTATCTCCCCATTTTTGCGGCCCAAAGTCAGCCGGTAGGTCTGGAAGTATTTAACGTAGTGGGGCAAAGCGTTTGGTCAGAACAATACATTGTAGAACGGGGAACCAACCGCATTACCCTCGAAGCCTTCGATTGGAAACCCGGGGTTTATTTTGTGAATGTGCTTATTCAGGGCAAACGTCTGACCCGAAAATTGGTAGTTCGCTAAAACAGGCACCTGCTTAGAATTTTGAGCCGCTTCCCTTCGAAGCGGCTCTTTTTTTGTCATAAAATGGTGCCAATTGAATTCAAACGCATGCCATTATGGCTTCATTTTCAGGTGGTTTGCGTCATGCTGTCAAATTCTTACTGGATTCTGAGGCTTGGAATCATCCTTGCTCCCCTGGGGAAAAACAACAGATGGACCTCAATAAATTCACTTTAAAGTCGCAAAAGGCGGTGCAGGAAGCCCAAAACCTGGCCCTGCTCGCCTCACATCAAGCCATTACCAGCGCTCACCTCCTGAAAGGAGTCGCTTTGGCGGATGAAAATATTTTGCCTTTTCTTCTCAAAAAACACGGCGTGCACCTGGCTACCTTTCGGGCCGCTCTTGACCGCATACTGGAGTCGTACTCCAAAGTAGAGGGCAGCCAGATCTACCTCGACCAGAATGCCAATAAGGCCCTGCTCAATGCCCAAAAGCTAGCGGAGCGAATGAAAGATGAATACGTTTCGCTCGAGCACCTGGTTGCCGGTATTCAGGCGGGTAATGACGATGCAGCACGTATACTCAAAGACAACGGCGTTGAGGGCAAAAGCCTGGAGAAGGCCATTGCCGAACTGCGCCAAGGGCAACGCGTTTCTTCCGCTACCGCGGAAGGACAGTACAATGCCCTGGAGAAATACGCCAAAAACCTCAATCAGCTGGCCTCAGAGGGCAAACTCGATCCTGTAATCGGGCGGGACGAAGAAATCCGTCGCGTGCTGCAAATCCTTTCCCGGCGCACGAAAAACAACCCCATCCTGATCGGTGAACCGGGCGTGGGAAAAACCGCTATTGCAGAAGGTATGGCCCACCGCATCATCAGTGGCGACGTACCTGAAAATCTCAAAGAAAAGAAAATTTACAGCCTGGATATGGGGGCTTTGATTGCCGGAGCCAAATACAAAGGAGAGTTTGAGGAACGCCTTAAGGCGGTGGTCAAAGAGGTTACGAATAGCGACGGCAGTTTGGTGCTCTTTATCGACGAAATCCACACCCTGGTAGGGGCCGGTGGTGGCGAAGGAGCCATGGATGCCGCCAACATCCTCAAACCTGCCCTGGCGCGGGGGGAACTAAGGGCCATTGGGGCCACCACCCTTAATGAGTACCAGAAATACTTTGAAAAAGACAAAGCGCTGGAGCGGAGGTTTCAAAAAGTGTTGGTCGACGAACCCAATCTGGAGGACGCCATTTCCATCCTCAGGGGCATAAAAGAAAAATACGAAACCCACCATAAGGTCCGTATTCAAGATCAGGCGGTTATCGCCGCCGTGGAGCTCTCCCAGCGCTACATCACCGACCGCTTTTTACCCGATAAGGCCATCGACTTGGTCGACGAAGCGGCCTCTAAACTGCGCATGGAAATTAACTCCAAACCCGAGGAGATTGACGTTTTGGACCGGAAAATCACCCAGTTGGAAATTGAGTTGGAGGCCATTAAACGCGAAGGTGACGTGGCCAAACAAAACCTGATCAAAGAAGAACTGGCCGAATTGAATGACCAACGCAATGCCCTCAATGCCCAGTGGGAAGGCGAAAAAGGCATTGTGGAAGGCATCCAGAAAGCCAAAGAAGAAATCGAAAGCCTCCGTTTGGAAGCGGAACAAGCGGAACGAAGAGGCGACTACGGAGCGGTTGCGGAAATTCGCTACGGCCGCCTAAAAGCAGCGGAGTCCAAACTGCACCAGCACGAGGCGGAAGTGGATAAATTGCAAAGTGGTAAGGCCCTTATTAAAGAGGAGGTTGACGCAGAAGATATCGCCGAAGTGATCAGCCGGTGGACCGGCATTCCCGTAGCTAAGATGTTGCAAAGCGAACGCGAAAAACTTCTGCGCCTGGAAGATGAACTTCACCGTAGAGTGGTCGGACAGGAAGAGGCCATCTTGGCGGTTTCAGACGCGGTGCGCCGAAATAAAGCGGGCCTGAACGACGCCAACCGGCCCATTGGTTCGTTTATCTTTTTCGGTACCACAGGCGTGGGCAAAACCGAGCTGGCCAAGGCTCTGGCTGAGTATCTTTTTGACGACGAAAGCGCCATGACCCGCATCGATATGAGTGAATACCAGGAACGCCACAGTGTGAGCCGCTTGATTGGCGCCCCTCCCGGATACGTGGGCTACGACGAGGGGGGACAGCTTACGGAAGCGGTTCGGCGCAAGCCCTATTCGGTGGTACTGCTCGACGAAATCGAAAAGGCCCATCCCGATACCTTCAATATTCTCCTGCAGGTTTTGGATGAAGGTCGCCTAACGGACAACAAAGGCCGCCGGGCCGACTTCCGCAATACCATCATCATCATGACCTCCAATATGGGTTCCAACCTGATTCAAGAGCGTTTTGAAGGGCTTACCGCCGATAACAAATATGCCTTGTACGAGGAAACCCGCGATGAGGTGATGGCCCTGATGCGGAAGAACATCCGACCGGAATTCCTCAACCGCATCGATGAAATCATAATGTTTCTGCCTCTGGAGAGGGAAGACCTGCGCCAAATCGTGCGCCTGCAATTCAAGGGCCTGCAGCAAATGCTCAAGAAGCAACAAGTGTCTATTGAAGCTACCGAAAAAGCGGTTGATTACCTCACTGGCGTAGGATTCGATCCCCAATACGGAGCTCGCCCGATAAAACGGATCATTCAGAAGCGCATCGTGAATCAGCTTTCCAAGGACATCCTAGCTGGTAAAGTAACCAAGGACAGCATGATCCTAATCGACACCAACGATGAAGGTTCCCTCACCTTTCGGAACAGTCCTCAGGAAATTCCTGATCTGGACTGATAAAAAGTAAAGCCAAGCCCCGGTTTGCCTGCAAACCGGGGCTTTTCTTTAAGAGGGATTCTTCTTCCTGGCCACCTGCCGGGCCCCATAAATGGCTCCTGCACCGAGCAGGATTTCTACAAAACCAAGGGGGGCCGGATTGTTGGAACCGGGCGGAGGAGGGGGCTGGGCATCAAGGCTTTCTATTCCCAATAACAATAAACCCGCAAGCAATAGGATTCTTAATCTCGTCATGACAGTTGACTTTAAAGGGTTTTGCGGAAATAAACTTTAAAATGCTTTACGCCTCCATCGGCAGCCTCTACCTGCAGGAGGTAAACTCCTGAAGGCAAGGATGAAAGGCTTAGGCTAAACTGTTCAGTGCCCTTGGGCCATTTTTCTTGCCTCAGGGATTGTCCGCCCAGGCCATAAAGCCCGACCTGACGGGGTTGCCACTGGCTAAGGGCATCATCGAGCACTAAATCGGTACCTCTTTGGTAATAGGCAAACTCGCCACTGTTTGCGGCCTCGGGCAATCCAATTCCCGCGGCCCCCAGTTTAAGGTAAAAGCGACCGGCTATGCTGCCGCTTTGGTTCACCGCAAAGGTGTAGGACTGTTGCTGCAAATCAACGCTCCGGCTCTGGGCATTATCCAACAGATAAATTGCCTGTCCGTTCCTCCAGTTGTCTAAAGAATCCAAAGCAATGGTGTATTGGCCGGTTACCCAGGCATCAACCCCCAGGGGTATCACCTGCTCGCTGTTGGTGAGCGGCAGAGCCTGTATGCTGTACTCCTCTCCATCGATGAGGCTGTAGAAGGCCAACTGACTGTGGGCCTTAAATATCCGGCCGTCTAATCCCTGATCATAGGCTGTGCTGGCACTAGGGTCAAGCGATATCAGAATCTCATTAAACCCGGTGCTGTCGTTGGTCAAGGTAAGCCAGGCGCGTTGCCTTAGCTGGGCCGCCTTAAAGAACTGATCGTTGTTCCCTGCCGCCCGCATGGTATTGTCAAAATCCACCGTTAGGAAAGTTGAGGTCACATTGGAGGCCACAAAAAATCCCTGGGCTGTAGACACAAATCCGTTGGGGGTGCGGGCCTCTGGGCCTACGCTGGCCCGGGTGGAACCCGATCCATTCCAGCTTGCGTAGCCGCGGTTGCCAAAAGCTCCCCGATCGTCCCAGAAATAAGCCGTGCCGGTTAGATCCGTATTGCCTCCGAAAAAGTCCGTCAAAGAAAGAGCAGATGGATAAGGATTGCCCACTAGAATGAAGTCATTTGCCTGAACGTTATAGCTTTGCGTAAGGGGACCGTTGTGCAGGTCGCTGCCGCTGAACTGCCGGGTCTCCAAAACGGGATTGGGATTTTGGCTGCCATAAGGCGTTGGGGTAGTGGCGTAACCTTGGCCTGTTGCTAGGGGACTTGCGTTATTAAGGTCACCACTATTTGACCATTGTTGAGTTGCTACGTTCCAAAAGTACCAGTCCTGGGCATTGGCGGGGGAAGCGGAGCTGCTGCCGAATACCGGACCAAAAGTGAGGTTATCCAGGGGGCTGGACCAATAATTGTAGCGGCGCATATCGGTGGCCTCAACAAAGCGTCGGATTTCGTAAGTCCCGCTGCCCGAATTGTTGTCGGTTCCGCCGGTTTGGAGCAGACTGCCGTCATCGAGCACCCGCAAGGTGGCGTTGTTGGCTATGGTTTCCGCCCGCAGTGTGGCGCCGGCGTTTACGCTGAGCTTGCCTTGACTGAGGGTAAGGGTTCCGGGCACTACATAAGCCGTGGTGGTGCCGAAAGAGCTGAGTGAATCCTGAGCATTGTCCAGGTTTAGGCTTACGTTGTCCGGCAGTCCGGTTCCCGGCCCGGCTCCGGCTTGCCATTCGTTGCCGGCATTGAAATTTCCGGTTTGGTATATCAAAGTGGAGCCGCTGGCACAAGTGGGAGAAGAAACGCAAAAGGAGCCGTCTTCCAGGGTGAGGCTTCCCGCTATGGTCGTGTGGCTGCCCAAGTCAACGCCCTTATTGATCTCCACCGCCACATTGGCGCCAATACTCAGGGTTCCGCTGCTGGTAGAAAGCACTGCAGCATTGCCGGTTCCGGCGGCAAATGTGAGGTCGGAGGCTCCCGCATTGGAAACGATACTGGCCGCAGCGGCCACTTCAATCGCCCGGGACTGGTCGCCGGCAATGGTAATCGCGAAGCCGTTGAGGTCCAAGGGGGAAGTAGTCAGGAGTTGCAAGACATTTGCTGTACCGGGGGCCGTGCCGTCCAAAATCAGGCCATTGTCCAAAATCAGATCGCCACC
>AACY020553068.1_pt1 | contig 11194 bp, 10 predicted proteins | sample 267378 | NCBI WGS metagenome assembly AACY02 (sample SAMN02954345, study PRJNA13694) | marine metagenome | biome: aquatic; feature: ocean; material: water; isolation source: isolated as part of a large dataset composed predominantly from surface... | reverse complement strand
TCACGCCCAGACTTCATAAATGGCTCTTATTGCAGTTGGTGCAGTATAAAAAATAGAAACCTTATATTTTTGAACAATTTCCCAAAAAGCCCCTAAATTTGAGGGTCTTGGCACTCCCTCATACATTAAGGTTGTAGCACCATTAGATAAAGGCCCATAAACTATGTAACTATGGCCTGTAATCCAACCAACATCAGCAGTACACCAGTAAATGTCGTCATCTTTCAAATCAAAAATCCATTTAAATGTCAAATGGGACCAAAGATTGTAACCACCTGTAGTGTGAACTACACCTTTGGGCTTTCCAGTAGAGCCTGACGTATAAAGAATAAAAAGTCTATCTTCGCTATTCATTATTTCTGGTTCACACTGATCTTTTTGATCTTTTAGTAATTCATGCCACCATAAATCTCTATCATCAACCATCGAAATATTTTTTTTTGTTCGTTGAACAACAACTACTTTTTCAACAACTTTATCTGCCCCACTTTCAATAGCCGCATCAACTGCTTGCTTGAGTTCAATCACTTTATCTTTTCTAAAGCCACCATCAGCAGTAATAACAAATCTTGCGTTTCCATCAATTAACCTATCTTTTAAAGCTTCTGAAGAAAATCCTCCGAAGACAACTGAATGAGGCGCGCCAATTCTTGCACAAGCTAACATCGCAAACATCGCTTCAGGAATCATCGGCATATAAATACATACCAAATCTCCTTTTTTTACACCAATTGCTTTTAATGCATTAGCTGCTTTACATACCTCTTTTAGAAGTTCTTCGTAAGTATATTTTTTACTATCTCCGGGTTCACCTTCCCATATAAGTGCAGTTTTTGCTCCAAGTCCTTTTTTAATATGCCTATCTAAGCAATTATATGTAATATTGATTTTCCCTTCTTTAAACCACTTAAAAAAGGGGGCATTATCACTATCTAATACAGTTTGGAATGGCTCAAACCAATCTATTTCAGATTTTGCGAAAGATTCCCAAAATTTAGTTGGATTATCTAAGGCTTGTTTTTTTAAACTAAGAAATTCTTTTTGAGATCTAATATTTGAGTTTTCTGCAAATTTTTTTGAAGGAGGGAAAATTCTACTTTCTTCAAGAATGTTATTAATTGAATTTTTTTTATCTAATGACATTAAATAATTTGATGCTTAATAAACTTAGACGAAAAAATTATCGTTTTCAAAAATTTTAATATTAATTTAGCTGAAAACTCTTTTTAATAAATTCAATAAAGACGGCCGAGAACAAATTCTGGTAGAGCCATTAACGCTCTTTTATACTCTGAGTCAGGAAGCCAAACAATTGCTTCTTTAGAACGCATTGCAAAATCCTCAGCTAATTTCCTAGAGCTTTTAATTGCTTTAGAATTCATAATAATGTTAAGAGCATTATCTAAATCATCTTTTTCAGCTAGTTCTCTATTTATTAGAACTGACAATTTTTTATTCTCTTCTAAGGCATATAAAACTGGTGCAGTGAGATATCCACTAGCAAGATCACTTATAGCAGGTTTTCCAAGTTGTTTATCGTTCCCAGTAAAGTCTAGTATGTCATCTACAACTTGAAAAGCCAGGCCAATATTTTTACCGAAATCATATAACGAGTTTAATTTCTCATCGTTAAGATCACTTAAAACACCAGCTGCTTTACAGCTATTAGCAATTAAAGACGCAGTTTTACAATAGCTTTTGTTTATGTATTTTGAAAAAGATTGAGCAGAATCGAATCTATTTAGATTTTGTTTAATTTCACCTTCAGCTAAATCCATTATCACTCTACTAAGTAATTTAACAACTTTGACATTATCAAGGTTTGCCAAGTGCCAACTTGCTTGTGCGAATAAGAAATCACCTGCCAAAACAGCAACTCTAGTATTAAATCTACTATGAACAGTATCTACACCTCTTCTTGTAGAGGCTTCATCAACAACATCATCATGGACTAATGAAGCTGTATGAATCATTTCAGTTATTTCAGCAAGCCTTTTATGTTTACTTTTTAAACTGAATTCAGGAGATATCGCTTTTGAAATTAACAAAACAATGCCCGGTCTCAGTCTTTTTCCTCCCGCACTAAAAAGATGTTCAGCTGCGGCTTGAAGAATTGGATGACCAGCTCCTATTAGATTTTTCAGCTCAAGAATAAGATCATCAAGATCATTTTCAACTGGTTGTAGTAGTTCTGTTACTGTGTTCATGATTGACCTCTTTTATATATTAAGTAATCAAACATTGCTTCGGAGGTTAACAACACTAATTTCTTTATTAATTTCAAGCCAAAATTTTACTTTTTTGTAAAATTCATCTTTTTTTGAAGTAACAAAAAAATCTACATTATCGTAAGAAATACTTTCATAGCGTTCAGTTTTTGGAATTATAAAAGCTTCATTGAATTTTTTTATTAACGCTTCAGATGGATCAATAATTTTTATATTTGAATCTATTTTTTTTCTTAAGAAGTCATAAATTAAAGGATAATGGCTACACCCAAGTATTAGTTCTTCAATATTTTCATTTAAAAGTGGTCTTAAATACAAATCAGCCAGATAATTTAACTTATTAAAATTAATCTTGTCTTTTTCAATTTCTGATACAAATTCTGGACATTCTTGTTGGAATATTTTTAAATTCTCTTTTTTAGAATTTATAGCATTTTTATAAAATGATGATCTGGTTGTTGTTTGAGTTGCCAAGACCCCAATTATTTTTTTATTAACTATTTCGGATACTGAGTTTATAAGGTCAAAACAAGGGATACTTAAGTTATTTTCTAAAATATCAAGTGCACATGCATTTGTAGTGTTACAAGCTATTAAAATTGCATCCAAATTTTTATCTTCAAAAAAACTGCAAATCTCTTCTGCAATGACTCTTATCTCTTTATAATTTTTATTTCCAAAAGGAATTCTTTTTGTATCAGCCAAATAAATAACTTCAACATCCTTACGTGTTTTTAGTAAAGAATTAAGGATAGTAAAACCTCCTATACCACTATCAAATATACCTACTTTAATTTTCACCCTACTTTAGAAAGATATTCAAGGATACCTTTTGCAATTGCATAAGCTACTCTTTTACGATGAGCAGCTTTTTCTAATCTTCTTGCATCTAATCTTCCTGTTAAAAATCCAATTTCAACAAGAACTGCAGGCATCCTAGTATTTTTAATTACATAAAATCTACCCTGTTTAACCCCTCGATCAGGACTCCCAGGGGACACTCTTAAAATTTGTTTTTGAATTTTCTTGGCCAGTAATCTACCTCTCCAACCTCTAAAGTAAAAGGTTTCTAATCCATTAATATCCCGCCTTTTCCCTCTTGAGGCATTCGCATGAATACTTACGAAGATATCCGCATTAGTGTTGTTAGCAAAGGAAACTCTAGGAGGTAAATCCAAATTAACTTCATTTTTTCTAGTTAACCTAGCTTCGACACCTTTTTCAGAAAGTAACTTTTTAACTATTTTGGAAACCTCGAGTACAACATCTGTTTCTCTAATCCCACCAATACCTATTGCGCCTGGATCAGGCCCTCCATGCCCTGGATCGATAACAACAGAAAATTTATTTTGTTTTACATTTGGCAATTGCAAATAATTTTGAACTTTTTTCCTCATATATTTTGAGCTTTGATCTTTTTTTGAAATTCTTATTTTCTTCTCAACAATGCCCTCACCAATCTTTGTAAACGAATATTTTGGCGTAAAAAGTTTAATTCTCCACCTATTTTGATCTAAGCCAACCATTCTCCAAGTCAAAGGGGCCAAATAAGTTTCCTCCTTGAATTCAACTACTAGTCTTGTTTTGCCCTCGTTTGGTTTGCCCAATCTGATTTCTTTTATTGGACCATTACCTTTTATTGTTCTTGGATTTTTTAATTCTCCAGGGAAATCTACCCAGAATCTATCCCCATATATTTGGTTGGCTTTCTGAAAATATGCTTTTAAATTTGTATTTGATTTAGTTCTTAATTCTAAAACACCATTTTTTTTTAATGCCCATGCCGCTAATGCACTTGAAGATTTTACTGGGAGAATCGCAGAATTTAAAAATAAAAAAACAGCTAGATAACGAAAAAGTTTATTATTTAAAAACTTTGACATTAGTTCGAAAACAATTCGTTTTTTCTATGTTGAAGGCTTGGCATCTGCTCTCTAATTTTCTTTACTCTTTCTTTATCAGCCGGAGCTATCGCAGCACCTTGAGTTTTACCAGCATCAGACAAAACAGTGCCCCATGGATCAATTACCATTGCATGGCCATGACTTTGTCTTCTACCATAATGAATCCCAGTTTGAGCTGGAGCAACCACATAGGCAGTATTCTCTATGGCTCTTGCTTGTAAAAGTATTTGCCAGTGATCTTTCCCAGTAAATGCTGTAAAAGCTGCAGGAATCATAATTAAATCTGCACCATTCGAAGACAAATATCTATAAAGTTCAGGGAATCTAACGTCGTAACAAATTGATAATCCTACTTTGCATAAACCTGGGACATCTACGACAGGCGGATATTCCTCACCGGATAAAATAGTAGATGATTCCTTATACAAATTTCCATCTGGCAAATCAACATCAAATAAATGTATTTTGTCGTATTTTGCCAAAATCTGTCCATCTTTGCCAAATAGTGCTGACCTGTTAAAAGTATGAGTATTGTCACCAGCAGGAACAGGATATCCTCCCCCCAAAAGAAATACTTGATATCTTTGTGACATGGTTTTGAGGAAGTTTGTACACTTTATTGACAATTCAGAAGCTAATCTAAGTTTTTCATCATCTTCTCCCAAAAACGCAAAATTCTCAGGCAATCCTATTAACTCAGCACCTCTTCTAGAAGCTAATTCGATCTGTTCTTCAGCTTCAGCAAAATTTGCTTCAACATTTGAAGAACTTGTAATTTGCAATGCTGCTACCAAAAAATCAGTCAAGAACTTACTCCTAGTGAATCAATTCGTAAATCATGAGGCACGAATCACACCCCTTTCAACTTGAGCAGGAACGATATCTAAGCAATCAAGCTCAGAACAACATTTAAAATCATCCTCATAATCTCCAAGACTTGTCAATCTTTTGCCATGGGTTGCTGTTTTTAGACATTTCAAAATATCATTTTTCCAAAAATCCCATAATGCCAAAGCAGCCTGTAATTCGTCATTCATAATATTAATTTCAAAATCACAGTTCTTTTCCAAGTAGGACGCCAAAGCACCAGCAGCTAAAGAATCCTCAAGTGAATATGAGCCTTCCCAACCACTACCCAGTATTAGAACATTTTCACTTTTTAATGAAATGATTTTTTCGGCTACTGCTTTTCTATTTGGAAGTCCCATAGCAAATAAATGCTTTGCATTTTGAACTTTTTGCAATGACTTGGTCCCATTTGTAGTACTCATAAATAGTCTTTTACCATTAACAACTTTTTTTGTAACTGATAAAGGAGAATTGCCTAAATCAAAACCCTCGATCTTCTTCCCGCCTCTCTCTCCAAGCATTAGTCTCTCCTCTGCCTTCCACTTAATTGCGGATACTTTCAATAAATCTAGATCTGCAAAAACTTGTATTGAGTCGGCGCCATTTTTTAAAGCCCAAGAAATTGTAGTCGTTGCTCTTAAAACATCAATAACAACTGCAATATCAGGATTTATTTCTGGAACATCTTTTGCAACGTGATAATAAGTAAGATTAATGATCAAATCCTTTTGCTAGATTTATTATAGAAAACAGTTACTTACTTTGAATATTTTTTTTTAAACACAAACTTATTGATAAAATATATTTACATTTGAATTTGTAAAATCTTTTCCAGTATTAATTTGAAAATGAATAATATCCGCACAATAAAAGGTGGAGTTAATTTAAGAGGAAAAATAAAAGTACCTGGAGATAAATCAATCTCTCATAGAGCTTTGATAATTGGAAGTATTGCTAAGGGTGAAACTACAATTGAGGGGTTTTTACATTCTGAAGATCCGCTTTCGACTGCTGATTGTCTTAGAAAATTAGGTGTAAACATACCAGAAATAAAAAAAGATGAGCCTTTTAAGATTTCAGGGTTGGGTCTTGATGGATTAAAAGAGCCTAAAGAAATTCTGAATTGTGGGAATTCAGGAACCACCATGCGATTATTAATGGGGTTATTAGCCGGTCAAGAAGATAAGAATTTTATCTTAACAGGGGATGATTCTCTTAATGAAAGACCAATGGGTAGAGTAGGAAAACCATTATCTTTAATGGGTGGCAAAATTTTTGGTAGAGAGAAAGGGAACAAAGCTCCGATCTCAATTGATGGGAATAAACTTAAAGGATGTGTTATTGGAACCCCTGTAGCAAGTGCTCAAGTGAAATCCGCAATATTATTAGCAGGCCTTAAAGCTTCTGGAACCACTTCTGTTATTGAGCCAGCATCTTCAAGAGATCATACCGAAAGAATGTTAAAAGCATTTGGAGCAGATATAAGTATCAGAGGAGAATTAGGAAGGAATGTAGTAATAAAGTCAGGGGGTAACTTAATTGGTCAGAGAATATTAATCCCTGGAGACATAAGCTCTGCTTCCTTTTGGATGATTGCTGCATCTATTGTTCCAAATTCGGAGATTTTAATTCAAAATGTCGGATTAAATCCCACTAGAACAGGGATTTTAAATGTAATGGATTCCATGGGTTGCGATTATGAAATTTTAGATAAATCGACGATTGCAGGAGAACCTATTGGATCTATTAAAGTAAAGACTGCAGATAATTTAAGATCATTCACTATTGAAGGTGATATTCTCCCAAAACTTATAGATGAAATTCCTATCCTTACTGTAGCTGCCTGTTTTTGTGACGGAGTTTCTGAAATTAAGGATGCACAAGAATTAAGAGTTAAGGAAACAGATCGATTAAAAGTCATGGCAAGACAGTTAAACAAATTCGGTGCTGAAATAATAGAAAAAGAAGATGGGCTAATTATTAATGGTCAATCAAAATTTCATTCTGCGGACGTAGATAGTGAGACGGATCATAGAGTAGCAATGAGTCTTGCTATTGCGTCACTTCTGGCCAAAGGTACCTCAAAAATTAAGAGAGCAGATGCTGCTAGCGTCTCGTATCCCACTTTTTGGGAAGAGCTTGCCAAACTAACTAACTAACTTAAAAAGTTTTTGTCTGAATTAATTGAAGTTTTAACAAAAGATGGGAGTTACTCTTTAAAAAGTGTACTTTTTCAAGAGAATTTCCATAGCTTATTAGGAGCATTGGAGGAAACAAAATTAAAGTTTACAGCTCCCTCTAATTTGCAAAGATTTAAGGGAAAATCTCTTAATGTTTTGGATATATGTTTTGGTTTAGGATACAATTCCGCTTCTTTATTAAATGAATTAATTAAACAAAAATCGTATTTAAATTTGTATGCTTTAGAGATTGATAAAAAGCCTCTTGAATATTCGCTTAGAAATGAATCTTTCCTGAATTTATGGGCTCCAAAAGTAAAAACAATATTTAAATCATTGTATCGAAAAGATTACTTTGAAGATCAATTTTTTAAATGTAGTCTTTTATGGGGTGATGCTAGAGAAAAAATTAACATTATTCCTTCATCTATTAAATTCGATCTAATTTATTTAGATGGTTTTTCTCCTCAAAAATGCCCACAAGTATGGACAATTGAATTTTTATCTAAAGTAAAAGAAAAGCTCAATTCTCAAGGGTATCTAATAACTTATTCTTCTTCAGCTGCAGTAAGAAAGACATTAAGAAATCTTGGATTAGAGATTTTTACTATTAAACCAAGATTTAATAACAGAACTTTTTGGAGTCAGGGAACAGTAGCAATATCAAAATTCGATAAGAATAAATTGAAATCCAATTCCAACTTTGAAAAGTTATCTTTAATGGAAGAGGAACATCTCTTAACTAAAGCTAGTATTCCATATAGAGATAAAGATTTAAACTCAAGTAAAGACTATATAATTAAGAATAGATTAAATGAGCAATTATTATCAAATCTATTATCTACAAATAAATGGAGAGAGAAGTGGGGAATGACGAAGTTATCCGTTAAGAGTTAGATTTAAATAAGGATTACAAATAAACATGTTAAGTGTTGCGATATTAGCGGCAGGCAAGGGCACTAGGATGGAAAGCTCGTTGCCAAAAGTTTTACATAAAATTTCTGGCAAAAGTCTTCTTCAAAGAGTAATTGATTCATGTGCTCAATTAAAACCTGATCAAATTTTTGTAATTACAGGACACAAATCAAAAGAAGTACAAAAGTCAATCCCAAACGATAAAAAAATCCATGTTGTTATTCAAGAACCTCAATCAGGAACCGGTCATGCTATTCAGATACTTTGTAGACAAGTAAAAAAACATGAAGGAAAACTTTTGGTATTGAACGGCGATGTGCCACTCATAAGGCCTAGGACTCTAAAAAAACTTTTATGTTTACACGATTCAAAAAATGCTGATGTTTCTTTAATTACAACAAAGAAAAAGAATCCTCATGGATATGGAAGAGTATTTTTGAAGGAGGACTTTATAGAGAAAATTGTTGAAGAAAAAGATTGCAACGATCTTGAAAGAGAAAACCCATTAATAAATGCAGGTATTTATTGTTTTAACTGGAATAAATTGTCAGAGATAATTAATAATTTGCAAAGCAATAATATTCAAAAAGAAATTTACTTAACAGATACAGTATCTTTGCTAAATAATTCCTTAAGCCTAGAGATAGAGGATAATGGAGAGCTTCAAGGAATTAATAACAGAATTCAATTATCAGAGTGCGAGGAAATTATTCAGAATTTAATTAAAGAAAAGCATATGCTTAATGGTGTAACTTTTATAAATAAAGCAAGTTGTTCAATTAGTGAAGAAGCTGAAATTGGTAAGGATGTGATTGTAGAGGCTAATACACATATAAGGGGAAGTACCAAAATAAATAGTAATTGCATTATCGGTCCGAATGCTTTTATTGAGAATTCTAAGGTGGGATTAAATTGCGAAATTTCAAACTCTACTGTTTATGCTTCTGAGATTATGGATTATATAAAAATTGGCCCTTATAGCCATATAAGACCTAATTCCAAAATATCTTCCTATAGCAAAATTGGTAATTTTGTTGAAATCAAAAATAGTCAATTAGAGGAAGAAACTAAAGTCAACCATTTAAGTTATATTGGCGATTCTATTATTGGAAGATCTACAAATATTGGAGCAGGAACTATTACTGCAAATTTTGATGGTCAGAAAAAACACCAAACAAAAATTGGCAAGAATTCCAGTATTGGTGCAAATACAGTATTTGTAGCGCCAATAAATCTCGGGGAATCAGTTACAACAGGAGCTGGTTCAGTGATCACCAAAGACTCCAAAAATAATTCATTAGCAATCTCAAGAACTAAGCAAGTAAATATAGAAAATTGGAAAAGAAAAAAATCTTGATCTAATTAATTAATTCAATAATTTTTTCAAGCTGCCAACATCTGCTACCTTTTATAAGTATAGAATCGCCTTGTTTTGTATAATTGTTTATCTCTTTAGGTACATCATTAATATTATTCAAAACTAAAAATTTATTCTTATCTTTTAGATAATTACTGTAATTTTTTTCATTTTTTTTATCGCAAATAAATAAACATTTTTCTATTTCTGAATTATTTATTAAGTTGAATATTTCTATATGATATTTTTCAGATTCTTCTCCCAATTCTTGCATACTTCCAAATATGAAAAATTTATTTCTCGGTTTTTCAAGAAGACTTTTAATACATGCTTTTACTGACTCTGGCGAAGCATTATATGATTCATCATATATTGTTGTTTTGATTGATTTAAGAATTTTATTCCTTCCACCTAAACTTTCAAAATCAAATTTATTAAAGCTTGCAAAATCAATGCCAAACTCTTTAGCAACTGCATAAGCAAATAAGAAATTCGAAGCATTGTGAAATCCCTCAAATGAAATTTGAAAGGTATTTTCTTCAATTAAAATTGTTTTATTCGAAGGATTATAAAATCCTCGCAAATTATCGTCTTTCTTAAAACTCTCCTTTTGACTTTCTCCATCTAATAATTCTACTTTCATTACTCTACCTTTCCAGTATCCTTTTAAGGTTTCCTCTAAAGAATTATCATTTGCTGGAATTATTACAACTCCTTTAGGATTTAAAAACTTACTAATTTCACACTTTGCACAAGTAATATTTTTTTTCGAGCCTAACAATCCAATATGTGCTGTTCCAATATTAGTAATAACTGCAATATCGGGTCATACTATATTTAGACAAATTTTCGATCTGTCCAAGGCCTCTCATGCCCATCTCAAGTACCAAAACTTTATCTTCTACATCTGTCTCAAGAATACTAAGACCAACCCCAATCTCATTATTGAAATTTGCATGGGATAGTTTAACTTTTCCAAGTTTTTTTAAAACTTCACCAATCATTTCTTTAGTTGTTGTTTTACCCACTGAACCAGTTATTGCAACCAATGGTATATTTAATTTTTTTCTTTTAAGAAGAGTTAATTTTTGAAATGCCTCTAATGTATCATTTACAACCCAATAAGGAAAATCACTGGGAAGTAATTTCTGCATACCTTCTTTAATTACAACTGCTTTAACTTCTTTCTTTAAAACCTCTGGCAAAAAATTATGCGCGTCAAAATTTTTACCCTCTATAGCTATAAAGAGATCATTTTTTAATAAAGTTCTACTATCAATACTTATATTTTTAAATTTAAAAAAATTTATTTTTTCCTCTCCAGGATTTTTAATATCACCCAATACGTCGTTTAATTCTGATAAAGAAAAATCCATTAATATGTTAAGTCATACTTTTTTTAAAGATGGATCTGCAGATTGACCATAAGAGAACTTTTCAACTTCAGCAACATCTGGAGATGGCTCCTTTATTCCGCAAACATCTTTATACATAATTTCGTATTCGAGAGCTGATCTTTGCCAACTGAACTCTTGGCTCATGGCTCTTTTTTGCAGTGATTCCCAACTATCTTTATGCCTAAATGCCTCCCAAGATCTTACTAATGAAGTATAGAAATCTATAGGCTCAAAACGATCAAAGCAAAAACCCGTACCACTATTGTTTTCTGGGTCATGAGGTAAAACTGTGTCAACCAAGCCTCCAACTCTCCTTACAATTGGAATTGAGCCATATCTCATAGCAAGAAGTTGACTAATGCCA
>AACY020119343.1_pt1 | contig 11194 bp, 10 predicted proteins | sample 267378 | NCBI WGS metagenome assembly AACY02 (sample SAMN02954345, study PRJNA13694) | marine metagenome | biome: aquatic; feature: ocean; material: water; isolation source: isolated as part of a large dataset composed predominantly from surface... | reverse complement strand
GAGCATTCTACATTGCAGTCGCAGCTTCAGAGTGGACAGTAATCATCCTAGTTTACGTATTCATCTCACACGCTGCGAGCGGGGTCAACTGGGTGTTGTCTACCACCATGCTTCAGCAGAGATCCGAGGATGCGTGGCTAGGTAGGGTCTTTGGAACTGATTCTCTGGGAATCACGCTCACAATGGGACTATCCACAGTTGCTGCCGGACTAATCCTAGAAAATGGTATCCTTACGTTGCGAGAGACTATTGTCGCAACTGGAGCATTGCAGATACTGGCGGGAATGTTTTGGATTTTATTTGCTACTCCTGGCGAGAAAAGAGTCCTAAATGAGTTGGTCTAGACCTATCAGAACCGCTATTGGCGCTATTGAGAAAATTATATTCTGGAATAATGACTTTGCCGACGCTTGGACCCGTTCTGTTACTCTATCCTGAATCTCTCTATCGAGTTTTTCAATAGCAGCGTTGGCTGGTTCCTTTACTCTTCCAAGAATTTCCTCTAATGCATCCGCCCCCCTGTCAAGCAGAGAATATATCACCTCAGTCATTGGATTGCTTTCTCGAACGATTGTAGTCTCTCCATCAACTTCGAATTCCACATCCACTATTTCCCTCCAAGGCCTAGGAATACCTGAATCACTAACGTTCTGGAGGATGCTCCTGCCTACAACTGCTCCTTGAACCACCATCTTTGCTGTTGACAGATTGTACTTGGCAATTGACTGAATATCCCTTCTGGACCTCATAACTTTTGAGAAGTCCGATAGTAGCCAAATTGCTCCAGCAACCAACAGAAGGATGACCCCTAGACGAGGAGTATCCTCCCAAGTTGGCCAGCCAATTGGGCCAAGGAAATAACGTGTAGATAACGCAATTAGCGCTGGCAACAAGAATGACAGAGTTTCGTTGAGGACGATCAACCAGAAGCCCTTAATTGGCAACAATTTGATCTGTTTGAGGAACCACCTGACATGCTTTGTCCTCTCACCAGGGGGGGCATAGGTGTTGACAAGATCCATCAGGGGAGGTGCAACAAATACAAGTCTCATTATGAAGGGGACTAATAGCATCAGAATGTAAGCATCCCATGGGGATGCTGGAGGTAGGCTGGGCATCGCAAAGGCGTCGGCCATATGCCTCACAAAGGAGGGGGAGAAATCAACCTCTCTACGAATTAACCCTAATATTGGTTGCTAGAGCCTCTGCTTGATTCATGGCCGCCCTCAAAAGGAAAAATGCTACAATACAACCTACAAAGAAGCTGCCTCCAACATAGACGTGGGTCTCAAACATCAGAATTCCAATTGCAGTAAGTGAGAGATAAGATATAGTCTGACAGATTAGGGATAGCCTCTGTAACATTATGTACTCTATCTCATGCACATTCGGTGCCTCCTGAATATACGAATTGATTAGGAAGAATATAGCTTGGAATGGTAACGCCGCAGCTAAGACCGCCAAGCAGGCTACGGTTACCATTTCCGGATTAACAGGATCTAACTCCAAACCCCTGAATAGAAGATTACCAGTGTTTAGACCTATTATCGCAGCGTGGATGGCCCAAGCCTTGTCGACCGGAACCTCATCATCCTGTTCGGTCCTAGGAACAACCACAGAAGTCTGTTGACCAATCATGAATTGAAGGTTACTCATGAAGATAGTTGAGTGGGACGGGTTAGATGCATATTGAGCATATCTCAGACGCTCGGTGCCCTTCCCTTCATCATTCTTTTCCAGAGTGGAGGTATCAGGCACGGCCACCAGCAGGCGTAGTATCCAGAGGGCAACCTAGGAGCATCTGGATAGGGGCGCAACTTCCAGAAGGGAACCGACGCGTGGAGGTGGTGATCAGAGTGACGTGTCAGTTCTAGGAGGCTCCATCTGGACCATCTTGCCTCGGTATTCCATGCGTGCCCTTCCTCAAACCTTCCGCCGTCGATCCTCCTAAGGCCCCAGTGCCGGATGTAGTTGACATACTCTAAGGTCAGTATTGCGATGGATGAGGCGATAAGCCATCCGACTACAACCGGTAAGGCCCATGAAAATCCGAAAGTGTACAAGGCTAGTAGTGACATGATAGCGGATAGTTGGAGGAAAAGTCCCCTCCATGAGGGGTTTTTCAAGCCCTTTCGACCCTTTCTGTTGTGAACAGCAACCGATGACTTGAACTGGCCGGGAATGGTCGAAATCCAGAATGACCAGAGACCCTGTTCATAGGTAGCGCTCGCCGGATCCTTGTCCGTGGAAACGTTCTTGTGATGATTGTGGTTATGCTCGGTCGTGAAATGGGAATAATTTATGCTGAACAAAAGGGCTCTTGCCAACCTCCAACCCGGACTTTTCGGTTTCTTGTGGCCTAGTTCATGTGCGGTGACGATGGCTGATGCCGCTGCAACTAATCCAGTAGACAGCGAGGCGGCTACTAGCCATCTCGTCATCCCCTCGCTCGCTGCGAAAACGAAGAATGTCCCAAGCATTACGAAATGCAGTAATCCATGGACCCAAAGTAGGGTTTCAAATGGAGTTCCTGATTCTCGTGGAGGCCTAGGATTTTTTGACTCACCGAGGGCCACATCCAATATCGGCCCTATCCCCCAAATGAAGATGACACCTAACATCGTGTAAACACCTCCCAGGAGATTTCCGGCTATTGCCAGGATCGGGCTGATTAATCCTAAGAGGTGTAGGCCCCATGGCTCTGGCCTTAGTACGACACTGTCACTCATACAGATCACCGTGCTTGGCTCTAGTCTTTGCTATTTTCGGAGCGACGATCCCCCTGCAATAAGGGTTTGAGGGGTTGTTCTTGAAGTAGTCGTGGTGGTAATTTTCTGCTACGTAGAAGTTCTTGAAAGCTGTTACCTCAGTGACGATTTCATTTTCATATAGGGCCTCCATCTTCTCGATGACAGACTCAGAATCCTCCCTCTGGCCTTCCGAAGTATAGAATATCGCGCTTCTGTAATGTGGTCCTATGTCATTTCCCTGTCTATTCAGCTGGGTTGGGTCGTGACATGTGAAGAATACTTCAAGGAGAGTCGCTGTATTGATTATCGATGGGTCAAATGTAACCTTTACTACCTCTGCATGACCAGTATTCTTTGCACATACCTGCTCGTATGTGGGGTTTTCCAGATGTCCTCCTGAATATCCAGGAATAACTTCTGAAACTCCTCTCAGGCCTTTTATAGCCCCCTCTACGCACCAAAAACACCCTCCGCCAAGGACTATTGTCTCCAAGAAATCATCTCCTGTAATTTGGGGCCTCGCGTGTTATCTCGACGTCGTGGACGTGACTCTCTGAAAGTCCCGCATTTGTTATCCTAACGAACTCACACCCATCCTTCATCTCCGATATAGAGCCATTGCCTGTGTACCCCATTGACGATCTAAGTCCTCCGACTAGCTGGTGGATTACATTCTCGACTGGTCCCCTTGCGGGAACCCTCCCCTCAATTCCTTCAGGGACATACTTCCGAGTATCCCCCTGTTCGGACTGGAAGTATCTGTCATGAGCCCCCTTACTCATAGCGCCGACAGAACCCATTCCCCTGTATACCTTGTATGATCTTCCCTGATACAGAATAGTCTCACCTGGCGATTCGTCGGTTCCAGCCAAAAGTGACCCAATCATCACGCAATCTGCGCCCGCGGCGATAGCCTTCGAAATGTCACCGCTGTACTTTATGCCCCCATCGGCTATCACTGGTATACCTCTGGGCCTGCAGACCTCAACCACGCTCTGGACAGCTGTAAGTTGCGGAACTCCGACCCCCGAGACAATTCTGGTGGTACAAATCGATCCGGGGCCTATTCCAACTTTGACTGCGTCCGCACCGGCTTCAATCAGCATCTTTGCCGCGGCTCCAGTGGCTATGTTTCCAGCAATGATAGTAGAGTCTGGGGCCCTTCTCCTGAGTTCTGAAACAGTATCTATAACGCCATGCGAGTGCCCGTGGGCAGTGTCAATAACAATCGCATCGGCACCTGCTTCAATAAGTGAAATAGCCCTATTCACGCCCCTCTCACCAGTACCTGTTGCTGCGGCAACTCTGAGTCTACCATGTTCATCCTTGCATGACACAGGATGGTCTTTGGTCCTCTGGATATCTCTGACAGTTATCATGCCCGCGCAATTTCCATCATCATCGATTACCACTAATTTCTCGATTCTGTGTTGTTGGAGTAGGCTCTGTGCAACTTTGGGGTCGTAGTCTTGCCCAACTGTTACTATCTCATTAGTCATTAATTCAGACACTTTGGATGTCTCATCCTCGACGAAACGAATATCCCTGTTGGTAATAATTCCGGCCAGTCTTCCCCCGCCATTGACCACTGGAAAGCCAGAGAACCCATACTTCGACTTCATCTCTCTAAGCTCACCTATGGTCATGTCTGGCGAAACAGTCACCGGGTTCAGAATGAGCCCAGACTCAAACCTCTTGACCCTAGCGACTTCCTCAGACTGTTCTTCTACACTCATATTCCTGTGTATGACCCCGATTCCACCTGCTTGAGCCATGGCAATCGCCATCGCGCTCTCCGTAACAGTGTCCATTGCAGCAGAAATAATCGGAATTTTAAGTTCTATCTTGCTAGTTAGACTTGTGGATATATTCACTTCAGCTGGAAGGACAGCTGATTCTGCGGGCATTAAAAGAACGTCGTCGAAGGTAAGAGCCTGTCGTAACTCGTCTTGCGCCATTATGCACGGCGCATGACATTGATACTTGAACGATTCTATCCCGGCCTGCTGTGAAGAAAGTTGTAACCAATATAAATAGTAAGTTTGGGTTCCATCGATTGTGAGGTTTGAAACAGCCTACGCACCGGTATCCGAGCCTTCACCTTGGTGGCTCAAGGGCTTGGCGATTTTGATGGCAATTCTCACCGCTTTCATGGTTCTTGGCTCAATCTCCGCAATTGCATCTCCAATTATCCTAGACAGGCTGTTACCAGATAATTACGAAGATATAGAGCCCTATCCAAGTGAAGGTACCAATGAAGAGAAGGACGAATGGGAAGAAAATAGTGTGTTTTGGGATGAACTTGTGGAGTACTACGATGAGATAATGGGTTTGGTGGGATATCAAGGATTACACAGTGCTATTCTAGCTTTTGTCGGCCTCCTATCTACTGTCGTTCTTTGGAAGGAACAGAGAGAGCTTGGAATCAAATTGGTAGGGTCTTGGATAGCGATTAATTTTCTTGGTGGTGTCATGCTTTTCTGGATGTTTACCAGAATAGGGGTAATGCCCGATTTTACCACTAACAGTGAAGAAATTGAAATGATTGACCCATCGATAATTGAAAACCTGACCCTCGCAATTGGATGGGGTCAACTGATATTCTGCAATGCGATGTTTTTGGCTATCTTGGCCCTAGTATCGGCCAAATCCAAGCCAGAGCTTGTTTCTCGAGAATAGCTTTCACACCTTGATTCGCCAGTACATTGAAGTGCCCTCCCCCAGGAATGAACCTCATGCAACAGGTAGTGAATGGTATCCTAGTGGTCAATACAGAGACAATCCCTGGAAAGATAATCACAGAGACAATGGGAGTAGTGAGTGGATCCACTGTAAGAGCTAAGAACGTGGGAAAGGACATCTTCGCGGGATTGAAGAATATAGTGGGTGGAGAGTTGACTCAATACACCGAACTACTACAGGAGTCTAGGAACGAGGCGGTGGGGAGAATGGTTGCTGATGCGATGTCGATAGGCGCAACAGCAGTCGTAAATGTTAGATTTGCTACATCAGCTATAACTGCCGGTGCTGCAGAGCTCTTTGCTTATGGAACAGCTGTGAAATACGAATAAAGGTGGTTAAATGAAAACCTCCATCGCCAATGTGGGATTATTCTCATTATTGACAATTATGGCTTTCGTGGCATTCTCATTGAACGTAGTAGCGCAGGGAGGAACCGGTGAGGAAGAGGGGCTTCCCTTAGTCCTAATCTTCTTGCTCCCGTTCATCCTTCTGTCTCTGTTTGGGATAGTTTGGATGATTTTGTGGCCTGCAATGTTCCTGTGGGGAGCAGCCTTCAGTGGCAAAAAAGTGGAAAGGATGCACGAGGAGGCGAATCAAAGGAGGAATTCGCTGAGGAACAGGATGGGACGTGAGATTCTGAGTTCTATTGATGGCGGCTACAGGACGAGCGTTTCTAATGCGGGACTGGTCCATGCCAACGGGGTCTTCGGACCGAGCCACTGGCATCTAATGATCGGGTTCTTCAACAATCTAATCGGAGGGAGCGTTACTGTTTTTCAACAGGTAATATCTGCAGGAAGGGCCGAGGTCATGCAGAGGTTGCGAGAGCAAGCCGAGGCGGAGGGTTGGGATGAAGTCATAAACGTGAGAATTGATACAGCAAGTATGACACCCCAGTCATCCAATAGCAGGAATACTGTTAGAGGAGTTGAGATTTTCGCTTATGGGACTGGGATAAAGTATGAGTGAGGATTGATATTCTCCTACTCTCACGGACGCTCCTCGACACGTCCCCTCTGTGGGATACGGAGTGGGGATTTGCATGCAAGACACGGTGTTTACCAAGATAGAACCGATGATCGCCGCAAAGCTCTCGAAGCAGAAGTATCAGTTGGTCGGAGAGCATGGAGGAGTGAAGGTCTGCCACTGGACCAAACAGAGTTTAGTTGCTGACAGGTCCTGCTACAAAGGAACATTCTACGGAATAGAGAGTCATGGATGCATGCAGATGGCGCCTAACGTAGACACATGTAATCTGGGTTGTACATATTGTTGGAGGGAGCCCCATTCAGAAACTCTAAACAAAATTGATGATGACCCATATGAGCTTTATTTGGAATCTGTAAAGGCACATCGTCGACTACTAACTGGATTTGGAGGAAATCCAAAGGCAAACAAGGAGAAGTTTCTAGAGGCCCAGAACCCCAAACATGTAGCGATATCACTGAATGGAGAGCCTACTCTATACTCCAGGCTTGGTGAGTTTTTGGAGGTATGTCACAATCATGGAACATCGACGTTTTTGGTCACAAATGGAAGTCTTCCGAAGGTTATTGAGAACCTAGATCCGTTGCCTACACAACTCTATGTCTCAGTGGATGCTCCAAACAAAGAAATATTTGACCGCCTATGCAAGCCGAAGTTCGACCAAGGTGCCTTTCACAAGTTGGAGGAGACGCTGGAATTGCTTCCTAGCTTGGACACAAGGACGGTTTGCAGGCACACTCTGATAAAGCATGAATCACTAGGTTTTCACGCTGATTACGCCAGATTGGATAATTTAGCAGATCCGGATTTTATCGAGGCGAAAGGGTACGTCAACGTAGGAAATAGTAGGAACAACCTCTCGGTTGAAAACATGCCTACCCACCGTGAAATCATTGAATTCTCAGAGAATCTCGCCCCTCTAGTCGGACGAAAGCTACTCTCAGATAGAAGGGAGAGCAGGGTGGCACTAATCGGCAAGGAGATGATTCCAGTTGAGCTTCCTGCGGCAAACATGGAGCTCCCGAAGGATCTGGGGATTGCGAAGCCACAGAGGTTCATGCTTCCTCAGGTATGAACAATGGGTCTCGTAGATCCACATTCCGGGCAGGTCTGATCTATTGAATCCGCGTAATCATAGTTGCATGCCGGACAGGTCTGCACTAGTTCTCTCTTCGTCTTAGCTTCAACCTCTATTTTGTCATCCTCCACTCTCTCTAGATTTAGAGAATCCCTTTCCACACCGGGAACATCGAATCTCCCAGGTCCTCCAAGCTTCAGCAGGAGATCGGGGGGTAGAGTTATGGTTCCGGTATCGTCTATTATCAACTCTCTGGTTCCAGAGAGGTCGGACAAATCGAAATCTGTACCATGTTGTGCCACAAACCTTCCCTCTCTTAGCTCCAGAGACCTCTCACAGAAGTATGCAACGTCCCTGTTGTGGGTAACGAGTAAGAAGGCGACATCCTCCTCTTCGTGAAGTCTCTCGAATAACTCCAGTACCTCCCTGCTGGTTATTGGATCCAGTGCTCCTGTAGGCTCGTCTGCCAAGATTAACTTCGGATTTGTAATCAATGCCCTTGCTATTGCTACTCGCTGTTGTTCCCCTCCAGAAAGTTGTTCAGGCATGCCCATCCATCTGTCTCCCATCGCTAGCCTCTCCAGTAGCTGCATAGCCTTGGCTCTCGCAGGTCCGGGCATTACACCTTGATGCCTGAGTGGCTGTGCGACATTGTCAAGGGCATTCAGATCAGGAAGTAGGTTTGAGTCTTGGAATATGAAAGATACCGTCTCCTGCCTGAGTTTGACTAGTTCTGTTCCTGTCATCCTGATCATTTCCTTTCCGCCCAGGGAAACCGAGCCTGATGATGGCTTCATCAAGCCACCCAGGCACTTCAGAAGAGTTGATTTTCCAGATCCTGATGGCCCTATGACAGCAACTGCCTCTCCCTCATTGATCTTGACATTGAGACCTCTGAGTGCGACTACATTGCCTTCCAGGCTCATGCTTTCGTAGATGTGGTACATGTTCTTGGCTTCAAGAATTATAGACTCCCCCTCCATATCTCACTCCCCCTTCAGTACTATTGCCAGATCCGACTTCAACGCCCTTCTGGTTGTTACTAGAAGTGCTATCACTACTGCGACAAGAACAGAGGCGTTCACGAATATCAGTTCAGTCCAAGGCCATACTAAGTCCCTGTCTATAGGGGCGCTTTGACCTAGGAATATCTGGAATATGAAACCAAATACGCCGAAGAATCCATTGAATGCCTCCGATATTGCTAACCCTAGAATAACGCCTAGGCCCATGCTAACAAGAAGGATGGCCATTATCTCGAAAAGAACCAGGCGCAGGACCTGTGCGGGGCTTGCTCCTATCGCCTGGAGAATAGCTAGCTCCTTCTTCCTCTGTGATAGTACAAGAGATAGGAATACGAATGCCGAAGCTATTGAGGCCAATGATGCCACGACGAATTGTAGACTCAGTAGTCCGGGAGTACCAAAGATCAACCCGCCCGTTCGTTCATTGGCCTCATGGTTTGTTCCCCAATCGCTGGCGGATGCAACTCCCTCTCCATTTGATACCTCAACTCCGAGAGTCTTCAACGCATTTTTGCAATTTTTCTGAGTTTGGTCACAAAGCTCGAAGAACCAGCGATTGGATGTGTAATCATCCACAGCGGTCGGACCTAGGAGGAGCTTGTAGGATTCCTCGCCAATGACTACTGCTTGTGATGACTCCGAGGATAGCAAGCCAGGTACCCACCTATGTCCTCCCATGTATGTCACCTCCGCCTCTGTGACTGTAGATGTGATTATTGGATTCATTTCGCTGTCGAAACCTCCAAATCCATACGAGGTGTACTGCAGTGTTACATTACCTCCGACATCTGACCTAGAAACATCCAATTGGTCTCTTGCCGCCCCTCCGGCTGTAAATCCTGCCATTGCCCAATCAGCTGATACGGTCCCGATGTCACTACCGGGTATTGCCTGTTCGTCCCATTGGAGGGTATCTTCATGACCATCAAAGAGTACCCATGTTCTCAGGAGTGAGCCCTCTCCCTTCTGATTTGTGAAGATGTCTCCAACAGAAGTCATGTAATCAATCCTGTCGATCTCGGGAACGTCGGCTCTTTCAATGGCCAGATTTACATTTTCTATGGCTTGTTGCTTTGAGATTGGCTCATCGAACTGCACTTGTAAGTCCGCACCGGTTTGGGCGGATGTGGTCCTCTCATCAACGAGAGTTCCGGTGTACCCTTGGACGGCGGCAACTGTCACTATGGAGAGTGTGAGAAGGAGGATGATCGCAAGACGATTCACTGACTCGCTAGATCCTGATCCCCTCAATCCTCTCTTGATATCAGTCAGTGCCGGCGTCCAGCCGAACAATGTGGTAAAGATTCTGGGTCCAGCAGCTCCAATTCTGCCGAGGACTAACGCACCTCCTATCCACAGGAAGAATGGCCCGAATAGGAATAAAAGGCCGTCGACTATGAAATTGGAGTTGATTCCCCCTGAACCCCATGGTCCAAATCCCCCGTTACTCTCTATCCAACTCTCAGCAAAAGATAGGATCCCGATAAAGAAGACTAAGAGATGAAGCCAAAGCCTTGATTTCTTCCTCGGGGCAACTCTACGTACTCCCTCATCGATTTCTATGCTGAGAAATTCTGTCGTTCGAGAGTTGCCGAATAGTAATGTGATACCGACAGTCACGGAGAAAATTAGGAGGGTTACTGAGCCACTTAGAGTGGGGACCACACGGAAGTCACTTTTCTCAAAAGCCATGAAACCGACAGCGTCGAGGACCACGGGCACAGATGCCATCGCGAGGATGTATCCGAAGAACCATCCAATTACCCCCACAACTGCCAGCTCTCGGAGAATCATTGAGCCTAGAGTTGATTCTGTTCCTCCGATGACCCTATGGATAGAAATCTCCCTTCTTCTCTGTTCTAGAGAAAGAATCAGACCATAAATCAGAACTGAGAAAGATAGTATCACAATTGGAATCATCAGGATGTAGTCGAAGACGCTTATTATCCCAAGAAAGATGTTTAGGAACGTAATGGTGCCTGAAATCAAATCGTTGTACTCGACCAATATGTCATCACCCGCAGTGTAATTGGCCCCCTCGATATCCTCCTTCAATCCATCCAGCCATTCAGTGGCTGCTCTTGTCGATGAGGAAGGGAGTTGGTTTCTGTCCACGGCTATGCCGAGGTATCCATGATCCTTATCCATAAGAGTCAGTTTCTGAGAGTCGTTGAGAACCGAAGCTGAGACCATGATTGGGTTAAAGAGGAGGGTTGGGTTTCCTGCCCCGCCTTCTTGGTAAACTGCGACTACCTTAAGATCGTACACTGTCATGTTGACTTGGCAATAAAGGAACCCAGATTCCTCGTTGAAGTATTCGTATCCAGGGCAATCATCAAAACCCGAAGCAAGATCTTGGTAGCCGAGGTAGTCATGTGTGTAGGAGAATGTCAATGACTCGAGGGTGTCATTGACTCCGACTCCTGCCTTTCCTGCGATCTGAGAGGGTAAGATAACCGAGCGGTTCATAGTCGCCTCTTCGGCACTATTGGGCCATGAACCATATATCACCCGGTTGGAATGCCTCTCCCCGAGATCACCGTCCCATATTCCATCTCCGTAGAATCTTATTGTTCTCTTGTCATTGATAGGAGGGCCTGATTCGTAGGCCT
>AACY020313180.1_pt1 | contig 11202 bp, 8 predicted proteins | sample 267378 | NCBI WGS metagenome assembly AACY02 (sample SAMN02954345, study PRJNA13694) | marine metagenome | biome: aquatic; feature: ocean; material: water; isolation source: isolated as part of a large dataset composed predominantly from surface... | reverse complement strand
CGAAGCGACTCAGGGCCCCCGTTCGCCTGCCCACCTGAAGCGATGCGGGAGCTCTTTGCGGACGAGCGGTGGGAGTGGCCCGAGAGCCTCGAGCCCGTCTCGCATCCCAACGGTCTCACCGAACTGACAGGTATCGTGCGGCGCCGCTGAGTCCTGCATGCCTCGACGACGCTCCGTGTCGCTTTGATGCGTGGGCACGCTGTCTTCGCGGCAAACTGTTGGAGCGTCCTCAGTCGTGCCGGCTTTCAGCAGGGTCGGGTGTCGATGCGAAACACGTGAGCCCCCTGAGGTTCTCGCGTGAGCGTGGTACCCTGTCGGGCCCATGTTTCTGCTTCTTTGTTTGCCCCTTCTCGTTTGTCTCACTGGAACGCCATGTCTGCATCATCGTCTGTCTGTCGCTTTGGCATCCTGGGAACCGCTGGTATTTCGGCCAAGAACTGGCTGTCGATTGCCAATGCGGAGAACGCAGAACTCGTGGCGGTGGCCAGCCGGGATGCGGCCAAGGCCGAGGCCTTCATCAATGGCTGCCAAGCGAGCCGGCCAGTGGCGAAGCGGCCCGCGGCTCTTGGCTCGTATGACGAGCTGATCGCCCGTGACGATGTCGATGCGATCTATCTGCCGATCCCCACCGGCCTTCGCACAGAGTGGGCGGTGAAAGCGGCGGAGGCGGGCAAACACATCGTGATGGAGAAGCCCTGTGCGCCGAGCGTGGCGGATCTGGAGCAGGTGATTGCGGCCTGCCAGAAGAGTGGCGTGCAGTTTATGGATGGCGTGATGTTTCGCCACAGCCGCCGGCTGGAGGCGATCCGCACGTTTCTTGGCGACGACGAGATGGGGATCGGCCCGATCCGCCGCATCGCCTCGCAGTTCAGCTTCTGTGCTCCGGAGGAGTTTCGCACTGGCAACATCCGCATGAAGAGCGACCTCGAGCCGCTTGGGGCCCTCGGCGACCTCGGCTGGTACACGATTTCGTTCTCGCTGTGGGCGATGTGGCCTCGCCTCCCCGATGCCGTCACGGGTCGCATGCTGGTGGCGGAGGGAGCACCCGGCACCACCGGGAAAGTGCCGATGGAGTTTTCTGGCGAGCTGCTCTGGCGAGGCGAAGAGGATGCCTCCGCAAGTTTCTTCTGCTCGTTTCTGATCGAGCATCAACAGTGGGTGCATGTCAGCGGGCCAGGGGGCAGCGTGCGGGTCGATGACTTCGTGCTGCCCTACATCGGCAACGAGCTCTCCTTCACGGTCTCGAAGCCCCGATTCGTGGTCGACGGCTGTGACTTCCGCATGGAGAAGCACGACCAGACGGTGACCGTGGAGGAATACGGCCACGGCCATCCATCAGCCCAGGAAACCAACCTCTTCCGTCACTTCTCCAAGCTCGTGCTCAGCGGGGCCCGCGAGAGCTACTGGCCGCAGGCGGCCCTCGCCGTGCAGCAGGTGATGAACGCCTGCGTCGCATCGGCTGAGAACGGTGGAAACGAGCAGCCGCTGTAACGAATGTCCTTGAGGAAAGCGGCACCACGTGTGAATCCGATGGCTGCGGTGGGCAACGTCAACGGCAGCGTTTTCGTCTCACGGCAAGAAGCCCAGCGCATGCCGTGACAATGAGCGCGAGCCCCGTGGGCTCTGGCACCGCAGCCACATTCCCGCCGCCAAGTCCGAGTCCACCGGCGACGGTGTTGCCGCTGCTGTAGTTGGGAAACATGGCCAGAACGTCATCAAAGTCCACGATGCCGTCATAGGTGAAGTCGCCCTCTTGCCAGGAGAAACTGCCAGCGACGCCATAGCTCGGGAAGAGCGACAGCACGTCGTCGAAGTTGACCATGCCGTCGAGGTTGGTATCGCCGAGGGCGGCGAAGCCGAGTGTTGTCGCGGCGTTCTCGTCGATGACATAGCCAATGGCATGCGTTGGCTGCGTGGCGATGGCGGAGGACGAGATGCCCGCCGCGCCGTCCCATTCGCCGTTGTTGTGGCCCGCCAGGATGTCAGCGCGGAGATCGTCCTCCGTGATGCCTCCGGCGGCCACGATCAGTTGGCCGATGCCGAGATCGATCTTTCCGCTTTGACCCACATGGAGACGGTGAAGTCAGTCGTGTAGCCGAACTGCCAGGCGATGTCGTCATTGAGCGCGACGTGGCCGTCCTCGTAGGAGGCAACGCCGACGGCCTGACCGAAACGGCCCTCCCCGTAGCTCACGGAGCCGTAGGCGGTGCCGCCGTTGCCGGCGAGCCCAGCCGCGACGGTGCCATCAAAAGTGAGGTGCTGAATCAAGCCGTCGCGGAGCGAGCCACCGTCGGTTCCGAGCACGTAGTTGCCCTGCGGAGTGCCTGCGAGGTGGGCGGGGAGCGTGGTCTCAAAATGCTCAAGGACTGTCGGGACCACATCGGCCAGCGTTGGCCCACGAGACGCTACCGGTATCACGCCAGGAACTGCCTGTCGGCTCGTTACTATCAGTGGCGTGGTCCGCTCCAGGATCGTTTGGCCCCCGTGGCCACCGTTGGGGCGATGTCCATGATCGGCGGTGATCACAATCTGCCAGTCCTCCTGGGCAAATGTCGGACGGTCTTCGATCGCACGCAGGATCGTGCCCACGCGGGCATCGGTGTCACTGACTTCGCTGAGGTAGCCGTTGCTCCAGCCTCCCGAGGAATGGCCGGCGCCGTCCACCTCGTCGAGATGAACGAAAATGGCCGATGGTCGCGACGAGTTGAGGCCACTGATCATGGCGGCCACATCGGCGGCAACAGCGAGGTCATTCCCCGGCTTGGCACGGCGGTCAAGCGAAGAGTTGGCATCGTCTGCAGATGAGAGGATGTGGGTGTCAATCGGAGTCCAGTTCACACTCCCGGCTGTGTAGATATCGGGGAGTTGTTCTTCAAGAACTTCCAAATAGGTGGGGTTTTGTGTGTAGTTGGCCCCAGTGAATTGGTTGTTGGTAACACCGTGTTGGTCTGCCCACACGCCGGTCAGAATAGTGCTCCATCCCGGGCCACTCACCGTCGGCTGCTGAGTCGCTGTTCCGACAGCTCCTCCTGCCTCAGCGAAGTAGCTCAGAGAGGTCGTGTAACCGCTCCCAAAACGACCAGAGATCAGTCGGTCGAGTTCCGGCGTGTCGGCAGCGCGAAGCCCAGACGAGCCGAGGCCGTCGATGCCGATGACCAGCGACATCGGAGTCGCGGCACAAGACGCGTGAGCGAGGATGGCTGTCAGCAGGAGCGCCGCACCACTGGTTGGGAAGACAAGACGCATGCTGCAAACACCTCACAACGGACGCGTTTCTGTATCTCGAACGACCGGTTTTTAAGCGTATTCGGACCGTGTGAGCAAACCGCGGGGATTGTGTGAGGATGGCTCCAGCAGGTAGCGTGTTGGGTGGGGCAACAGACTCGGGCAGGCGGTGGCATGCGGGCTTGCGGACATCGATGGCGGCGGGCGACTGCCTATGGCGCCTGGCTGGTTCTGCAAGGCCTCGTGCTGGCTGCCGCGGCTGCAGAGGAGGTCGACTTTGAGGCGACCGCAGCGGATGTGTTGCTGCGCCGCTGCCTGGAGTGCCATGCCGGCGAAGACGCCGAAGGTGGGCTCGATCTCACCAGCGGCCCCGGGCTTGCAGCCGGGGGTGACAGTGGGCCAGCGGTGGTGCCGGGGGATGTCCAGGCAAGTTTTTTGCTTGAGCGAGTGACCGCCGGTGAGATGCCGCCGGAGAAAAACGGCGCGTCGCAGGCCATGCCCGCAGAAGAGCGGGAAGCGCTCGCAGCCTGGATTGCTGCCGGGGCCCAGTGGCCGGAAGGCCGCGTGCTCGATCTCTATGAGCGGACCACCGGCCTGCGGGCGGGACGCGATTGGTGGAGTCTGCAGCCGTTGGCGGAGGTGACGCTGCCTGCAGGCGAGTCCGTCAATCCGATTGATCGCTTCGTGGAGCATCGGCTGGCGAAAGCGGGCCTTGCGGCGGCACCTGGGGCCGATCGTCGCACGCTTCTGCGACGGCTCTCCTTTGATCTGATCGGCCTGCCCCCCTCCCCTGATGAGATGGCGGCATTCCTCGCCGACGCGTCGCCCGAGGCGTATGAGCGGCAGGTCGATCGGCTCCTCGCCTCGCCGCACTTTGGCGAGCGGCAGGCGCGGCGTTGGCTCGATGTGGCCCGCTTTGCGGAAACCAACGGCTACGAACGGGACGCGGCGAAGCCGGGTGCCTGGAGGTATCGCGACTGGGTGGTGCAGGCCTTCAACAGCGACATGCCCTTCGACCGGTTCATCACCCTCCAGCTCGCTGGCGACGAGGTGGCTGACCGGAATGAAGCGAGTGTGATCGCCACCGGTTTTCTTCGCGTCGGCACCTGGGACGATGAGCCAAACGATGACCTCGAGTATCGCTACGAGCGGCTGGAAGACCTGGTGCATGTGACGAGCACGGCCTTCCTTGGCCTGACCTTTAAGTGTGCCCGCTGCCACGACCACAAGTTTGATGCGGTGTTGCAGGAAGACTACTACCGCATGGCGGCGGCGTTTTGGCCGGGGCCGATCGCCGCCCGTGATCGAGCGTTGATGGGCGGGCCAACGGCAGACGAACTTGGCTACGACGTGCTGGGCTGGACCGATATCACCGCCAGTCCGGAGCCGCTGCGGCTGCTCGCCAAAGGCGACCCGCACCGGCCGCTGCATCCGGTGGCTGCCGGCTCGTTTTCCTGTGTGCCGGCTTCGTTTCGGGAGTTTGCTCCACCGGCGGACGGCGGGCAGACCACCGGCCGTCGCCGTCAGCTCGCGGAGTGGATCACCTCGGCCAGCAACCCGCTCACCCCGCGGGTGATCGTCAACCGTCTCTGGCAGCATCACTTCGGCGAAGGCCTCTGCAGCGATCCCGATAACCTCGGCTTCAATGGCCCGCTGCCGACGCACCCTGCCCTGCTCGACTGGCTCGCCCGTGACCTGATAGAAGGCGGCTGGACGCTCAAGCGGATCCACCGGCTGATGGTGACGAGCCATGCCTATCGTCGGGCGTCGCTGCACCCCTACCCCGCTGCTGTTGCCGAGATCGATCCAGACAATCGGCTGCTCTCGCATGCCCGCCGCCGGCGGCTCGATGCGGAGAGCCTGCGAGATGCGATGCTCGCGGTCAGTGGAGAACTGGATCGTCGTGTCGGCGGTGAGAGTTTCCGGCAGCCGATTTCGAGTGAGGCCTTGGAAGGCCTTTCCATGAAGGGAGGAGCCTACACGCCCTCGCCTGCGGAAGACTGCCTCCGCCGCAGCCTGTATATGTTTTCCAAACGCAGCCTGATCGTGCCGATGATGACCACCTTTGATCAGTGCGACACCACCATGCCGACCGGCCGCCGCGATGTGTCGATTGTGCCCACGCAGGCGCTGACGCTGCTCAACAATCAGTGGGTGGGGGAGCGGGCTGGTGCGTTTGCGGCATCGGTGATGGCCGAGGGTGCTGGCAGGACGGAGCGGATCGGGCGGGCGTGGGAGCGGGCGCTCAATCGGCATCCGCTCGAGACGGAGGTGGCAGCGGCGACGGCCTATCTCGATCAGGCGATGGCGGAGCAAAGCGGTGGTGCTGCGGGCACTTTCGCCGCAGCAGCCGAGCAGGCCGCCTGGGCGTCGCTGTGTCTTGTGCTCTTCAACACCAATGAGTTTGTGTTTGTGGATTGAGGGGCAGCGGATTCTCCAGCGGAGGCGGTGAAGTGAAACACACGCATGGTCACAGCCGGTCGTTTCCCTGTGGGCTCTCCCGCCGAGAGGCGATCTGGGAGATGGGCGGCGGTTTTGCCGGGCTGGCTCTGTCGAGCCTGCTGGAGCGGGACCGCTTTTGGGCTCAGGCAGCCGCCGTAGAACCGGAGAGCCCGTTTGCTCCGCGGGCGCCGCACCTGCCCACGAAGGTGAGGAGCTGCATCTTTCTGCTGATGAACGGGGCGCCGAGCCAAGTCGATACGTTTGATCCCAAGCCTGCCCTGGAGAAGTACGCGGGGCAGCCGCTGCCTCCGAGCAAGGAGTTCATCAACTCTGGCGGCCGGGCGATGGGCCTGCTCACGCCGGCCTGCCGGCCTTTCAAGCGATGTGGCCAGAGTGGTCTGCCGATCTCCGGGTTCTTCCCGCACCTCAAGCGACACGCCGACAAGCTGGCAGTGATCCGCTCCTGCCACACCGACACCCACGCCCACGGTTCGGCACTGGTGCAGATGAACACCGGCAAGCCGATCATCGGCCGGCCGTCGCTCGGCAGCTGGGCGGTGTATGGCTTGGGCACAGACAACCAAGACATGCCGGGCTATGTGGTGATGCTCGACAAGCGTGGCGGGCCGATTGGCGGCCAGCCCAACTGGTCAAGCGGCTTCATGCCGGCGGGGTATCAAGGCACCCTCTTTCGGCCAACCGGCAACCCGATTCTTGACCTCGCCTCCCCCGCGGCTTTGGGACGTGACGGGCAGCGGCGACAGCTGGACCTGCTGGCCAGGCTCAACGAAGAGCATCTTCGAGCCCGGCCTGGCGGTGAAGAGCTGGCGGCTCGTGCTGCGAGTTATGAACTTGCCTTTCGCATGCAGGCGGAGGCGCCCGAGGCGGTCGATTTGGCCCAGGAGACGGCGGCGACGCGGGAGGCCTACGGTGTCGATCAGCAGCCGACTGCGGAGTTCGGTCGCAACTGCCTGATCGCCCGGCGGCTGGTGGAACGGGGCGTGCGGTTCGTGCAGCTCTACTCCGGCGGCGGTCATCTGGAAGAGACCTGGGACGCGCATGAGAGCGTGGAGAAAAACCACGGCCAGCACGCCGGCGAGACTGACCAGCCGATTGCGGCGTTACTTGCTGACCTGGAGCAACGCGGGCTGCTGGAGAGCACGCTCGTGGTGTGGGGCGGTGAGTTTGGGCGGATGCCTTTTAGTGAAGGCACCGGCAAGCCCGGCCGTAACCACAATCCCTATGGCTTCACGATGTGGATGGCCGGCGGGGGCGTCAAAGGGGGCACAGCCTACGGAGCGACCGATGAGTTTGGCTTTGAGGCGGTCGAAAACCGGGTGCACGTGCACGACATCCATGCCACGATCCTGCACCTGATGGGCCTCGACCACACCCGGCTGACCTGGTTTCATCAGGGCCGCGACGAGCGGTTGACCGACGTCTACGGCCGCGTGATCCACGAGATCATCGCGTGATCGCTGGTCGAGCACGGAGACCGCGAGAATGCTTGACAAAAAATGAATCGCGCCCGCACCGTCGCGTCGCGAGGAGCGACCTGAATCACCTGCTGTCTCTCTCGCACCGGGTGCCCCCCGTGGGCGATTTGCCGCAAGAGCACCGTATCGGTTTCTGCTATTTTGTTGCGGGGGTTCAGACAGAAAGTCTTCCGTTCTGGGCAGAAATCGAGTCATGCAGTCAATCGGTTTGTTTCATACGAAAGGTGGCGTTGGGAAGAGCGCGGTCACTGTCTTCCTGGCGGACTTTCTTGCCAGCCTGCATGACGTTCGGGTGCTGGTTGTCGATCTCGATCCTCAGGGCAGCTCAGCACGAGCGCTGATCCCCGAAGAACAATTAATGGCAGCATTCGGTCAGGGCCGCTCGCTGACCAAGGTGCTCTCGGCGTGCTATCGGGGCCGACTCACAAAGAAGTTGGTCGAATCTTCGGTCGTCTGGCGCACAGCCGCGGCGAAGCCTCGCCGAGGGTCTGTGCCGCTGGCTGACGTGGCGGTGCTGGCCACTGAGCCCAAGGGTTACCGCACGCTCACCGATCTTCTTCACGATGTCTCAAAGAGTGAGCGTCGAAAGCATCTTGGGATGCTCAGAGCAGCGCTGGATCTTCTGGCCGATGAGTTTGACGTCGTCCTCATCGACTTTCCGGGGTCAGAACTTCCCTTTTGGACGTTGATGGGGTTGCGGGCAACCGACCGCTGGTTGTTGCCTGAAATACCCGACTACTTCAGCGCAGCCGCCATCGACATGGTCTGCGAGACGGTCGCTCGGGCGCGGCATGTCACCGGGCACGACGTCCAGCCGCTGGGCACTCTGCTGACGATCTGTCCGAATCGTTCCAGCACGGTTTACAAAAAGACGCGGACGGCGCTGACCCACCTGGAAAAGATCAACGCGATTCCCCGACTCTTTTCGAAAGACTGTGAGATCCTCCATCGTCCCGATGCACAGAAGGCAATCGACTGGCAGTCTGAGACGCTTCCCACGCTGTCCAGGCGATACGGCTCCTCGACAGCGCCCTTTCATGTCGGCTTGCGAAAACTGGCGAAGGAGGTGCTCGAGCGTCTGGGGGCGACCTCGAAGAAAGACGAACTGTCATTCGTGGCCGACCTCCGCCGCAGGCTGACGGATTACTGGCGGTAACTCTTTTCGAATGCCAGCCCAAAATCACCTTGACTGTCAGCCAGAGTTGAGAGAACGTCATTGGGAGTTGGTTGCTACGGGTATCGACCGGCAGCCTCTTGAGGTATGTCATGCCTAGTCGCCGATCACTCACAGTCGTCTTGATGTTTGCCATTTTGGCGGCGGGGGGACTCGTGCGGCCTGACGCAGGGCCTTCTTCGAAATCGAGGAGTGGCCCGCAGGTGACGGTGGTGGTTCAGGAGACGCTGTCGTGTTGCGGGACGAATGGTGATTGCTGCTGTGTCGCAGCAATGCCTGCGTTTGAGGATGCGAACGCTGCTGCGGCTGCGGAGTTCGCATCCTGCTGCGGACATGCAGAGGTTCAGTTGGACCCATGCGTCGCTCAGGACAACGAAGGCCTCGAACCCGCAGTAAAAACGGGTTGCTCATTCGAGTCGCCGCTCTGCCAGTGCACGGCCGAGCGGCGGGTGCCGTTGGAGGAGTCGCTCCCTGATGGTCTGCCTGGCCCGCAGGCCGAGCGGGATCTCTGCCACGGTGTGGCTCTCGAAAACAGACTGGCGAGTGACGAACTGACTGTCGCCACCAGGTTTCGCAGCGTGCTGACGGCCGCTGCTCCTCTGCCGCTGCCGATCTCTGTGCAGCTGGCCACGCTCTGCTGCTGGCGGGCGTGAGACAGACGCCTCTGTGTGACGCTGCGCGCCGCCGGCGCGGGTGATGGCCGAGTGCTGTTGTCTGCTGCTGGGTTGTCTGCGGCGTTGCCTCTCTCTGGCGGATGTTTCCCCTGGTGACGCGTCGGCTCGGGCCATTCCTGCGGTGGCTGCGTGGTCGCGGCGTCTTTCACGCTCGCACGAGGCCTGTCATGGCAACGGAACCGTTTTCTTCGTCTGCTCCCGCGGATGCTGCACCGCATACAGGCGTAGCTGCCGCTCGACTTCTGCCCCCGGGCCGACTCGCGAACGCGGCCTGGTGGCTCAAGCTGGTGCTGCAGCCGCTGCTGTTTGTCGGTTTTCTCGCCGCGGGATTTGCTGCGCTGGGCGTGGTGCAAAAGCTCGGCTGGTTCCGCGCCGCTTCTGATGACGACGCAGCGGTCACAGGCGGTGAGGCCACCGCGACGTCCTACATCTGCCCGATGATGTGCACGCCTCCAAGCCCTGAGCCGGGCCGCTGCCCGGTGTGCGGCATGGAGCTGGTGCCTGCCGCTGCTGGAGGCGGCCATGGCGACGGCCACTCGGTCACAATCGAGGCGGCGACCCGCCGGGTGGCCGGCATTGAGACCGTGGCAGCGAAGTCCCTGCCGCGGATACGGCAGGTGCGGAGTGTTGGCCGGCTCGATCATGACGAGGGTGGCATGAAGTCGTTGACAGCCTATGTCGACGGCCGGATCGAGCGGCTCTTCGCAGACTACACCGGAGTGGCCGTGGCCGCCGGCGACACCCTGGCGGAGGTCTACTCGCCCGCGCTCTACTCCGCGCAGACCGAGCTCCTGCTGGCGCGGAAGGCACTCCTTGACGCTGGGCCAGCCGCGATTCCCCGTGTGGCGGAGGCCAATGCCAAGCTCTATGCGAGCAGCCGGCAGCGGCTGATTGAGATGGGGGTGACTGCTCCGCAGATCGAAGCCCTTGAGCAAGCAGGCGTGGCGGACAGCCGGCTGAATCTGATGGCGCCGATCAGCGGCACGGTGATCGGCAAGATGGCCGTCGAGGGCCAGTATGTCCGGGAAGGCGATGTGATCTACCAGCTGGCGGATCTCTCATCGCTGTGGTTGATGCTCGATCTGTTTCCCGAAGATGCGGCGCTCGTGCACTACGGCGCACGGGTCGAAGCGGAGGTGCAGTCGCTGCCGGGAGAGGTTTTTGCAGGCCGCGTGTCGTTTGTCGATCCCGTCGTGGACCCGCAGACGCAGACCGTGGGCGTGCGGGTGGTGATGCCCAATCCGGACGGGCGGCTGCGGCTGGGCGACTATGCCAAAGCGACGATTGAACTCCAGCTGGGGGAGCATGGCAGCCGCTACGATCCAGAGCTCGCTGGCCGCTGGATCAGCCCGCGGCACCCTCAGGTGATCGCCGACGCACCAGGCAACTGCCCGATCTGCGGCGTGCCGCTGGTGCCCGCGTCGTCGCTCGGCTTCACCGACGATCCCTCGGTGATTCCCGAAGTGATCGTCATTCCCCGCGATGCGGTGCTGAGGGCCGGCCAGCACAGCGTGGTCTATGTGGAGACGGACCCGGGTCGGTTTGAGCTGCGGCCGGTGTCGCTTGGGGCGACCGTCGATGATGAGGTGGTGGTGCGATCCGGGCTCTCCGCAGGCGAAATGGTGGCTCGGCGGGGCAACTTCTTGATCGACTCGCAGATGCAGCTCGTGGGAAATCCGTCGCTGATCGACCCTGAAAGATTGGAGCTCCCGGCAGCAGCCGTTCTGCCAGCCCTGACAACCCTGCCTCCGATGGGGCCGATGAAACTGGTTGACGATGAAGAGGGGGACAAAGGCACGGCGGCTGCTGGGGCGGTTGGCCGGCCGATGCAGGGCGTGCCGCCGGTGCCTGCCGGGCCGATGCGGCTCGTGACGCCAGCGGACGATGCGGTTCATGCGCCGCCGCCGTTGCCAGTTCCAATCGCTCCTGGACTTCCCCCCGTGCCCGCTCTCCCGCCACCTGACCTGCCCGTGCTGATGGAGGTCCGGCCATGATCGATGCCATTCTCAGGTTTTGCCTTCGCGAACGACTGATCGTTCTGCTTGCGGCCGTGGGCCTGGCCGCCTTCGGCTGGCATGCCATGCAGACGGTGCCGCTCGATGCGATTCCCGACGTCGGTGAGAACCAGGTCATCGTGCTCACCGAGTGGCCCGGCCGCTCGCCGAAAGACATAGAGGATCAGGTCACCTAT
>AACY020535218.1_pt1 | contig 11213 bp, 9 predicted proteins | sample 267378 | NCBI WGS metagenome assembly AACY02 (sample SAMN02954345, study PRJNA13694) | marine metagenome | biome: aquatic; feature: ocean; material: water; isolation source: isolated as part of a large dataset composed predominantly from surface... | reverse complement strand
TCGGGCTCGCTGCGGAGATGCTCAGGAGCAATGAACGGCATCGTGATCCGGTAGCCGGTGGCGAATATCACCACATCGAAGCGCTCGCGGCGGCCGTCGGTGAAGACCACATGCGTGTCTTCAAACCGCTCGACTCCCGGAACGGCAGTGATCAACTGTTTGTCGATGCAGCGGTAGAGCCGCTCATTGATCACCGGATGGGTTTCCCAGAGACGGTGGTCAGGGGCGGGCAGGCCGTGGCGGTGCGGGAGGCCGATGGAGCGGTCGATCAGCCGCAGCGAGATCAGTCGCCGCAGCCAGACAGGCACCCGCATCTTCAGGAGCCGCTCGCCGCGGAGGTCGGCTGGGCGGCCGAGGATCGTGCGGGGCACGATGTGGTAGCTGCGGCGGGTGGAGTGGAACGTGGCTGCGGCGTGGTGGCAGACATCAACGGCGATGTCGCAGCCGGAGTTGCCACCACCGATCACGAGCACCCGCTTGCCAGCAACCGGGAGCGGATCGTCGGGGGCCGTGTAGTCGGCAGCGTGCAGCAGGGTGCCAGTGAAACGGCCCGGGATCGAGGGCATCCGGGCCGTATGGTTGTGGCCGTTGGCAATCACCACGCCTTCGTACGTTCGCGGGGCCTGGCCTGTGACATGCACGCTCCAGCCACCGGAGGCCGCCGGCTCGATCTGTTCGACCGTGCTGTTGGGCCGGATGAACGGTCGCAGCCCAAAGTGCTCGGCGTAGCTGCGGAGGTAGTCCAGGCAGGCGGTGTGGTGGGGATGCCAGGGGAGATTTTTTGGCATCGGGTAGTCGCCAAACTCCGTCAGCGGCCGGGAGCTGATCAGCCGCGTGGAGGCGAAGATGCGGCTGGCAGACGCCCCGAAATACCAGTTGCCGCCGATATCGTCTTCCCGCTCGAGGCACTCGGCCGGAATGCCAAGTTCGCGGAGGCTCTTCACCGCCGTCAGGCCCGACGGGCCGGCACCGATCACACACCACATGCCGGGCGACTCGTGATGCTCGCGAGGGGCGATCATGCCAGCACCTGCTCAAGGGTGTCGGAGAGCCGAGAGAGATCTTCGTCCGTGTGATGCCATGCGAGGCTGATCCGCAACAGGCTTTCCCCGTCCGGCACGCTGGGTGGTCGGATGGCTGCCACGAAGAAGCCCGCCTGCAACAGGGCATCTGCGGCGGCCACGGCCCGCCCGGGTTCGCCGATGATGACCGGCACAATCTGGCTGGCAAGGTCGCTGGCCACACAGGCATGGGTGGCCCTTCCAAGCTCTTGCAGCCGTCCGCGAAAGGCTCCCGCCTTGGTCAGCAGTTCTGTGCGACGAAACGGCTCCTCGTGCAGCAGGCCAATCGCCCGCGTGGCTGCTGCGGCAACGCCCGGAGGGTGGGCGGTGGAAAACACCCAGGCTCGCGCCGCGTGCGAAAGCCAGCGGATCAGCGAGACATGGCCCGCCACGAAGCCGCCAGCGGTGCCGAGCGCCTTGGAGAGCGTGCCCACGCGGATGTGCACGCCGTCGCTGCAGCCTGCAGCCTCGACAAGGCCGCTGCCGCGCTCACCGAAGACGCCAGTGGCGTGGGCCTCATCGACCATCAGCATGGCCTGATGCCGTCGGGCGATGTCGCAGAGGTCGGCCAGCGGGGCAATCGTGCCGTCCATGGAAAACAGGCTGTCGGTCACGATCAGGGTGCGGCGAGCTGGCCCGGCAGACGCCAGCCGCGCTTCGAGGTCGGCCATATCGCGATGGGCGTAGACGATCAGCCGTGCCTTGGAGAGCCGGCAGCCATCGATGATGCTCGCATGGTTGCGGGCGTCGCTGGCAATCAGATCCCCCTCGCCAACGAGAGCCGGAATCGTGGCGGCGTTGGCGGCGAAGCCGCTGGGGAAGGTAAGGGCCGCGTCGACCTCAAGCAGCCTGGCAATGGCGAGCTCCAAGGCTCGGTGGGCCTGCGACTGGCCGCTGACCAGGGGGCTGGCACCGGCGCCGAAGCCTTCGGCACAGCTCCCTTTGGAGCAGGCGCGGGTCAGGCGGACATCTCCCGCGAGCCCCAGGTAGTCATTCGACCCGAAGTTCAGCAGCTGCCGGCCGTCGAGTTCCACGCTGCGGCCCTGGCGACCGGAGCGGACGCGGATCTCTCGCTGCAGGCCTGCGGCGGCCAGCTGTTGAAGGCTGCCGTCGATCCAGGCCAGAGGCCCCGGCAGGGGCATGGAGGGAGCGAGCGGCGTTGGGGCGGGATCAAGGCGGCAAGGCATGCCCGCATTATGGCTTCTTCAAGGCCAGCTTTTCGATGGTACGAAACTCAGCCGCCGTGATCGGCATCACCGACAGCCTGCTGCCCTTGCGGAGCAGTTCCATGCCGGAGAGGGCCTTCACGCTGCGGAGTTCTTCCAGCGGAATCTCTCGCGGAAAGATCGCCACGAGTTTCACGTCGACCATCGCCCAGATCGGCTTCTCTGCAGTGGCCTTGGGGTCGTGATAGTGGCTGGCAGGATCGAGGGCGGAGTGGTCGGGATAGGCTTCCTTGACCACCTCGGCCACGCCGACGGCCGCTGGTGGGGCCGCGTTGGAGTGGTAGTAGATGCAGCGGTCGCCCTTCTTCATGCTCTGCATGAAGTTGCGGGCCTGGTAGTTGCGGACCCCGTCCCAGCAGGTGGTCTTCTTGGGGGCTTTGGCGAGGTCCTGGATGGAGAAGCTCGAGGGTTCGCTTTTGATCAGCCAGTAGTTCATGGCGGAGGTGTGGAGAGAGTGGTCAGGAGGGCGGTGATGTGTTGGCCCGAGGGTCAGCTGTCAATCAGCACCACGTGGAGTTCCTTGGGGCCGTGGGCGCCAAGGACGAGGATCCGCTCGATGTCGCCAGTGCGGCTGGGGCCGGTGATGAAGGAGAGCATGCTCGGCAGGTGGCCGCCGTGCCGCTCTTTGGTTGCTTCCATCGCATCGCCAAGGGTGCCGACGATCTGGTCGGTGCGGGCGATGACCACATGCACGTGCGGCAGAATCGAGAGGCCGCGGCCGCCGGAGAAGCGGCTGCTGACGAGAATCGATCCGGTCTGGGCGACGAGCAGCTCGCAGGATGTGATCCCGGCGTTGCACGTTTCCAGCTGGCGTTTGTCGCTGCCGTCACCGCCGTTGATCTCGAGCGTGTCGCAGGGGAGTTGCGGAACGACCGGCTCCACCAGCGGATCGGGCTGCCAGGCCACCCGCTGCCATCCGCCCGCGCGGGCAAGGTCGCTGACGACGCGGCCTGCCTCGTCGACCGAGCCGCAGCGATGCACGACGGCTCGGAGTTTCTCGAGGTTGTCAGTGAGGATCGCCAGCCGTTCGTCTGGCGTGCTGCCGCCGTCGGGCAGCCAGGGCCGGCCAGCCTCCGCGGGAAGCATCTGCAGCGCCGGAAAGCCGTTGCTGTTGTGAGGTGGAGCGTCGGTCGAACCGTGCTCGGTGGCGGATCCCGGCTTCGCGGTGACGAGCTGACGGTCGAGCACATGGGGCGGCGGCGCTGGCACCCGCAGGGCCTCGCGAATCCTGGCCAGGATTGCGTCGCGGGATGGGCGGGTGTCGATCACGGGCTTTGGTGAGGGATCCAGTGTCATGACGAGCTCTGCGGTGAAAGGCTCTGCTGCCGACGCTTCCAGGCGGCCCGAAAACTCTCCGCTGGTGGTGACGGCAGATCGCGGCTGGCGAGCCACTCCCGAACCAGCGGCGGCTTCAGCCGGCGGGCGAGGCCCATTGTGTGGCGGGCGATCCAGCCGGCGATGCGAAACAGCCAGGGACGCTTCGCCACCATCACAAACAGCCGGTGCGCCAGTTTCTCCAGCCGGCTCGGTGCGGTGCGGGCGGCGTTGCGGCGGTTGTGGAGCAGGTGATGGTGGATGTCGATCCGCACCGGGCAGGCATCGCTGCAGGCGCCGCAGAGGGAGCTCGCGCCCGAGAGGTGATTCCAGTCGGCAAGACCGCGAAGGTGCGGGGTGATGACGGATCCGATTGGGCCCTGATAGGTCGTGCCGTAAGTGAAGCCGCCGACGTTTTTAAAGATCGGGCAGACATTCAAGCAGGCGCCGCAGCGGATGCAGTGCAGGCTGTCTCGCTGCTCGGGGTCGGCGAGGATCGCCGAGCGGTGGTTGTCGAGCAAGACGACGTGCATCTCTTCAGGCCCGTCAGCCTCGCCTTCCTGCCGGGGGCCGCTGTAGAGCGTGTTGTAGCAGGTCATTGGCTGACCGGCCCCGGCCGTGGCGAGCATCGGCAGGAGCACCGAGAGGTCGTCGAGGTTGGCCACCACCTTCTCAATGCCGACCAAGGCGATGTGCATTTTGGGCAGAGCCGCCGTCAGCCGGGCGTTGCCCTCGTTTTCGGTGATCGAGAGCTGGCCGGTTTCAGCCACGAGAAAGTTGGCCCCGGTGATGCCCACGTCGGCGTCGACGTAGAGCTGCCGCATGTGGCGGCGTGCGATCATCGTCAGCTCTTCGGGGCTGTCGGTGGGCTCGGTGCCGAGGTTGTCGTGGAAGAGCGAGCTAATTTCGTCTCGGCGGACGTGCATGCAGGGGAAGACGAAGTGGTAGGGCGGCTCACCGCGGAGCTGCTGAATGAACTCGCCGAGGTCGCTCTCCACCACGCCGTAGCCCTCCTCCTCGAGGGCCGCATTGAGGTGGATCTCCTCGCTGGTCATGCATTTGCTTTTGATGATCGCCTTGGCGTTTGCCTGGCGGAGCAGGCCGAGGATGATGCTGCGAGCCTCCTCGGCATTGGCTGCCCAGTGCACGCGGCCGCCACGGGCCTCGAAGTTGGCGACAAACTGTTCGAGCAGCGAATCGAGCCGGTTGACGGCCGACCACTTGGCGAGGCTGGCCGCGTCGCGGGCATGCTCCCAGTCGCGGTAGCGGGCCTTCTGGGCATCGCGGCTTTTGTAGTAGCCGCCGAGGGCCGAGCGGACAAAGGAGCGGTGGTCGATGTCAGCCACGTGGGCTGCCGCATCCTGGAGAAACAGCCCCTTGGGCGTGGTCGTGCCGTGAGCGACAGCTGTTTCGGCAGGCGACGGAGCCCCCGTCTCCTTTGTGCGGCAGGCTGGGGTATGCTCAAGCGTGGTCATGGAACAGGTGCGGTTGTGAGAGGGCCAGGGCTGAGCCGAAGATTCTTCAGGATACCTGGTGCGTCGGGGGCGATGGCGTGGATGCCGTCTGATACATGGTAGAGCAGACGGCGGCAGCGATGCTGCCGAAAGCCGCAAGTTGTGGTGGGGAGCGGAGGCCTGATGGCGGAACCCTCAGTCTGGTTCATCGTGTGGCTGCTGATTGGCACGGCGCTCACCGTGGCGTGGGCAGCCGGCTGCGTGTGGGTGCAGCGGGATGCGGCGCACGTGCTCGGCCAGCCGCAGCGTTGGACGTTTGCGGCCATCTTCACTGGCATGTTCACCCTGTTGGCCCTGCTGCGGGTCGGGCCGACGGTGATGCCGCTGGTGCTCTTGCTGTGGAGCGTGGGCGGGATTGGCTACCTGCTCTACCGCGACAACAAGGCGCTCGAGAGCGAGCGGCTCCTGCTGAAACTCTTCACGCGAGAGTTTTGGCGTGACTGCGGCCGGAGCCTGAAGGGAGCGCTGCGGTGGGGGCGGTCGAGCGGCGGAGCTGCCGTGGTCAGCGATGGGGCCTCCTATGTGGAGCTGCTGAAGAAAGACGGCACCTCGCTCGATGGAGCCAATGCCTCAGACCGTGAGGTCTCTCAGGCGGTGGCCACGACTCGACAGATCTTCGAGTCGGCGATCAAGATGCGGGCCACCGACATTCACCTCGAGCCGAAGAAGGGTGATGAGTTTGGCGTGCGGTTTCGCGTTGACGGCATCCTGCAGAATGTCTCCACGCTCAAGGGCGATGAAGGAAGGCCCGCGGTCTCAGCCGTAAAGGTGCTCGCCGACATGGACATTGCCGAGCGGCGGCGGCCGCAAGACGGCACGTTTTCGGCTCGCTACCAGGGCCGCACGTTTGACGTGCGGGCTGCGTCTGGGCCGACGAACTTCGGTGAGAAGATCGCCCTGCGGCTGCTCGATGCCGACGGCGGCATTGTGGCCGGCGGCCTGACGGGCCTCGGCATGGCGCCGGCGATGCTCGAGGCGATGCGGACGCTGATCCACCGGCCGCACGGGATGCTGATCGTCTGCGGGCCAACCGGGGCTGGCAAAACCACCACGCTCTACTCGGCCCTGTCGGAAATCGACTCGCTGACCCGCAACATCATGACGATTGAGGATCCGATTGAGTATCGGCTCGATAACGTCTCGCAGACGGCGGTCAACGTGGCGGCCGAGTTGACGTTTGCCAAGATCCTGCGTTCGGCGCTCCGGCAAGACCCCGACGTGATCCTGGTCGGCGAGATTCGTGACAAGGAAACCGCCGAGATCGCCATGCAGGCGGCCCTTACTGGCCACTTCGTGTTCACCACGCTCCACGCCAACGACGCCCCCACCACGATCACCCGTCTGCTCGACATCGGCGTCGAGGCGAGCCTGATTCAGTCGGCCCTGACAGCCGTGCTCGCCCAGCGGCTGGTGCGGGTGCTCTGCCCGAAGTGTCGCGAGCCGTACGAGCCGCAGCCGGAGCTCCTCAAGAGCCTGGGCATCCGCGCCGACAAGCCGCCGGTCTTCTATCGCGAGAAGGGCTGCCGGGAGTGCTTTGGCGTGGGCTTCCGTGGCCGGACGGGCATTTACGAGTTGCTCGAGATCGGCCCCGAGGTCCGCAGCCTGCTGGTGGGCCAGCCGTCGATTGAGGCGATCCGGGCCGCGGCCCGCAAGGCGGGCATGAAGAGCCTGCGGCTAGACGGGCTGCGGAAGGTGGTCGCCGGCGTGACGACGCTGGATGAAGTGACCCGGGTGACGAACTGAGGCTGGCCATGCTGTTTGTAGCGAGTTCCACAATCCTGGCGGCCAGTTCGGCGATGCTTGCGGCGAGTTCGGTTGTGCAGCGACTCGACGACCCTGCGGTTGCCCTGTGTGTCTTGGTGATGGCCGGAGTGGGCATCAAGCTGGGAGGCTTTCGCACCACGCTGGTGGGCTTTGGGCTGCTGCTGGCGCTCAATGCCGCAATTGCCCTGTGCGGCTGGGGCGCGGAAATGCTCGTCAAGCTCGAGGTGCCAGAGGGCTACGCCACCGTGGCGGCATTCCTCGTGCTTTTCCTGGCCGGGGCGGCGGCGACGGTGGGAGCCACGCAGGCCTTTATCCGCGAGTATGCGGCTCGGCTTTCACCGATCACTGATGGCATTCTCGGATCGCTCTCAGGGGTGCTGGCGGGTGTCGTGATTGCCGCCGCGGTGCACATCGGCTGGTCGATGGGGACAGGTCCCCAAGCGAGGGAAGTCCCGGATGACTACCGCTTCAAACCTGATGAAGTTGAGTTTCGTGTGGGGGAGGCGATGCTCGCCAATGTGGCTGGTGTGGCCAACCGCCTGTCTGATGAACTGCTTGAGCGGTATCGCACCGGTCTCTGGTTTGGCCCGCTCCCGGAGCCTGAGCCAGAAGAAGGAACGGATGACACGGATTCCTCCGCGACAGGCGAGGACGGCGAAGGCGACAGCGTGCGGCCCACTGCCGACGATGCGGAAAGCGGCGAGCCTGCCGAAGGCCCGTCAGAGGGAGGCTCCCTCACCCCTGGCGGCTTCCTGCCGAGTTTTCCCGCCGAAGGCCTCGGCCCATCGAACCCGTCAGCCACACCCGGCGGTGTCGCCACGCCACCAGCTGGCGCTACCTCTTCAGATGCAGGCCCCGTGGCCCGCTGAGGGCAGCGGGACAAAGATCACTGCGAATCGAGATCCAAAAGCGCGAGCCGCACCTCGCGGAGGGCGGCAAGCGTTTCCGGAGTTCGCAGCGACGGATACGCTTCCATCAACGCCACGATGTCGGCGATGTCATGCTCTCGCTTGCTCGGCGGTCGACTCGGCTCGCGAGCCGCTGCCAGTTTGAGGACGATCAAGTCGGCCGGCGTCGCCACTCGCAACATGAGGCCATCTGCGAGTTCGGTGGCTTCTGCCTTCGCCACCGCCTCGGCAATCCCCACATCTTCGGCCGAAAACTGCACAGCCGTTCGCAGGCCCCCGTCGGCTATGGCAGGCGCCTGCCAGTTGTCGCTGTGGGCATGACGGCCGGTGTGTTCAAAACCGGCAGCGATCAGGGCGGCGTGAGGCACGTCGGCAAACCGAGAAACAGCGATATCGATGTCGAGAGTGGTGCGTGGGTCCGCGGATCGGATCTGCATGGCCACGCCACCGATCACGGCATAGGGAACTGCGGCGGCGTTGAGCAGTTCGGCAACAAGCCGAAGAGGGCGTTCCTTCGTGTCACTCTTGGGAAAGCCCATCGATTCAGCCCAGAGGTGGTCGAGGCCAAAGCCGACACGGAGCCGGTCTTGGACGGTCTGAGAGGCAACGCCCATGGTCCACGTCGAAGAGGTCAGGGAGGTGGTTTCGTGACCCACACCGCTGTTGAGAATAGAACGCACGACGGCCGCTTCGCAAGCCGTCACCGCAGCGAAGACTCTGTCAAAACTTCAACAAGTTCCGCAACGATCCGCAGCTCACCGTCGTTTACGTGCTCAAGCACAGTTGGTTGAAACGCCGGGTCGGTGGAATCGGGCTTGAGGATCACGCGGCGGTGCCGCCAGTCGCCTTGGATGTTTTAAGGGAGGGTCGAGAGCCGCCGTCGGCCGATCACTCACACGCCGTGGCGAGCACTTCGGCGAGGTGGATCGTGCGGCAGCCTTTGCCGTTGCGGCTGAGCCAGCCGTCGAGTTGCAGCTGGCAGCTGGGGTCGCTGGAGACGACGTACTCGGCCTGGGTGCGGGCCAGCGACCCGCCCTTCACCTCCGCCATGGCGGTGGAGATCATCGGAAACTTGACGCTGAAGAGCCCGCCGAAGCCGCAGCAGCTCTCGGCCTCGTCGCATTCAATCAGCTCGAGATCCTGGACGGCGGCGAGCAGTTTCCGCGGGGCCTCTTTGATCCGCAGCTCCCGCAGGCCATGGCAGCCGTCGTGGTAGGTGACGGTGTGGGGGAAGCGGGCGCCCATGTCGGTCACGCCGAGTTTCTCCACGAGAAACTCCCCAAACTCAAACGTCCGCGCGGCGAGGTCGAGGGCGGCCGTTTCATGAAGCGTGCCGGCGAGGAGCTCGGGGTAGAAGACCCGCATCATGGCCACGCAGGAGCCGCTCGGGCCGACGACCGCATCGGCGCCATCAAACAGAGCGATCGCCCGCACCGCCAGTTCTCTGGCTTCGTCCCAGTAGCCCGCATTGAAACTTGGCTGACCGCAGCAGGTCTGACCGTCGCGATACTCAACGGTGTGGCCCAGGTGCTCCAGCACCCGCGTCACCGCCAGGCCCACCTGCGGAGTCATCTGATCGACGAAGCACGGGATGAAGAGGCTGACGTTCATACCACCATCGCGGGCCACTGGGGCCGAGGCCTCTGCTTGGAAATGCGTGCGTGTGTGGGGGGCTCGTTCAGGACTTCTTCTCGATCGCGCGGGCCATTGCCGCGCCCATGTCGGCAGGGCTCTCGGCGATTTCAATGCCGGCGTCGCGGAGGGCCTCGAGCTTCGCCTCAGCGGTGCCCTTGCCACCGGAGATGATCGCTCCGGCGTGGCCCATCCGCTTGCCCGGAGGAGCGGTACGGCCAGCGATGAAGGCGGCGACTGGCTTGGTCACATGCTCCTTCACGAAGGCGGCGGCTTCTTCCTCGGCACTGCCACCGATCTCGCCCATCATGAGGATCGCATGGGTGTCTGGGTCGGCCTCAAAGAGCATCAGGATGTCGATGAAGCTCGAGCCCACCAGCGGGTCGCCGCCGAGGCCAACGCAGGTGCTCTGGCCGTGGCCGAGCTGCGTCAGCTGCCAGACGGCCTCATAAGTCAGCGTGCCCGAGCGGCTCATCACGCCGACATTTCCAGGAGTGTGGATGTAGCCGGGCATGATGCCGATCTTGCACTCACCCGGCGTGATCACCCCAGGGCAGTTGGGGCCGATCAGCCGGCTTTTGCTCTCGTGTACCACCGGCAGCACCCGCGCCATGTCGAGCACGGGGATGCCCTCGGTGATCGCGATCACCGTCTCGATGCCAGCGGCCACCGCCTCCAGAATCGCATCGGCGGCAAACGGGGGCGGCACGAAGATCATCGTGGCGTTGGCGCCGGTCGCGTCGCGGGCCTCGGCGACGGTGTTGAACACCGGAAGGCCGGCGACCTCTTCGCCCCCCTTGCCTGGCGTGACACCGCCAACCATCCGCGTGCCGTAGTCGAGGCAGCCACGGGTGTGAAACTCACCGACCTTGCCGGTGATGCCCTGGCAGATCACGCGGGTGTCGCGATTGATGATGATGCTCATGGTTCAAAAGCCGAAAGCAGGAAGCCGAAAGCCGGCGGGATGTGAGAGACGAATGCGATGCGTGTGTGAAGTTGTGGATCAGGCCTGGCTCGCAGCCACTACTTTTTTGGCAGCATCGGTGAGGCCGTCGGCAGTGATGATGCTCGTGTCACTTTCGGCGAGGATCTTCTTGCCTTCCTCAACCTCGGTGCCTTCCAGACGAACCACCAACGGCACCGTGAAGCCGACCGTCTTGGAGGCTTCGACGAGGGCGGTGGCAATCGTGGTGCACCGCATGATGCCGCCGAAGATGTTGACGAGGATCGCCTTCACGTTGGCATCGGAAAGGATGATCCGAAACGCTTCGGTGACCTGATTGACGTCGGCGCCGCCACCAACGTCGAGGAAGTTGGCTGGCTCGCCGCCGTGCAGTTTGACGAGGTCCATGGTGCTCATCGCGAGCCCGGCCCCGTTGACGAGACAGCCGATCGAGCCGTCGAGTTTCACATACGAGAGCCCAGCGGCCGCGGCCCGAATCTCGGCGGGCTCTTCTTCGGCCTCGTCCCGCAGGGCGGCGACATCTTTGTGGCGGAAGAGGGCGTTGTCGTCGAAGGTCATCTTGGCGTCGAGGGCCACGAGCGTTCCGTCTTTGGTGAGCACCAGCGGGTTGATCTCGAGCAGCGACGCGTCGAGCGAGACGAACGCCTTGGTCAGGGAGCGGAAGAAGTGTTCCGCCGCTCGCCAGCTGGCTGTCGGCAGCCCGAGCTTGGCTGAGAGCAGCCGCGTCTGATACGCCCCCAGGCCGCGGTCGGGATCGAAGGGCTCGGTGATGATCAGCTCGGGTGTCTTCTCGGCGACTTCTTCGATGTCCATGCCACCAGCAGTGCTGA
>AACY020533297.1_pt1 | contig 11216 bp, 9 predicted proteins | sample 267378 | NCBI WGS metagenome assembly AACY02 (sample SAMN02954345, study PRJNA13694) | marine metagenome | biome: aquatic; feature: ocean; material: water; isolation source: isolated as part of a large dataset composed predominantly from surface... | reverse complement strand
GCGGGCGCCGGAGATCGACAGGTCGATGATCTGGCCCGGGCAGAACCGACTGTGATCGTCAACTATGTTGAGGATCCGGAACCGCCGGTGGTCGACGAGCTCGTCGCTCATGAAGTCGAGCGACCAGCGCTGCATCGGCCGCTCCGGCGCGGCAGTGCGAAAGCGCACAGGACCCTCGAGCGCGAAAGCCGGGCTCCAACGTCAGAGGAGGACGATCTCGTCGAAGCGGGCCTCGAAGTCCGCGGCGTCGAGACCACCGAAGCGGACGCCGTTCATGATGAGCGTCCCGCCGCCCTCCACCTCGGCGACCACGTTGCTCCCAACCTGGCGGAAGGAGAAGTCTGCGCGCGTCAGCCCGGAGATCGCCGAGAAGTCGAGCGTGTCCGAGCCGATGCGCACGTCCAGAGGAAGCGTGTCTGTCCCGAAGTCGAGCTGCCCGAAGACGAAGACGTCGAAGCCGGGCCCGCCCCAGAGCCGGTCGTCGCCGGGCCCCCCGATCAGGGTGTCGTCGTCCACCGAGCCGAGCAGCCGGTCGTTTCCAGCGCCGCCCTCGAAGCGTTCGTCGCCGCGGAAGCCGGCGACCACGTCGTCGCCGTCGCCGCCCTCGACCGTGTCGTTTCCGCGGCCCGGCTTGATGTTGTCGTTCCCGGCGCCGCCGCGGATCACGTCGTCGTCGTTCCCGGAGAGGATCACGTCGTCGCCGTCGCCGCCGTCGATCTCGTCCGCGCCGTCGCCGGACTTGAGGGTGTCGTCGCCGGCGCCGCCCTGGACCGTGTCGTCGCCCGCGTCCGTGACGAGGCTGTCCGCGCCGTCGCCGCCGACGGTCGGGCCGTCGGCGCCCCCGACCGTCGGCCCGTCCGTCGAAGGGGAGGGCGCGGGAGCAGGGCGTCCATCGTCGGGCGAACCCGATGCGTCGGGAGCCGGGTCCGGCTGGGGCTCGAGCGCCGGCGCCGGATCGGCCGCAGGAGCCGGGGCGGGGTCGGGCGGCCGCGCCGGTTCGGGCGCGCCGACGAGTTGCGCGACCGGCGTCGCCGGGAAGTCGTTGTCGCCGCGATAGAGCTCGGTCGTGAAGATGTCCGTGCCGAAGATCGGCGTGCGCACCTGCATCGCTCCGACGACGGCGGTCACTTCGGAGAAGGTCTCATCGAAGCTGATGACGAACTGGAAGGTCTGGTCCGCGTCGAGACGTCCGGCCGGAAAGGTCCGGGTGAATTGCTCGATCAGCACGCCGAACGGGCTGTCGCCGGTGGCGATCATGTCGGGCGAGGCCGCGACGAGGCCGTAGCGCAGGCCGCGCGCGCTGTCGGTCGCGACGGCGGTCTTCGGGTCGCCCACGGAGAGCGCGGCGCCGCCCGGCAGCTCTAGCTGGCCGCCCGGCAGGGGCAGCGGCGGCTCGAAGGACGGGTCGAACGGGCCGTCGGAGAAGGGGAGCGTGATGTCGTAGGGCGTCGTCCGCCGCGCGAGGGGGAGGCCGTCCCGCACCTCGGTCCAGCGCAGGGCGCCGCTCAGCGTGACCGTGTCGGCGGCCCTGTCGATCGTTACGGTCGGGATCTCGTTCGGGCTCATGGGGCGTCTCCGTCAGACGCCGCAGAGCGTGCCGCCTCTGCGGCTTCGCGTCAGTGCGAAAGCGCACAGGCGGCCCGCGCGCGGGCGGGGCGCCGACGTCAGAGGAGGACGACCTCGTCGAAGCGGGCCTCGAAATCCTCGGCGTCGAGCCCGCCGAAGCGGACGCCGTTCATGATGAGCGTCCCGCCGCCCTCCACCTCGGCGACCACGTTGCTCCCGACCTGGCGGAAGGAGAAGTCGGCGCGCGTGAGACCCGGGATCGCCGAGAAGTCGAGCGTGTCGGAGCCGATCCGCACGTCGAGGGGCAGGGTGTCGGTCCCGAAGGCGAGGTCCTGGAACACGAACACGTCGAAGCCCGGGCCGCCCCAGAGGCGGTCGTCGCCGGGCCCGCCGATGAGGGTGTCGTCGTCGACCGAGCCGAGCAGGCGGTCGTTCCCGTCGCCCCCGTCGAAGCGCTCGTCGCCGCGGAAGCCGGCGACCACGTCGTCGCCGTCGCCGCCCTCGACCGTGTCGTTCCCGCGGCCGGGCTTGATGTTGTCGTTCCCGGCGCCGCCGCGGACCAGGTCGTCGTCGTTCCCCGAGAGGATCACGTCGTCGTCGTCGTCGCCGTCGATCTCGTCGTTCCCGTCGCCGGTCTTGATGACGTCGCGGCCCGCAGCGTTGATCACATCCGATGCTTCTCCGCCGGTGAGGCTGTCGGGCCTGTCGCCGCCGATGATGGCGCCCGGTTGCTCGCCGCCGCCCGTGGACGCGTCGCTGACGAAGGCCGCGCCCAGAACGCCGCCGTCGAGATCGAGCGTGGTCAGGGGACCATCGGCGACGGTGACGCCGGGCGCGCCGAACGCATAGACATCGAGGCCCGCGAAGCCCAAGAAACGGGAGCAGGCAGGCGTCGCGACGCCATCGGGGATCGGGCTCAGGCCGAGGACGATGTCGCTGCCGAGCTCGATCACGCCGGACGGGTCGGGGTCCGCGACTTCGACGTCGCCCACCGGCTCGATCCGCCGCAACAGGCCGGAACCCGTTCCCGTGCTGACCCAGTAGGCGTCGCCATCGAACACGATGTCCCCGGCCGCGGCTTCGAAGCCCGGCAGGCGGGCGTCATTGGCGTTCGAGACGGCGCCCGTTTCCAGATCGACCTCGACGATGGCCGACGACGTGAAACTGCCCGCCTTCGCGACGCCATCCGCCGAAATATCCAGCGCATTGGCGCCGAAATAGCTGCGATTGTCGGGGAACGGGGTGCTCGACCCGATCAGCGGCCCGATCTCGTCAACGCCGGCCGTCTCGGCGTCGATGCGGTATAGAGAGCCCTCGGAGTCATCGAAGAACGACTCGTAACCGATGCCGTACAGCGTGCCATCTGGCGCCATCGCGATGTCACTGAGATAGACGCTGGTTGTTCCGATCCGAACAAGCCGGTCAGTCGCCGGGTCCCAAAGATAAAGGCCGCTACGGTCGGCCGAGTCAGCCGATTCTATCGGCTGGGTCGACAAGTAGATCAAAAAATAATCCTCCACAACATCGACAAAGGCCTTCGGCAAAAGCGGCGGCGCTAAAGCATTGGTGCGGTCCTCGGCATTTACGAGGCTAAAGAACTAAGCGCCTCGAATGAAGAAAGCCTAGCCTCGAGCGGTGACGCTGTCCACCGCAAGCCGGTCGCAGCACACAGTACGCCCAGGTATGGCTAAGGCTGCTCACTGCTCCAGCAGGCGCCAGGGCTGCTGGCGCCTGTCTGCCGTCACCCCCCTGCGCCGCCCACCGTCAGCCCGTCGATCAGCAGGGTGGGCTGGCCGACGCCCACCGGCACGCCCTGGCCGTTCTTGCCGCAGGTGCCGATGCCGGGGTCCATCGCCATGTCGTTACCGACCATGCGGACGTTCTTCAGCGCGGTCGCGCCGTCGCCGATCAGTGTGGCGCCCTTCACCGGGTGCAGGATCTCGCCGTTCTTCACGCGGTAGGCCTCGGTGCAGGAGAACACGAACTTGCCGTTGGTGATGTCCACCTGCCCGCCGCCGAAGTTGACCGCGAAGATGCCGTCCCTGACCGACTTCCGCACCTCCTCGGGGTCGGCGTCGCCGCCCATCATGATGGTGTTGGTCATGCGCGGCATCGGGATGTGGGCGAAGCTCTCGCGCCGGCCGTTGCCGGTGGGGGCGACGCCCATCAGGCGGGCGTTCTGGCGGTCCTGCATGTAGCCGACGAGGACGCCGTCCTCGATCAGCGTGGTGCGGTTGGTCGGCGTGCCCTCGTCGTCGAAGGAGAGCGAGCCGCGGCGGTCGGGGATCGTGCCGTCGTCGATGACCGTCACGCCCTTCGCGGCGACCTGCTGGCCCATGAGGCCGGAGAAGACCGAGGTCTTCTTGCGGTTGAAGTCGCCCTCGAGCCCGTGGCCGACCGCCTCGTGCAGCAGGATGCCGGGCCAGCCGGCGCCGAGCGCGACCTCCATCGTCCCGGCGGGCGCGTCCTCGGCCGAGAGGTTCACCAGCGCGATCCGCAGCGCCTCCTCCGCGCCGCGCTTCCAGGCGTCGGGGGCGATGAACCCGTCATAGGCGAGGCGCCCGCCGGCGCCGTAGGAGCCGCCCTCGCGCCGGCCGTTCTCCTCGGCGATGACGGAGATGTTGATGCGCACCAGCGGGCGGGCCTCGGCGTAGCGCTCGCCCTCGGGGCGGAGGATCTCCACCTCCTGCAGCGCGCCGGCGAGGGAGATGGTGACCTGCTTCACCCGCGGGTCCCGGGCGCGCAGCCAGTCGTCGATCTCGCGCAGGAGGTCGACCTTGGCGGCGAAGCTCGGGCCCTCGAGCGGGTCGCGCTCGGCGTAGAGACGGCGGTTGGTGCGCGCGGGCGGCTCGCCCAGCGTCCCGCCGCCCTCGCGCGCGGCGAGGCGGCAGGTCTCGGCGGCGCGTTTCAGCGCGGCCTCGCTGAGTTCGGTCGAATGCGCGTAGCCGGCGGTGGCGCCGCAGACCGCGCGCAAGCCGAATCCCTCCGACGCGTCGTAGGAGGCCGAGCGCAGCCGGCCGTCGTCGAACACGAGCGACTCCGCCCGCCGACGCTCGAGGAACAGCTCCCCGTCGTCCGCGCCCTCGGTCGCATTGCGCAGGATCAACAGCGCGGCCTCACGGTCGAGATTGGTCTCGAACGGGGCGAAGCGGCTGGTTTCGTTGGACATTCTGACGTCCTTCGGCTTTGTGCGGCGCGGCATGGCGGCGCTATGCCGCAAGGCGGTGGCTTGGCCTTCGTCGCGCGTTAGTGTTTTCACGCAGACGAACGATAGTCCGGCGGCGCCGCTTTGCGAAAGGCTCCGCCGCCTCGCGATGGAAGGCGACCCCATGCTGAACAGGTGGATCGGCGCAGCGCTGTTCACAAGCGCGGCCTCGGCGGCGAGCGCGGAGATCGTCGGCGCGCCGGAGCCCGGCCAGATCGGGTTCCAGACGGCCGCGACCGAGCTGGCGCGCGACCTGCAGACGCTCGACGGCATCCTGCTGGCGGTCATCACCGTGATCGTGCTGTTCGTGACGGGGCTGCTCGCCTACGTCATCCGCAATTTCAGCGCCGATAAGAACCCGAAGCCCGCGCGGTTCACCCATCACGCGCTCGTCGAGGTGGTGTGGACGGCGGTGCCGGTGATGATCCTCGTCGCCATCGCCTTCCCGTCGCTGAACCTGCTCTACAAGCAGCTCGAGGTTCCAGAGCCGGAGCTGACGATCAAGGCGACCGGCCACCAGTGGTACTGGACCCACGAATATCCGGATTACGAGATCGAGTTCGACAGCCTGATGGTGGCCGCGAACTACGCCACCTGGGACGACGTGATGGCCTCGGAGTCGGGGCGCGAGGAGGTCGAAACCTACGGTGTGACGCGCGAGACCTGGAAGCTCGCCACCGACACCAAGGTGATCGTGCCGGTGGACACGGTGGTGAAGATCCAGACCACCGCCTCCGACGTGATCCACGCCTGGACGATCCCGGCCTTCGGCGTGAAGACCGACGCGATCCCGGGCCGGCTGAACGAACTGTGGTTCGAGGCCGAGCGCGAGGGCGTCTATTACGGCCAGTGCTCCGAGCTCTGCGGCGTGCTGCACGCCTACATGCCGATCACCGTCGAGGTGGTCAGCAAGGAGACCTTCGACGCCTGGATGGAGGAAACCCGCGTCGCCGAGGGCCTGCCGCCGCAGCCCGACGAGATGCGCTTCGCCGGCCCCGCCGCGCCCGAGCGCCTCGCGGCGGCGGAGTGAGCGGATGACCGACGCCGCCTGGACCGAGGCCGTCGCCGAGACGAGCGAGCCGACCTTGCGCGACTACTGGCGGCTGCTGAAGCCGCGGGTGATGTCGCTGGTGATCTTCACGGCGCTGGTCGGGCTGATGACGGCGCCGGAGGCGGCGCACCCGGTGGTCGCGCTCGCCTCGATCCTCTGCGTGGCGGTCGGCGCCGGCGCCTCGGGCGCGCTCAACCAGTGGTACGACGCCGACATCGACGCGCGGATGCGCCGCACCGCAGACCGGCCCGTGCCGGGCGGCCGCATCGCGCCGGGCGAGGCGCTGGGCTTCGGGCTCGGCCTGTCGATCCTGTCGGTCGCGCTGCTCGCGGTGTTCGCGAACGTGTTGGCGGCCGGGCTACTGGCCTTCACGATCTTCTTCTACGCGGTGGTCTACACGATGTGGCTGAAGCGCCGCACGCCGCAGAACATCGTGATCGGGGGCGCCGCCGGCGCGCTTCCGCCGGTGATCGGCTGGGCGATCGCGACGGGGACGGTCGGCGTGGAGCCGCTCCTGATGTTCCTCGTGATCTTTCTTTGGACGCCCCCGCATTTCTGGGCGCTCGCGCTCTGGATCGAGCCGGACTACCGCGCCGCCGACGTGCCGATGATGCCGATCGTGCGCGGCGGCGCGGAGACGCGGCGCCAGATCCTGCTCTACTCCGCCGCGACGGGGCTCGCCGCCTTCGCCCTGGCGCTCTCGCCGGCCGGCGGGCCGATCACCCTCGCCGCCGCCGCGGCGCTGAACGGCGCGCTGATGCTGCACAGCCTGCGCGTCGCGCGCCGTGGGGCCGAGGCCGCCGCGGAGGATCGGTTCCGGGCCGAGAAACGGCTTTTCGGCGTATCGATCCTCTACCTGTTCGGACTGTTCGGAGCCGCCGCGGCCGACGCGGTCGCGGGCCTCGGCTTCGGGAAATGGGGCGTCCTTTGACCGACCGCACGCCGTTCTTTCCGCAGGAGCACGAGCTCCATCGCCGCCGCCGCGGGCGCAACCTCGCGCTGCTGGCGGTGCTGCTGGGCTGCATCGCGCTGATCTTCTTCGTGACCATCGCCAAGATGGGCGCGAACGCCGGCAACCCGTGGGGTTGACCATGGGCGGCGCGCGCAACCTCCGCACGCTGGGCGTCCTCTCGGTCGTCGCCGTCGGCATGGTGGGCGTGAGCTACGCCTTCGTGCCGCTCTACAACTGGTTCTGCCGGGTGACCGGCTTCGCCGGCACGACCCAGCAGGCCGAGGCGGGTTCCGACGTGGTGCTCGACCGCATTATCACGGTGCGCTTCGACGCCTCGACCGCGACGGGCTTTCCGTGGGAGTTCGAGCCGGTCCAGCGCACCATGAAGGTCCGGATCGGCGAAACCGCGCTCGCCTATTACGAGGCGACGAACCCGACCGACCGCGCCGTGACCGGGACCGCGTCCTACAACGTGGCGCCGTTCTCGACCGGCGGCTACTTCGCCAAGATCGACTGCTTCTGCTTCACCGAGCAGACGCTGGAGGCCGGGCAGACGATGCAGATGCCCGTGCAGTTCTTCGTCGACCCGGCGATCATGGACGATCCCGAGGCGCGCCGCGTGCCGGAGATCACCCTGTCCTACACCTTCTACGAGAGCGAGCCGCCGCGCGCCGAAGCCTCTGCGGCGACGGAACTGGCCGCAGCCGACTGACGACGCCGCATCACGGGGAGCGCCCGATGGCCCACGAGACGAACCACGACTACCACATCCTGCCGCCGAGCCCGTGGCCGTTCCTCGGCGCGATCTCGGCCTTCGTGATGCTGCTCGGCGCCGTGTTCATGTTCCATGACTACACGAGCGCGCTGTTCTTCCTCGGCTTCTTCGGCGTGCTCTACACGATGTATTCGTGGTGGTCGGACGTCGTGAAGGAGAGCCGGATCGGCGATCATACGCCGGTGGTGCAGATCGGCCTGCGCTACGGGATGCTGCTGTTCATCATCTCGGAGGTGATGTTCTTCGTCGCCTGGTTCTGGAGCTTCTTCAAGCACGCGATCTACCCGGCTGGCGGGGAGTGGCCGCCGGCGGGGATCGAGACCTTCGACCCCTGGCACCTGCCGCTCATCAACACGCTGATCCTGCTGACGTCCGGCGCGACGGTCACATGGGCGCATCACGCGTTGCTGGAGGGCGACCGCAAGGCGCTGGTGAACGGGCTGCTCATCACCGTGTTCCTCGGCGCGGTGTTCACGGTGTTCCAGGCCTACGAATACCTGCACGCCCATTTCGGCTTCTCCGGCAACATCTACGGCGCGAACTTTTTCATGGCGACGGGTTTCCACGGCGCGCATGTCATCATCGGGACACTGTTCCTCGCCGTCTGCCTGTCGCGGGCGATGCGCGGGCAGTTCACGCCGGACAAGCATCTCGGCTTCGAGGCGGCCGCCTGGTACTGGCACTTCGTCGACGTGGTCTGGCTGTTCCTCTTCGCCGGGATCTACATCTGGGCGCGATGAGCCGCTCCATGACCGACGGACAGGGCGGGGGCGACGCGCGGCGCCGCCCCCGTGTCGTTCGGGCGCTGGCCTTCACCCTCGGCGGCGTCGCCATCCTGCTGTCGCTGATGGTCTGGCAGATCCAGCGCCTCGCGTGGAAGGAGGGCCTGATCGCGACGCTCGAGGCGCGGCTCTCCGCCGAGCCGATGGCGCTGCCGGAAAGCTTCGCGCCGGAGACGCAGGAGTTCCGGCGCGTCGCCGTGCGCGGGCGGTTCACAGGCGCGGAGGGGGCGCATGGCTTCCGGGACGTCGCGCGGCTGACGACGCTGCGGCCCTGGGGGGCCGGCTACCGCGTGATCCAGCCCTTCGAGACCGAGGACGGGCGCGTGCTGCTGGTGGATCGCGGCTACGCGCCCGTCGCCGAGAAGAACGTCGACGCCGCCGCCGCGCGGCCGACGTCGGCGCCGGAGGGTCCGCTCGACCTGACCGCCGTGCTGCGCTGGCCCGACGATGCGGACTTCTTCGCCGACGCCGAGGCGGGGCGGACCGACAACGTCTGGCTGACGCGCGAGGTCGGGCCGCTCGCGCCGCTCTGGGGCGCCGAGCCGGTGCTTCTGGTCGCCGAGACCGACACCGCGGTCGGGGAGTGGCCGAAGCCCGCTCCGGTGACGGTCGACCTCAAGAACGACCATCTGGAATACGCGATCACCTGGGGGAGCCTAGCCGCCATCTGGGGCGCAATGGGTGCGCTTCTTGTCTGGCGCGAGGCGCAGCGCGGGGGCTGAACGGCCCTCTTGCGCGGCGGTGTGGGCGTCTTTATAGACCCAGCAGCGGCGGCGGAGCGCCGTCGACCGGGCGCGTAGCTCAGCGGGAGAGCACTACGTTGACATCGTAGGGGTCGCTGGTTCAATCCCAGCCGCGCCCACCATGACCCTTCGAGTGTGATCGCAAGAGTCCTTCAAGTCCTGGTATGCATTGTTCCTCCGTGGCTCGAATCCCTAAGACTTGGGGGTGAGAGAGCCAGCAAGGTGTTTACTCATCTGCCGTCCGCGGCGGACCGCGATTACTCGCCGCTTGAAGATGAAGCCCGGCCGACCGGCGCACCATCGGCAAAGACTTGCGTCGCTGGCGTTGTCCGCCGAAACGTCCGGCGAGTGGCGCCGCTGGCGGTCTTTCGCGGGTGCGCGTTTGGCTTTGATACCGGTGCGCTCATACCAACTCCCTTTGATCTGAACCCATGGGCCCATTCGTGGTGTCCTATTGCGATGACGGTCCATGGCCGGTCGACGAGGCGGTTCCACGCGGCGCAGCAGTGGTCGAGGATGTCGTCGGAGGATCGGAAGATCCGGTTCAAGAGCCAGTTGTCGTGCAGGATCCGCCAGATTGTCTCGACCAGGTTCAGCTCTGGCGCGTGCGCCGGAAGTGGGACGAGGGTGATGTTGCCAGCGACGACGAGGGCGCGGGACTGATGGCGTCCGGCGTGGTCGAGCAGGACGACGGCGTGCGCGTAGGGGGCGACATGGCGAGCGATCTCCGTGACAGGCTCGGTCATCGCCTCGGTGACGCAGCGGGGTATGAGTGAGGAGGGTCAGAAAACAGTCCAGTGGACTTTTTCCCGACGAACGGCGGCGCCCTTGCCCTCTGCGTAAGCCTTCGGCGGAGACCGCGCTCAGGCGGCCTTGACGGCGGGGGTCTGCTGAGCGGCGGCCCAATTCCAGGGGAGCAGCTCGTCGAGTTGGTTCATCGGCGTGCTGGCGATGCGGGCGAGGACGTCGGCGAGCCAGGCCTGCGGATCGGCGCCGTTCATCTTGGCGGTGACGATCAGGGTGTACATGAAGGCGGCGCGGTGGCCGCCGCGCTCGGAGCCGGCGAAGAGCCACGCCTTGCGGCCGAGGGCGACGCCGCGCAGCGATCGCTCGGCTGCGTTGTTGGTGAGGCAGATGCGGCCATCCTCTAGGAAGCGAGCGAAGTCTCCCCAGCGCGTCAGCATGTAGTCCATCGCCTTGGCGACGGAGGCGTGTTTCGAGAGCCGGGCGCGCTCGGCGGTCATCCATGCGTGGAGGTCGGCCACGAGCGGCGCGATCTCGGCCTTTCGGGTCGCCAGCCGCTGATCGGCGGGCAGACCGTTGATGGCGCGCTCGAGATCGAAGATCGCGTCGATGCGCTTCACAGCCTCGAGCGCGAGCGGCGAGATCGGCGGCGCCTTCTTTCCCCGCCGCGCATTGGCGGCGATGTCGGCCAACTCGAAGAACTTCCGCCGCGCGTGCGCCATGCAGAACGCGGGCTGGATCGGCCCCGGTTCCCGGGCTGCGCCGAACAGCGGGTTGAACCCCGTATAGGCGTCGGCCTGCAGGACCCCCTGCCATCCCTTGAGATGCCCTTGCGGATGGACGCCACGCCGATCGCGCGAGAAGCGGAAGAGCGCGGCTGGCGGCGCGGGGCCGCCGAAGGGCCGATCATCGCGGACATAGGTCCAGAGTCGGGCGGTCTCGGCCTTGCCCTTGGCCAGCAGCGGCACGGTGGTGTCGTCGCCGTGGAGCCGCGCGGCGCCCATGACGTGCGCCTCGATCAGCGCGTGCAGCGGCGCCAGCGCCGCAGCGACCGCGCCCACCTGGTCGGCGAGCGTGGACAGGCTGAGCTCCACGCCCTCGCGAGCGTAGCGCTCGGCCTGGCGGTTCAACGGCTGATGCTGCCCGTACTTCTCGAAGACGAGCATCGCCAGAAAGCTCGGCCCGGCCCAGCCGCGCGGCGTCGGATGGAACGGCGCCGGCGGCTGGCTGATGCGCTCGCAGTCGCGGCAGGAGAACTTCTCGCGGACGGTCTGGATCACCTTCCACTGGCGGGGGATCACCTCCAGCGTCTCGGTGACATCCTCGCCCATCTTGACCAGCCGCGAGGAGCCGCAGGCGGCGCAGTCGCAGGGCGCGGGCAGCACGACGCGCTCGCGC
>AACY020528711.1_pt1 | contig 11216 bp, 8 predicted proteins | sample 267378 | NCBI WGS metagenome assembly AACY02 (sample SAMN02954345, study PRJNA13694) | marine metagenome | biome: aquatic; feature: ocean; material: water; isolation source: isolated as part of a large dataset composed predominantly from surface... | reverse complement strand
TGAGGCCGAAACCCTCCGCTACTGGCAGCGCTGGGTAAAATCTACCAGTATCGGCAAGGGCTATCAGAAAGAAGTGATCCGCTCGGCCCTCACTCTGAAAATTTGCCAGTACGAGGATACCGGGGCCATCATTGCCGCGCCGACCACTTCCTTGCCGGAGATGGATGGTGCCGGGCGCAATTGGGATTACCGCTACACCTGGATGCGCGATACTTACTACACCCTCAACGCCTTTAACCACATCGGGCACTTTGAGGAGATGGAAAAGTATTTCAATTTTTTGGCCAACACACCGATGCGGGAGAAAAACCGTATCCAACCACTGTACGGCATCGTCGGCAACGCCGACCTTACCGAAAAGATTCTGGATTTGCCCGGTTATTTGGGCAACACCCCGGTACGCATCGGCAACGAAGCCTATACCCACATTCAAAACGACGTGTATGGCCAGGTTCTGTTGGCCATTTTACCCCTTTTGGTCGACCGGCGCTTTAAGCACAATTTGGGCCACGCCAAGGCCGAACACCTGCTGCGTTCGGTTTTGCAAAAAATCGAAAAGACCATTAACGAAGCGGATGCCGGCATTTGGGAATTCCGGGGCATGGCTCTGCAACACACCTATACCAATCTCTTTCAATGGGCGGGTAGTGCAGCCGCCGCCAAGGTTGCCGCTCAGTTTCACTACCACGAATTGGCCCGGGTGGCCCGTACTTTGCAAAAAAGGGCGGCGCAAAACATCGAAAAGACCTATGACCCCGAGCGCATGGTCTACACCCATGCCGTGCAATCGCCTCACCTGGATGCCAGCACCCTGCAACTAATCCTGATGAATTACCTGCCGCATGCTTCCGAAAAGGCCCGAACACATCTGTCGGCCCTGGAAAGCGAGTTGCGGGTGCGCAAGGGCCTCTTTTTCCGGTACCGGCATGCCGATGATTTTGGCGAACCTACCAACACCTTTTTGATTTGCGGTTATTGGTATGCCGAAGCCCTGGCCTGTGTCGGGCGATTGGAAGAAGCCCAGGCCGCCTTTGAAGAACTCTGCTCCTTTGGCAATCACTTGGGTCTGCTCAGCGAAGACGTCCACCCCGCAGATGGTTCGCAGTGGGGCAATTTTCCCCAGGCTTACAGTCACGTTGGTTTGGTTAATGCCGCCTACCGCATCAACCACAAGCTCGACGAACCCATATTTCTCTAGAGCAACTTGGCCAACAACTGCCGCACCTGCTGGTAATCGCTCACTGAGTATCGAGCCTTGGTTTGTCCGGTGCCCACCTTGATGCTGTAAACCGAACTGGGCAGGGCGGCGAAAATGTATTCGTCGGTTTTGTCGTCTCCCAGGGCAATGGCAAAATCAGGTTTGATTTTCTTGTAGTAGCGGTGGGCAATGCTGCCTTTGTTGATGGCCGCAGGCTTCACCTCCACCACGGCATGCCCTTCCATTATGTCTAAGCCCTTTTCCGCCAGCACATGCCGCAGGTGGCTGCTCAGCTCGCTGCTCCGCAAGCCCGCCAGGCCCGATTCCACCCGCCGGAAGTGCCAGACCAGGGCGTTTTCTTTCTCTTCCAGAAAAGAACCGGGGGTCCGGTCTACGTAGAAGTTGATCACGTTGCGGGCGGTATTTTTCCAGCTTTCATCCGGCATTTCCACGTTTAATTGCCATTTGCCCCCGCGTTCCTTGAGCCAAATACCGTGTTCCGCCCCCATGACCAGGCCCAGATTGCCCAGGTGCTTGTCCAAAAAGTCGGCCGGCCGACCGCTGATGATGATCAATTCGTTTTTTTCCTGTTCGGCTATGCCCCGCAGCAATCGCAACAACTCTTCATCGGGAACGCTCATTGCCGGATCGTTGTGAAAGGGAACCAGGGTGCCATCGTAATCGAGGATAACCAGTCGTTTTTCCGCGGCATCGTAAGCTTCAATCAGGGGGGCTTCGGTTTCGTCGCGTAAAAAGCTGCTCCGCAATTCTTTTTGCTTCTCCTTAACCAGAGCGAAATTGTCGTTGAAGAGCTTGACCCAACTGAAAATATCGTACTTCTGGAGACTTTCCTGCATTATTTCCAAGCGGTGCCGTTGTTCGATCGGGTCCATTTCCAGGGCTTGTTTTAAGGCCCGAACCAAGCCTTGTTGATCTTTGGGGTTGACCAAAATGGCCTCCGACAATTCCTTGGCCGATCCCGCCATTTCACTGAGGATTAAAACCCCGCGTTTGTCAAATTTGGAGGCCACAAATTCCTTGCACACCAGATTCATACCGTCCCGGACTGGAGTAATCATGGCTACTTCGCTCAAGCGGTAAAAGGCCGACAGTTCGGTTAGGGGAAAGCTGCGGTAGAAATAATGAATGGGACGCCAGTTGAAGGTGGCAAAGCGGCCGTTGATCTTGCCTACCATCTCATCCACCTGATCTTTCAGGCTTTGGTAGGAGGGGACCTTATCCCGCGAAGGCACTACGATCAACAAAAGGGAAACTTCGCCATGATATTCCGGGTTTTCCGCCAGGAAACGGTTAAGGGCATGTAGGCGGTCGGGAATGCCTTTCGAATAATCCAATCGGTCAACGGAAAGGATAAAGCGTTGTTTGCCAAAACCTTGCCTAAATTCTTCAACTTTTGCCCGGGTCTCTTCGGCCACCGCGCTTTCATAGTACTTGGCGTAGTCGATGCCCATGGGCAAGGCATCCACTTCCACCAGGCGTTCGCCCACCTCGACCGTATTGGCCCGGTAATGGTAATTGGTCAGCCGATGCACATTGCTCAAAAAATGCCGCATATCGTCGTAGGTGTGGAAGCCCAGATAATCGCTGCCCAGTAAACCTTGCAACAATTCATTGCGCCAGGGCAAAAGGCGAAACACCTCGTAGCTGGGGAAGGGAATGTGCTGGAAAAATCCAATCGAGGCCTCGGGCAAGCGCTCCCGCAGCAGGCCAGGCAAGAGGAGCAATTGGTAGTCGTGCACCCAAATGATGTCTTCCGGTTCGGCATACTTTATGACCTCATCGGCAAATTTCTGATTGACGCGGCAATAGTAGTCCCAGCGCTCGGCGTTGTAGTTTATGTACTGCACGAAGTAGTGAAAAGCGGGCCACAGGGTTTGGTTGCTAAAGCCCAGGTAGTACTCGTTGAGTTCTTCCTGGCTCAGAAAAACCGGTCGCATGTGGTTCTCTACCAAGAACCGGGTTACCGAAGCCCGGGTGCTTTCGTCCTGAATTTCTTTACCCGGCCAGCCGATCCAGATATTGCCGTTTTCCTTGTAAACCGATCCCAGGGCGGTAGCTAGGCCGCCTTCGCTGGTGCGGTAAACAGGTTCTCCGTCTTTATCGGCTTCAATGCGAATGGGAAGACGGTTGGAAACGATAATGGTTTTAGGCATGGTAGGGCGGTCTTTTCAGCAATTTAGTTTTTTCCCGGGTAGTGCAAAAGCGAGCGGCAGCTTTTGGTTGGGGCCGCTTTCGCGGGATGGGGAGGGCCGGGGCCGGATCAACGCAGCAGTCGGATGGTTCCGCGCTGCCCTATGGCTCCTTCCAGGTGGTAAACATAAACGCCCGGGGGGCAATCCTGCCCTCTAAAAGTGCCGTCCCACCGAAAATCAGCCCCTTCGGCGTAAAAAACCCGCTGCCCCCAACGGTTGAAAATGCTGATGCGCAGGTCCAGTTCGGGCCGGGCGGTAACGATTTGAAACTGATCGTTGCGGCCGTCGTTGTTGGGGGTAAAGCTATTGGGCACCCAAACCGTGCGGGGCCGCAAGTCAGGAATCTGCACCACTTGAATCAAACTGTCCCGGCAGCCTTCGGCCGAGATGGCCACCAGCAAGATGCGGTAGCTTCCGGAATCCTGGTACTCGGCAACGGGCTCACCCAGGCGGCTGCTGGTGCCATTGCCAAAAAACCAGCGGTATTCCCGGGCATTGAGGGAGCGGTTCTCCATGGCCAGCCGGTTGCTATCGGCACCCAGCCACTGCCAGCTAAAGGCGGCTTGAACACTGTCTCTCCGAATCACCACCTGTATTACCGAATCGCAGCCGGAAGGGGCGGGACTGTAGCGCTCAAATACGGTGTCTTGGCGATAAGCCCGGCCGTTGATGACTACTTCTCCCCCCTGACAGAGCAAATAGCGCTCCTGAGTCAGCGGGGCTTCCAATGCGTTCAGCTGCAACCAGCGGGCGCTGTCGCAGCCGGTTTGATTTTGAAACAGCTGTTGATAGCTCCCGGCTTGCCGGTAATACTGTCCTTGCCAAAGGAGACTATCGCCGGGACAAATTGCAAAAACCTCGCGGATGCTGTCGGCGGGACGAACCCTGAGATTTAAGCTTACAATGCTGTCGCAACCACCACTCCCCGTAAGGGTGTCGCGATAGGTCCCGGGCTGGGTAAGGCTGATTCCGCCGAAGGCCAAAGCGGCACCAGCACAGATGCTGGTGTCGATTACAATTTCTTGTTGGCTAACCACGGTTAAGCGGGTAGAGTCAATTTGCCAGCATCCAGCGGCAGTTAGGGTGGTATCGTAATAAACTCCCGGTTGACTGCGGCTTTGGCCGTAGATGAGGGCACTGGACCCGTTGCAAATTTGGAGATCCGGTGAAGCGCTGCGCTGGCTGGCCAGGGGTGAATAGGGATTGCTTGCCCCCAAACAGCTTACCGGTTGCGCCTGCCAGCCGCTAAAGGTGCTCACCGCCGCATTGGGCCAGGATAGGGGCGCAAAACCGCTGGTGTCGGTGTAGCGCAGGCAATTGCTGTCGCTGCGTACCACCCGCTGGTGATAGAGCAAGCCGCTGTTGGTGGTGGTATTGCCTCCCAAAAGGCCGATCATGTCCACAATTGCCCCGTTGCGTCGCAGTACAATGGCGTCGTTGCCGTTTACCCCCACGGTATTGAAATTCTGATCAGGGGTGCAGGGATAGGAACTGTTGCCGTAAACCAAATGGCCCTGGGCCGGAAGGTTGCCGCTGAGGTTGGTTGTGGCGCTGGGGCTTAAGCTGCCGTTGTTGTGTACGGTAAGCGAGTAATTGCTCAAATTAACGCTCTGAGCGGTGGGATTGTAAAGCCTAACCGCCACTCCGCTTCCCGAGTTCCAGTCCACGTATTCCACCAGCATCAAGTCGTCCAATTGCCCGGCTAGAGGCAGGTGGAAAGCCGCTCCAAAAAGACCGATAAACAAAAAGGCCAAGCGTGTGCAGCAAACAGGCATCCCCAAAACTTCATTTCCAAAATTAATCGTTTGATTTCGGTTTTGAGCGGCGGAGAAGGGGCTTAATAAAAGCTTAACCTGCGGGTTAAAAGCTTCTTAGCTCTGGGGCAGATCAAAGAGATAGCGCTCGGGATTGGTGCTGCTAAAGGCGGTGAAATAAGGAGCCAGTTGCCTTTGCACCCCTTCGTACAATTCCCGTTCCCGAGCTTCGCGCTCGGTCATGTAGTAATCGGTACCAAAGAGGATGCGCTCCGAAAGGGGCGCCCCCCACTGGTCGGTCAAAGCGGCCCATTTTTCGATTTCCTCGCGGACTCCATTTTGCTCTTTGGCTTCGGGGGCTTTGATGGCCGCCAGGGTGTAGGAAAGATCGGTAAAGAGTTGGGGGTATTCCTGCATCAGTTGCCGGGTAAGCTCCGCCCAGTTGTAGCCATCGCGGGCGATGGTTTTTAAGGCTTCGCGCTTTGCTTTACCAGCGCCCTGGGGCTTGTGCATAAGTTCTATTTGGTCGTCGCCACCCATGTGCGCGAGGCAAATCTTCAAGCGGGGATATTTCAGCATGACCGGCACATAATTCTGGGGGTGGCCAAAAAGATCGCAAGCCTCGTCGTTGTCGCCAATCTTGCTGTTGCGGATCTTTCCGTCTCGGTAATAGCGCTCGATGCGCGCTTCAATTTCGCTTTGGGCTTTTTTAAAGGCGGCCTGGATTTCCGGGTCATCACTTTCCGGCTTAATCATAGCGGGCTGCCGCGGAATAAGGGACTCAATTTGGGTGCCGACGTATTGGGAGCCTACCCGGGTGCAGTGGCTCATAATGGGAATGCCCTGGGCTTCCGCGTAAGCGTACAGTGCATCCAAACCGGGATCGAAGGGGAAAAATCCCTGGGCCGGATAAAATTTGAGCCCGCTAAAGAAGGGGTAATACTGCCCATCTTCCCGGCTGCGGATGCCGTTTTCAAAAAATTTGCGGCACCAGTTGCGCAGCGTGGGTCCCGACTTGCTGCGGGGATCGATGCCCACAAAGGGAAAAAAGTGCCGGGGATAGAATTTTTTGATCTGTTTCACCTCACGCAACTGGGTATTGAGGTTTTTGCGGGGACGGCTGAGGTTGTCCATGTGGTCCATATCCATGGTCAAGCCGATCAGGCGGATGTCGGGATCAAATTGCTTGCCCACCGTGAGGGCGTCGGCAAAAACCTGCTGCTGGCTGGTATAGTTGCCCACTTTTACAAAAGCCAGGTATTTATCGAATTTGCCCCGGGCTTTGCCGTGGCGGTGAGCCCTCCTCCGGTCGATCGCGCGGATAAGACCCCTTACCCCCCGGGTAGTGACTATTCTTTTCAGGCTTTTGGGAAAGCGGCGTACCAGTCGGGAATCGATGATGCGCAAAAAATTGGCCGGCGCACAGGCCTGATTGAAAACGTGAATGTGGACGTTGGTTAAGGGAGGCATAGGCGGCTTATTGAGGTTGGGTATCGCGGGGCTTTTTACCGGCCTGGCGAAGGTTGGTGAGTTTCATTAAGGTTTCGAACCAAAAGGGAGCGCCAAAACTGAGGGCGAAAACGGTAAGGGCCAGGCCCAAGAGGTAGAGGGGCAGGCTGCTGTACCAGTGGAATTTAAAACTGTGGTCATGGACATAGGGGCCGAGGAGCAGGGCCCACTTATCGTCCGCATATTTTGCCCGGTATTCCGGAAACCAACTGAGGGGAGGAAGGCGCTGGCTCCAGCCAAAGGGCAATTCCATTTCCTCCCGATAGGCTTGAATTTCCCTGAGCACCTGCTGGGGTTCGGGTCTTTCTTCACTTGCGCTATCGCGCTCCATCAAGCCGCTGATCAGGCCCAATTGCGCCGGGTCTTTTTGTTCGGCAGAATCCAGTTCCTGATAGGCGGCAACCGCCTCAATCGCCTGCTCGGTAAGCTTATCCCTCAGCTGGTCGTCGTGGCGGAGGGTGTGAAAAAGAAAAATACTGTCTACGTTGAGTAGCAAGGTTACGGCCAGAGCGGCCCAGCGCAGTTTACCGCGCTGTTTGGTCTTGTACCAACCACTCACCCGATCCATTTGATTTTGGTACCAATTCATCAACAGTTGGCGCAAGGCCAGGTAATCGCCGCCCGATTTGCGGTGAAAGGCCAGCAGCATTTGCCGGAGTGGGCTTTCCGCCATCAGTTCCACTCCCAACCGAAAGCGCCTTACCGGGTCCTCAGATTCATCCTCCGGTTCCGTTTGCGCCTGAAAGCTCAGCTTCTGATTTTCCGGTGAATCGCCTACAAGCTCTCGTTTGAGAGACACTTCTGGCACCCCTTCATCGCCAAAGAGATCGATAACGGCCTCCGCAAAGAGATCCGGTGCCAGGTATTGCGGGGGGCGCCGGTTTTCTCCGTTGGCCAGATTGCGCACCATAGGTTGCCCAAAGAAAATTTGCCCGTAAGCCAGGTTGAGCGGATCGTTGAGCATTTGTTCCACTGCGGCCTGCAACATTTTGCCCCTCGTCTTGAAGCGGTGGTTGTACCATTCGACCAGGATGGAAACCAGGATGCTGAGCAACGCGTAAATAAAAACCAGGCCAATGAGTGAGGCCAGGAGGGAGGAGCTGAGAAATTCCATGGGAAGGTGGGGCTTGGTTGAAGGAGGGGTAAGTTCATCAATTTCGGGGAATATTCCAATAATAAATTAGCTTTAAGCTTTTAAAAACCAAACAAATGCAACGATTAAATCTACTGATTGGCATCTTTCTATTGCCGTTTTGGCTTGGGGCTCAAGCCGATGCTACCCCTGAGCCCACCGAGGAACAAAGCTCTAGCTGGCGTGACAAGGCCAATAACCTGGTTAGCGATGCGGAAATCAATCAAATCCTGGAAAAAGGGGAGGACCGCTTTGACATTCAATTGTTTGGCGACGGCAGTTTGCAGAACACCTTTGAAAGCGGGGAAGATCTACCCGTAAATACCGGGGTGGGCCTTTTCCTGAGTAAATACTTTGTGGAGGGAAGCCCGGGTGCATACCGCATCAGTCCCTTTTGGGGCAATATATACCGGGTAACCCTGGAAGCATCCGTCAACGTGGCCTCTACCGCTGATTCTTTAATGCTGAACGAGCAAGCGGCCGGATCCTGGGACAATCGCTCCCTTCTGGGCGCTAGTTTGCTTACCCCTTTAAACTCGGGACAGGCCGCTTTTGCGGAAGTAAATTTATACAACCGGAGAACAATTCGGGGCCTGATTAGCGGTTGGCGATTTCGCTACGCTGGTGCCAACCGGCAATTGCAACTTGCCGGCACAAATGGAACCACAGAAAGCCTTCAGATGACGGTGAGTTCATTTCGGGCGGGCTTTTTCCACGAATTTGTTCCGGCGCTCCACCGCGACGATTACAGCGCCAAGCTTTCCCTAAATGTGGGTTTCAACGCGCTGGGGGGTGATTTGGCTCAAGACGAAAACGGCCCCTTGCGCCAGGAAATCCTGGGAACAGAGCAAACCTTTTTTCCCGCTTTGGATATCGGTTTGGGCTTTGGTTTGCGCAACGTGCGCACCGAATTCGCCTACACCTTTGTATTTCCCGGAGAGGGCAGTATCCCGGGCTTAACCGGGGGGCGCCTGGTTACCAGCATCGCCTTTACAGGTGGCTTTAGCCTGCAGGTGAAAGACTAAGAAAGGTAGCCCAATTCCTCCAGCAAGGCCTGGGCTCCGGGGTAGGCAAGCAACTCCGCCACTCGCGGGGCAAATTCAGGTTTTTTCCATTTGCCGATGCTCTGGCTGTGGATCTGACTGACTCCTTCGTGGTAGGCCCGGTTTTTTTTCACCGTGGTATGGGCAAACCAATTGCGCATCTCCTCGGTAAGCGGCAATTCGCAGTGATCGCAAATTTTCGCGATGCACGCTTCGTAATTGAGGATCAGATCTTCGTAAAAAATGGTGAGCACCCGGGGGTGATCGTGAAAGGCCAGGCCGGCCTTTACGTCATTCACCCAGCGTTCAGGCTCCACCCAGTAGCGCTTGGGATCGGTAGGGTGTATGGATAGCACCACATCCCGGCCGTCGCGGATGATGTGCACAAAGCGAAAGCGACCTTGAAAATAGCCGTCAATGGCGGCAATCTGCTTGACATTGCTCGGGGATTTTTCTACAAATCGCCGGGCCTGCGGGGGCATGGGTCGGGTGAGGATGGCCCGGTAAAGGCGGTCGATCCGATGGGGCGCAGGCCGCCCCTGGGCATCGTAAAGAACTTTGTTGAAGAGGCCCAACTCCTTGGGACAGGCAAACACCTGGGGATGGGCACTGAGAATGGAGAGCAATAGAGTGGTACCCGAGCGGCCGCAGCCGCCTATCAAAATCGGGTCCTGGTCGAAATGCTTTTCTGCCTTGCGCTTGCCAAAATAGCGGATAAGAGGTAAAAATGGTTTCTTGTAAGCTTTGAGCATATGCGTTCGGTACAGCTTAGGAATTGTCCCCGCTGGCGCTTAGAGTCTGCACGATTTCTTCGGCGTAGAGGCGCAGCAGCCCTTCCAGATTGCGGGGATCGCGCAAGCGGTATTTGCCGGTCCACAGCATCTGGCCATTTTCCGGTCCGGGCCGAAGACTGTAAAAGGCCACCTGAAGACTGTAAGAGCGGCCTGGCTCGGGCTGATTCAATTGCCAATTGCCCGGCTGGGCGTATTGCCAGTAACTTTCCAAACCGGTGGGAAAGTAATAGCTGTTGGAGTCGCCCAAAACCAGGGGTTTTTCTTCCCTGTCTGCGCGCAATTCAGCTACCAGCACCGCTGCAAAATTGGCCAGGTTAGCGCCATGCAGGGCACTGTGTTCTTCGCCCGTGCCTGCTGCCGGTGCCGAAGAGCGCGAGGGAATGGCACTTTGGGCCTGGGCCTCTTGGCCCCTTTGGCGGAGGGCATTTACCAAAGCAGTTTCGAAACCCACTTTGAGTGGGGCCTGCTGGGTTTGAGCCACCACCAGAATGCTTTCAAAATTTTGCAAAGAAAAGCTCGGCTCCAGCCGGACTTCCTCCTCGAGGAAACGGGCGGGTGTACATTGGGCCAGGCAAAGCAAGCCAAGCAGGAGGAGGTTCTTTTTCATGGTTTTAATCCAAACCAAATTCCAGGCGCATGGTGATGGTTGCCGTTTTCATCTTGTCGGCGGTATTGAAGGTGCCCCCCCAGGAGTAGTCTTCGTTTGAGTGTTGGCCGATGATTTGAAAAATACCCATCCGGGCCTGTTTCAACTCGCCCAGTTCTGCTCCCGCCTTATCGGCAATGCCGGCCGCTCTTTGGGTAGCATCTTCGGTGGCAGCGGCAATCATTTCCAGTTTCAACTGCGACAATTGGGTGTAATAATATTGGGGAGCGAAAGAATAAAACTCCACACCCCGGTTGATCAACTCGGTAATTTGCCGGGAAATCTGCTCCACTTTTTCCACCGCTTGCGATTCGATCTCCACCCTTTGGCTGAGGCGGTAGCCCACAAAAGTGCTGATTCGATTGCCCTGCGGGGTATAGGAATAATCAAACTCCTTGCTGATATCGACCGACGAAAAGAGGATTTCCTCTTCCTCGAGGCCCATTTCCACCAGATAGGTTTTTACCGTGTTTTGATCACGGGCCAAAGCCGCGTAGGCCGATTTTAGTTCTCTTTCCTGCCGGCTAAAAGAGCCCTCCCAAACAATAAGATCGGAAACAAAGTCTTTTTTGCCCAGGCCGGTAACGTAAATGCGTTCGTTGGGCGCGTTGCGATCCGCGTAAGCGGCCACCCCCAGGTAAACGGCCAACAAAAAGGCCAGGGAGGGAATTAAGGTGGATATGATGCGTTTCACAAGAATAGGTATAGCTCTGAGCAAATTAACTTAAATCCCGGGGATGTACCAGCGGGCTTTTTTCCCCTTGCGCCAAGGACTTTGGCGATAGTCTTCGCGGCGGGCGCGGGCTTCCCGATTGTAGAGAATCAAGCGTCGGGCGCTAACTTCCCGGCTGCGGTAGCCCAGCAAGTGAAATACTTGGCGGCTAAAAAAGCGCGCAATCCGCCGGTTTACGACCAGGGCATTTCGTT
>AACY020173054.1_pt1 | contig 11229 bp, 11 predicted proteins | sample 267378 | NCBI WGS metagenome assembly AACY02 (sample SAMN02954345, study PRJNA13694) | marine metagenome | biome: aquatic; feature: ocean; material: water; isolation source: isolated as part of a large dataset composed predominantly from surface... | reverse complement strand
CCGAATTTGTTTTGTTCCCTTGGCAGTCCACAGGATTGCAACTCCATATTCAGCCCTATACAAGTCTAAAATATCTGAGGGGTTTGGTGCTGAATCTTTGAATCTAATACTCATCATATGCACATGCATTTGACGTGTTGGCACTTTGATTGCCTGAATGAAAAGCGGAGTGTCTTCTCCCATGTATGATTTAACATCATCTTGATGGTGTGGATTTGGCGACCACTCTATAGTATCAGGAACTGTTTTTTCAGTTTGTTCAATGTCTGCCCATCTTCGGACTAGTATTGCATCAAATCGAAGTAATCTAGAACCATACTTTTCTCGAAGGGGTTGTAGAATTCTTCCCATTCCTGTTACATTACAACTTCCTTGCATAACGTGCTTTTTGCCAAATGCTTCCTTGTAATTAACACGTGAATTAAACAACAAATCAGATACGCGCTCTTCTCCAAATACGGACTCTCCTCCCTGATAGATTGCCATTACGCCTTTTGGTTCGTATAGTTGCTTTTTGTTAGTATATCCAGTACCGCCAGGCGAACAATCAATGACAAGATCACAGTCAGATAGCGCATCCTCAATGCTACCCTTTATTTTGTAATTTTTAAAAGAATCAATCTTTTTTTGTGGAACATAAACGTCAAAACCTCTTGATATTGCATCTGAGACTTTATCGTCTGCTGAAAACTTGCCAACACCGATTATTTTGATTTGAGGATCATCTTTGATGAATTGAGCGATTCTGTTTCCAATAGAGCCATAACCGTTGATAAAAACCCGCTTCATAATTTTGTCTTAGAATCGGGATTTATTTAGATTTCATAGAAATTAGACAAAAATAATTGAGGTTGTTGGGATTTTCGATAATTTCAAACCGAGATTTAAAAAATGATTTGGTTTGAGAATCATACAAAACAACTAAATTCGACTCGAAATTCTATACATCATGATTCATGCTCCATCACTAGGAATAGGCGCAGGTATTGCAGCTGCCGTGATAATTGGAGCACTTTTTGTTATGAATGGTCAATTCCTACAAACAGGATTCAAGACCGAAGATATCAAGGAAGTAGAACCAGATACTCAGATACAAGCTAAGCCGCCTGAGCAAATTCAAATGTCAGTTTTCTCTGCAAATTCATCTCCGGTTCTAGGTGATCCAAATGCACCAATCACCATAGTAGAGTTTGGAGATTACCAGTGTTTTTACTGTAACAAGTTTTTCCATGAAACAGAAGACCAGATTATGGACAATTATATCAAAACAGGCAAGGCAAAACTAGTCTTCAAAGACTTTACTATAATTGGCCAAGATTCGGTGGTTGCAGCTCATGCAGCACATTGTGCAGACGAGCAGGGCAAGTTTTGGGAATATCATGATACACTATACAAAAATTGGAATGGTGAGAACAATGGTTGGGCTTCAGCTGAGAATCAATTCAAATTTGCCAAACAATTAGGATTAGATGATACAAAATTTACAGAGTGCATGAGCAGTGAGAGATACACAGAAAAAATCAGAGCCAGTTCTGAGGATGCAAAAACATTAGGATTGACTGGAACGCCGGCCTTCTTTGTTATTGGTCCTAACAATAAGATAGTCAAAGTTCCAGGCGCTCAGCCATACGACGTTTTTGCCAACATTTTAGACTCTGAGCAAATTAAATCAAAATAATCAATTATGGAATTTAACTGTGTAAAGGATTGCACTCAGTGTTGTATTGAAAGAGAGTATTATCCCTCAAAGAAATTCGGCAAGATTGGTGTGTTGATACTACCAGATGAAAAACAAAAAATCGAGTCTTTGGCAGAATCACTTTCAATTCACGTAGAAATTATTCCAAGGATTGGAGTATCGCATGATGATTTAGGTCCAAGCAAAGTAATTGCATATCAGATGATGGGAAAAGAACAAAACGGAAACACTTGCCCGTTTTTAGATTTCAATGCAAGATCACCTCATGGTGGTTATGCATGCAAAATTTACAACCAAAGACCACTGGCATGTAAGGCATATCCTCTAATTGATACGAATCCGTTTATGTTGGATCAAAAGTGCAAATTCTGCGATACGTGCACCACTGCTGATTCAAACTTGAATTCCGAGACGGATGCTCTAGTTCAGATCAAAAACAACATGAATGCGGGAGCACAAAAAATATGGCGATATGCAACAGGGATCGGTGAACAGACAGATCTACCGATCATTCAAAAAGGTTGGATCAAAGAAAACTAGCGATGATTTGTAAATTCACACATCATAACTTTATGGTAGAACAGATTTAGCTGACAACGCTTATATCGTAAGTCCCAAAGGGAAGCTCATGGCAGCAGGAATTGACGATATTGCCATTTACATACCACGTTTGTTTGTAGATTCTACTGATTTTGCTCAGGCACGTGGTGTGGACCCAGTAAAGCTAAAGCAAGGCTTGGGAATATCACGCATGGCAATAGTAGATTCAAATCAAGATCCGGCATGCCTGGCTGCAAATGCATGTCTGAAGATTATGCAGCGCAACAAAATCTCTCCTAAAGACGTAGGAAGACTCTATGTTGCTACAGAATCAGCCCTTGATGAATCAAAGGCGCTAAATTCGTATGTTATCGGAATGCTAGAGCAGGTATACGGAGACGGTTCATTTGAGCACTGTGGTGGAATAGAGTGTAAATTTGCATGTGTGTCTGGTTCTTATGCACTGTATGATAATGCTAACTGGATTAGAGCCGGCGAGGCAGAAGGAAAGCACGCAATTGTCGTAGTATCAGATATTGCAAAATATGACATGGGTTCTACTGGCGAATATACGCAGGGTGCGGGTGCTGTTGCAATGCTGCTAAATGATAATCCACGATTATTACAATTTGATTCCAAGGTAACATCAACATCAATTAAAAACGAATACGATTTCTACAGGCCATTTGGAAAGGAAACACCAATAGTTCACGGTCAGTATTCTAATTTGCTTTATCTAATTCAGGTCAAAAAGGCATTTGAATCATACAAGAAAAAGGCAATGGAGACAGGAATTATCAAACTAAAGAATGGCGAGACAATACTAGATCATATTGATTACCTATGTATGCATCTTCCATATTCTAACATGGGCAAAAAAGCACTTTCATACTTGCTTAGAAGGGAATGGAGAACTCTGCCACGATGGAAAAATATCGTAGAGCAGACAGGAATGGAGGAACCAGTACCCAAGGATCCTCGCGGAACAATAGAATCGATTTTAGCTGATGAAGAATACATGGGCAAAGATCACGAGTTTAACAAATTATTTACCAAGACTAAAGAATATCAGGCATTTTATGAGGACAAACTTTCAAGTTCATTGATTGCCTCTTCTATGATAGGCAACCTATACACTGCATCACTATACTTGGGCTTTAGAAGTTGTCTTGAATTTGAATTCCAAAAGGGAATTGATTTAGAGGGAAGAAGATTTGGATTTGGCTCTTATGGTAGTGGTAGCAGTGCAATGGTGTTCTCCGGAGTAGTTCAGCCATCTTACAAGGAAATTGTCAAGAACATGAATCTAGAGGCAGAAATGGGAGAGCGAGTAAAGCTATCATTAAGAGATTATGAAGAAATTCATGAAAATAAACGCGCTCCAACAGAAAGCCTACTTGCCGGCAAAAATGAATTCATTCTAGTAAGCATTGAAAAGTCTACAGAGACGCGCGGAGAGCGCAAATATGCATACTGTCAATAACTAGATTCAATGCCAGCCTTCTCATGGACACTCCATCACCTATCAAAGACAGACTGTACCAGATAATTCAAGATTTTACTGAACTCAAAGTTTTAGAGGGAATTACCAAAGATCCGGACTCTATATCCAGACAGATATTTGACAAGGCTGACCTCAAATCGCTGGAAGGCGATATTACCGAGAATTATGAAACATTTGCCGAGTCATTAATGCATTTTATTCTCACAAATGCACTAATTTCTAGTCAGAGAAAGATAACGCTTGGGAAAACAGAGATAGACATTGTAATTCCAGATTTAAAGACGCTCAAGGATTCAAGCAAGGACGCAATAGTGATTTTATTTCCAAAGACAGATAATTCAAAATTAATTTTGCAAAGACTAGAACAACTAGAATCAATTCAACCAAATAAAGAAAACATATGGCTAGTTCAAAAAATCAATATGGGTTTGACATTAAAGACGTATGAAATAGAAGGGACTGGTTCATTTTTTAACATCATACAAGATATTAAAAAATCAAATGCAGGTAAATCCCAATCCAAATTTAAAATTTTCAAAGTTTAGATAGTACCGAGTTTTTTTGCAAGATTTGCGATACTGATTCAATGTTGCCGTTTGGTATGTGTGGAATTTTGCATAAAACATCAAGACCGCTCAGTGAGACTAGATCATCTTCTAGTTCAGACATTTCATAGCCATCTGAATTGGTTTGATTAATTACTAATCCCAATACACGAATTCCATATTTTTTGCATAAATTCAGTGTCAGCAAGGTGTGATTAACAGAGCCCATCTTGTTACCTGCAATAACTAGTGTCTCCAAGTTTAGATCCTTGATCAAATCGGCTACAAAATAATCCTTGAGAATAGGAGTCATTACTCCTCCAATTCCCTCAACTAAAACCGCATCATGGACAGATTGTAATTTTTCAAAACCATCCAAGACGGATTCTATTTGAATTGATTTGCCTAGTTGGATTGATGCCCTATACGGTGATGTTGGGATTGGAAAAAAGTATGGATTTATCAGAGATTCAGAATCAGTTACCTTGGAATATTTTATCAATAATTCCACATCGGCGGATTTTGGTCTAGTCTTTTGTGCAAATCCTGTGGCAAATGGCTTCATTATACCAACATTAATCCCCGATTCTCTAGCAGAACTTGCCAGAGCGCACGTAAGCATGGTTTTACCAATACCAGTATCGGTGCCTGTGACAAAAAATGACCTCATTGCAAAAACTCTGATTTGAAGAGAATTAATCCTTTTAGCGCTTGATTATTAAAATGAAAATCCACTCATAATTGCAATGAAGAATAGTGCTATTTGGCATCCATATACACAAATGTCCGAATGGGATGATTTTCCAAATATCATCAAAGGTGATGGATTCTGGCTAGTTGATTCAAAAGGAAACAAGTATTTGGACGGGGTTGCCAGCATGTGGTGCAATGTTTGGGGTCATTCAAAAAAAGAGATCATATCAACAATTAACAGGCAATCAAAAAAAATCATTCATTCTTCATTGTTTAATCTTACAAATGACCAAGCAGAAGTTCTTGCAAAAAAACTAGTCTCAATTTCACCAGGAATGAGCCGAGTATTTTACTCTGATAACGGCTCTACTGCGATGGAAATTGCATTCAAAATAGCAATACAATATTGGCAAAACATCGGATACAAAGACAAGTCATTGTTTGCTACATTACAAAATGGATATCATGGTGATACTTTTGGTACCATGTCAGTAGGATTCGTTCCGGGGTTTTTTTCCAAATTTAAAAAAAATCTTTACAAGTCAATTCAAATCCCATTTGAGAACAGCTATAAAATCAAAAATATTGAAAAGTATTACTCTCATACACTAGAAAAAATTGAATTTACTCTGAGAAAAAACAAAAACATTGCAGCGTTTGTAATGGAAAGTGGTGCACAGATAGCTGGAGGTGTCAATATTTACAATGATGGATTTCAATCACAAATAAGTAAAATCTGTAAGGAAAATAATGTCTTGCTAATACTAGATGAAATTGCAACAGGGTTTGGAAGGCTGGGCTCACTAGTAGAATATACTTCTCAAAAAAGCAGACCAGACATTGTAGCATATGGTAAAATGCTTACTGCTGGATATTTGCCAATGGCTGCAACTCTGGTAACAAAAAGGATCTATGATTCCTTTTTAGGCAAATACCAAGATATGAAACATCTCTATCACGGGCACACATTTACAGGAAATACTATGGCATGTGCAGTTGCAAATCAAAATTTAGAACTGTATCAAAAAACAAAATTAATTTCAAAGATAAAAAAGACTTCAAGTCATTTGGGTAAACGTCTAGAAGAAATTTCTGATTTTGAAATTGTAGGAGACATTAGGCATAAAGGAATGCTTGCCGCAATAGAGCTAGTCTCGGATAAAACAAAAAAATCACCAATAAAATTTGCTAAATCCACAAACAAAATAATATTCGAAGAGGCAAAAAAGCAAGGAGTCTATCTTAGGACATTAGGCAATATCATAATGCTTGTGCCACCGGTTGCAATGCCTCAAAAAGAAATTGATTTTCTAGTAGATGGCACCATACGCACAATAAAGAACATAACAAAATAATGGTAAACCACGACTTGAGTTATGGTTAACATTTGAAATATTAAATAATAGAAAAAATCAATTCGATTTGATGGACGGAAATAATATTTTACAATATCAGGACAGAGTTTTAGCAGGAGAGAAATTAACGGAATTCCAATTATCAGAGCTCATCAACTCTTCAGATCTAAAGACATTATCTAGTGCTGCAAACAAGATTACTAGAAAATTTCAGGGCAGCAAGGTTGATGTTGAACAGCTTGCAAATATTAAAAAAAATTATTGCAGTGAAGACTGTGTATTTTGCGGTCAATCTGCATTTTTTAACACTAGTAAAGAAGGATACCAGTTACTTCCAGCAGAAGAAATAATCAAGACTGCAAAAAAGGCAAAAGAGGAAGGTGCGGAATCATATTGTCTTGTAGCTGCATGGCGCCAACCCTCAGATTCAGACTTTCTCAAAGTATGTGAGATTATTACAAAAATCAGAGAAAATGTAGGAATATCACTAGAATGCAGCCTTGGTTTTCTCACTGATGTACAGGCAAAAAAGCTCAAAGAGTTGGGAGTAAAAAGATACAACCATAATTTAGAAACAGCGAGATCAAAATTCTCACAAATTTGTACTACACACACATACCAAGACAGACTAGATACACTATACATTGCAAGAAGTGCCGGACTTGAGCTTTGTACTGGTGGAATAATTGGTATGGGTGAGACAAGAGAACAGCGACTGGAATTAATTTCTGAACTATCAAGACTAGAGCCTGAGGAAGTTACAATTAATTTGCTAGTGGCAATTCCTGGAACCCCTCTAGAACTGCAAACACCAATATCGTTTGAGGAAATTCTTCGAGTTTTCGCTGTTACACGATTTGCCCTGCCAAAATCAATAATCAAAATTTCAGGTGGTCGCGAAGTTCACCTTGAAGACTCGGGTGAGGAATTATTACTCAGTGGAGCTAATGGCATAATCAGTTCTGGCTATCTTACATTGAGCGGCAATCCAATGAACAAAGATCTCGAAATGATCAAAAATATCAAACTTGAAGCTTGACTACATAGCTCATCAAATAATCGAGCTCAAAAAACAGAATCTATACAGAAACCTTCGAGACGTCAAAGTTAGTGGCTCTCATATTACAATAGGTAGAAAAAAACTAGCAAATTTTTGCTCAAATGACTATCTTGGGATGGCAATTCGGGGCATTACACCAACTCAACTCCAATCAAGCTCCAGACTAGTATCAGGAAATGACCGGTCTTTTCTTAGACTAGAGAAAAAATTAGCAGATCATAAATCTCAGCAATCAGCACTAGTTTTTCCAACTGGATATATGGCAAATATCGGAGCAATATCTGCACTTGCTGATAAAAAATCAACCATACTAAGTGATCAATACAACCATGCAAGCATAATTGAAGCGTGTAAGCTTAGCGGTGCAAAAATCCGAGTTTACAAACACAATGACATTGATGATTTGGAAAAAAAATCCTCTAAAATCAAAGGTAGGAAATTCATCATAACCGAAGGAGTGTTTAGCATGGACGGAGATTTTGCAAAATTAAAAGAAATCTCAAAAATTTCAGAAAAGACTAACTCTATACTAGTAGTAGATGATGCCCATGGGGATTTTGTTTTAGGCAAGAATGGCAAGGGAACACCAAATTATTTTGGTGTGGAAAAAAAAATCGACGTTTACATTAGTAGTCTAAGCAAGGCTTTGGGCTCTTTTGGAGGATACATTGCAGCATCAAACAAAGTCACAGATTATTGCATCAACCGGGCTCGCTCATTTATCTACACTTCTGCATTACCATCTTTTCTAGTTGAATTATCACTATCAAGGATAATTCAAAACAGGTCAAAGCAACAAAAAAGGCTAGAAAAAAATGTCTCTCGTTTATTCTCAGGACTGACACAGTCAGGATTTGAGATCAAAACACGCTCCCATATTATGCCAATAATTATTGGTGATGAAAAAAAGACTCTAGAAATTGGCAAATTCATGTACGATAATGGAATTTTTGCCCAGCCAATTAGATATCCCACTGTACCAAAAAATTCTGCAAGACTTAGAATTTCAGTCACGGCATGGCTAACAGAAACACAAATCGATGAGGCAATTATCGCATTTGAAAAGGCAAAAAGAAAATTTAGACTAGACTGAATTATCTTCGCAGGTCAAAGCCCAAAAACGCAGGTGAGCCGACATAAACAGCTATTGCGATAATAATTCCAAGAGCAACTCCAACTATAATGAATCGCTTGTTCACGAATTTTACAAATTTACCTTAGATAAAAAGCAATAAGACATGGAACAAGACTTTAATTTAAAAAAATCACAATTTCAATATTGGCAGATATTACAATTGGGATTGCGGCAATTGCTGGACTAGGATCATTTCTTGCTCCCTGTATTTTACCTGTTATACCGGCATTTCTGGCCTATATTTCAGGTACCACGATTACAGAAATTCAAGCAAATAACAAACCAAGTAATGTTTCAATAAGAAAGCTAAACATTTTTCTAAATACGGTCTTTTTTGTTCTGGGTTTTTCATTAGTTTTTTCTATTTTTGGTGTGATACTAAATAGTGTCCTAGCAAACAGTGCCGCAAACCTAGTTCTACAATTCAATCAAATTGGTGGAACGATCATCATTGGATTTGGAATCTTTATGATCCTATCTAGTAGAATTTTAAAATTAAATTTTGAGAAAAAAATTATTCCAAAATTCGGCAAAATTGGATATCCTTTATCATTTTTGTTTGGGTTGGCCTTTGCCACTGGTTGGACTCCGTGCATCGGTCCAATTCTAGGTAGCATACTAACTCTAGCAGCCACGACGCCAAGTCATGCATTTACGTTATTATTGGCATATTCACTAGGTTTGGGTATTCCTTTCTTACTAATTGGTGCATTTTTCTCAAAAATGACTAAAGTAATCAGTGCATTAACAAAATATCTCAAATACTATACTCTGATAATGGGCGGATTCATCATATTGTTAGGAGTGCTAGTCATTACAAATCAGCTTGCCACCATTGCGAGCTTTCCCATATTGAATGATTTACTTTTAGGTTGATTCCATGAGAGCCGAGATTAAAAGTGCAATAATCATGGGAGGAATAGTTGCAGGCATTATTGTAGGCGTGATTTGGTATTTTTCTACGCTGGATAATTCGACGGAATTAACCCGTGGAATAGGCAATTTGCCATACAAAAAGGCGCCTGACCTAGTTGGAATTGCGGGATACATCAACTCTGATCAGACAATTGCTGAAAAGATCAAGGGCAAAGTTGTACTATATGATATTTGGACATATAGTTGCATTAACTGTCTGAGAACTATACCATACATCACAGCATGGAATGAAAAATACTCTGAGCAAGGCCTTGTGATTATTGGAATACACTCACCGGAATTTGAATTTGAAAAAGACATCAATAATGTAAAACTGGCGGTCGAAAAATTTGGCATAAAATATCCAGTCATACTAGATAATGAGAAAAAAACATGGAGTGCTTTTGGAAACAATTACTGGCCAAGAAAATATCTTGCAGATCATAATGGATTCATCAGATACGACCACATAGGTGAAGGGGAATATGATAAAACTGAAAAGATTATCCAGCAGTTACTCAAAGAGCGAGCAACAGATCTAGGAGTTGCAATAGAATCTGTGCAACCTCTAGTACAAATCAAAGAATACAAATCCAGTTCACAAACACCTGAATTGTATTTTGGATATGACTTTGCTGCAGGCCGCAGTCAAATTGGAAATCCAGAGGGGTTTAGGCCTGACCAGGAAATTGCATATTTGATTCCAGAAAAGTTAAATCAAAATAATTTCTATCTGGATGGAACATGGAAAAATCTCGGTGACAGAATGATTTTGAAATCAGATTCTGGCAAGCTGGTTTTGCCATATTTTGCAAAACAAGTAAACATTGTTGCTGCAGGAAATACAGAACTAGAGATATTATTGGATGGTAAAAAAATTACACCTGAAGAGTCTGGAACTGATGTTAGCAACGGGATGGTAATTATCAAAGAACCTACACTGTACAATCTAGTCAGTACAGACCAGCCAGCACCACACACAATAGAAATCCACGCAAGGGCAGGTTTTGAAATCTATACGTTTACGTTTGGCTAGATTTGTAACCCTAGGACATTGTAACCATAGTAACAGAGTCTGCGGTGACAAATCTCTTTAAAACCTATTTTTTGAGCAAATTCGCATGGGCTCATTGAGCGATAAATGGAATGATTTTGGAAGAACTGAAGGTCTTACACAGAAAATTGTAGACAAGGTAAAGCCAGATGTTCCACTCAAAAATAAAATCGATGTTGCTCAGAGAAATCTTCAACTACAGATTTCCAAACTAGAAGGAATTTCTCATAAAATTAAAGAAAAACATGATTCACTTTTTAACAAAATAGTATCTGCACAAAAAGCAAACAACATTTTACACGCAAAAGCGTATGCGACAGAATTATCAGAAATTAAAAAAATGCACAACATGATTAACAATGCAAAACTATCACTAGAACAAATCCAAATTAGACTAAACACTGTATCAGAACTAGGAGATATCGTGGTTACCTTGAGCCCATGCATGTCTGTAATGAAGGGACTTGGCGCATCAATTACTGGAATAATGCCAGAGGCCACATCATCAATGCAAAACCTATCACAAATACTAGGAGACGTATTGACTGGCTCTTCAATGAACTCGGCTGATACTAATGTCAGTACATACAATCAAAATTCAGATACACTGGCAATACTAGAAGAAGCACAATCAATTATCGAAGGACAGGCAAGAGTCAACATTCCAGAACCACCAACTACTAGCACTAGCCAAATTCAAAGAGAATCAATCATTTAGATTTCTTTTTG